>Ga0315291_10000365_pt1 | contig 59200 bp, 62 predicted proteins | sample YL17G12_20_MG_FD_203070 | JGI IMG/M metagenome (GOLD analysis project Ga0315291, IMG submission 203070) | Sediment microbial communities from Yellowstone Lake, YNP, Wyoming, USA - YL17G12_20 | ecosystem: Environmental > Aquatic > Freshwater > Lake > Sediment | place: USA: Wyoming | collected... | reverse complement strand
TGCAGCCTTCCTAGAGGACAAGTCACGCTTGTTAACTGTGGAATAGGAGACCGAATTGTAGTGACGAAAGCTGAAGTGGTCGACTGCAAGGACTTGGAAGGTGACAACTGCAGAATAACAGTCTATGTGAGACTAGAGAGTGAGCAGACTGTTAGCAAACTCGTAGGCAGAGAATTCGCATTGGTCTATGGCGACTGTGTGGACAAAGCCTCTGCTGTTGCAGAAAGATTGAATCTGAAAAATGTGGCTGTGTCCATCTGAAAGACACTCTGGTCCTGTGTCATTGGGCGAAGATCAAAACCGCTCCATTTGATCTCAGGACTCTGGTCAAAATCTTAGCTGTGCATAAAGCTCACCCAAGTTCCTAAAGCTCGCGAAATCGAAATCAATCTTGATGCAATTGTGAAGTTACGCGTTGAGGTTGTGTTCAATGGTCTTTAAGCAGAGGAACAACAATGACTCTTACAGATGAGTTAAAAAACTTCAGTCTAGAGGTCGGTCTTGACCTCATTAGAGTGACATCGGCTGAGTATCTTTCATCTGCTACTGAACGAATCAAGCAATAGGCTCGACGTCGCTTGTGTCCTGATCTTAACGTTAACAGAATCCACTCATATTGCAGCCCCAAAAGTTTCCTCCCCAGCGCAAAATCAGTAACAGTAGTGGCAGAATCCTATCTAACATCGGAACCCATTCCTATGAGCAAGCCTGGCGAACCTCGGGGCTCGATTGCGAGATATACTTGGCGGAACTACTACGACGTAAAATCGAAATTGAGAATTATCGCCGATTTTCTGAGAAAAAGAACGACAGAAAAACTCCGCTTCAGATGCTATTCCAATGGGCCACTTGCTGAAAAGCCTCTGGCACATCATGCAGGAATAGGATGGTACGGCAAGCATGGAATCATAATGAACAAAAACCTTGGATCTTGGATCGTTCTTGGCGAACTTCTCACAAACGTCAGCCTCGAAGAAGATGAACCTATTGAAGACGATTGTGGAAGCTGCCAAGCACGCATCAAAGCATGTCCAACAAAAGCGATACTTGAACCGCGCGTTCTGGACCCGCCAAAATGCCTACAATATATAAACTATCATGGCTCGGTTATGCCGACCTACGCGCGCGAATGCTGGGGCGATAGATTATACGGTTGCACGGCATGCCAGGATGCGTGTCCTGTCAATCGCAAAGCAGAACCAAGAGAAAGGAGACCAGAATATGGATATGCTGGACCGAGTCTTGAGTCGCGCCAATTCTACAAATGAGTGAGGAGGAATACCGAAAACGTTTTGGAAAGAACCAAATGGGAGAATGGTGGGTGAGCTTCGCTGGAATCCAAAGAAACGCTGCAGTTGCGCTCGGTAACATTGATGATCCTGTGACAATTCCAGTGTTGACTCGAACGCTGAAAGGCAATCGAAGCCCTATTGTAAAAATGCATGCTGCGTGGGCTCTAGCGAAAATAGGAGGTCGAGGCGCCACGGTTTCCCTTAAAGAAGCCTCAAAGCTTGAACTTAAACGGGGAGTTCAGCAAGAGATCAAATCAGCCCTTGGCATGTAAACAGGAAAATACCATGGACGCGTTTGAAAGTGTAGACGAAAACCGCATGTCGAGTGCGCAATAGCGTCAAGTGACGCCCTAATCGATATTAGTGCAGACAGAGTTCTCCTCTTTCATGGTGCACTTCGAGGTGTTCAAATGTCAAAGAGTCCTGATCTGAAAACGTTCGAAGAAAAAGTAGATAAGGGAGGGCTAGTGTGGGAAATGAAAGGGCAATTTGAAAGGGCTCTTGATGCTTATGATCGGCTTTTGGCAGAAGTTGAAACGTTTTCTCCCACAAGTCACGTGGAAAGTAGCGAGAAGAACGCAATATTGGCTTATTTGCTTATGAGGAAAGCTGGAGCCTTGTTGCAAACTGGAAAGGCAGAATTAGGTGAGCAACTAATGCATCAGGCGTTAAATTGCGCTGAACAATCAGGTAATTCGTTAGTTATTGCCAGAGCTAAACTTGGAGTCGGCGTTTTCTGCGGCTCTACCAATAGGCTTGAGGAAGGAGAGAAGCTTTTGGCAGAAGCCTTACTATCTTTTGGTGAGGGTACTGATTATGACAGCAAACAGGGTTATGGTTGGGCGCTTCTTAATCTTGGCGGGCTCTACGGCAAACAGGGCAAGTGGGCTCCGGCTGAACAGAAACTAGTCGAAGCCATCAAACTGCTCGAAACCATCGAAAACTGGGTGGGCGTCGCTTCAGCTTACGAATTGAAGGCCAAGCATAACAATGCCAAAGGCAACACTGCATCGGCAAAAGAGGACTTGCTAAACGCCATTTCGTTTTACGAGAAGCAAGGAATGGTGGAGAAGGCTGATTCGCTGAGAAAAGATGTGAAAGGAGAGAGCGGTAAGGGTCTCAAATGACGCGCCGCGACCTTACTGTCAACCATGTAAATGATCTGTATTATTCTCTCGTCGTTACTTTTACAATGCGCGAGTCAACGGTGCGCGGAAAAACATCAGCGTAGGCACCTATCTATTCTTCCGGAGAATGCACATGTGCCGACCTAAAACACTCTCTCTTCCGGTGTCATACGGTTAAGCAGTCGGAAATAGCGCGACAAGGGTATAAACGCATATTGTATTCGGGCAGATCTCCTGAGAAAGCCAAGACGTTGAGCAATGTTAACATGGTACTTCTGAGATGGCGGTAACTTGATGGGTGAGAAAAAACAATCGAGCAAGATCAATGACAATAAACTTGCTGCACCTTGTGGTCTCTATTGTGGAGCTTGCATTGACTACTTGATCTATAATAGCTGTCACGGTTGTGGCTGCGATTGCGAAACATGCTCTGCTGCAAAACATCATGAGAGATGCGAAATTTTCAAGTGTTGCGTCGAACAGAAAGGTCATGAAACATGTAGCGAGTGCAACGAACTTCCTTGTTCATTACTAATTCGATTCTGCTACAATCCTGTCTGGCTGCATCATCTACCAATCATAGAAAATCTTCGCAGACAAAAAACAATAGGAGCTGAAAAATGGCTGAAAGAACAGAAGGAGACTTGGAGCAACCAATGGTATCTTCAACGGTGGCTTTGGTACCAAAAAGGATGTGAAGACAGACTAGAAAGATCTCTAGAAGAATCAAGAAATATGTTCCCTCAGAAAAAATAGCGGTACGCGCGAACAGAGATTTCAGAAGCCAAAATCTATGCGAGACAACGGCACCCTAGCGCGGGTCATATTGGCTTTTGCTGTTTGCCGCAAGCTTTTACATGCTCTTTTCTCTCTTTACTACGAACATACGCACGGAGGAACGATTCATTTTCCTCATCTGAGTTGTTGAGCCGAATCATCTCGCGGACTGTGGGACTGACTGCTTCCCAGCCGTCTTCGTTAAGCTTGAACTTCCTCTTCCAGACTAGCACCTCTTCTTCAAACTCGTCTTTGAGAAGTCTCAGAAGCTCTGTGTAGGCTCCCACCATCACTTTTGTTTGCCCTTTTATTTCTCCTTCGAACAACTTTTTCCAACAAGTCCCCGCGTATTCAGAATGGTACGTCTTCGTATTCACCATCTTGATGCATGATGCTTACGTTGTCAATCGTTAAAATACTTGCGCAGAAATAGCGTTCTGGTATGTTGCTCACGCCACTAACTTAGAAGAAAGCAAATTAATCGAAGCAGGCTTTTTCATCCGCTACAGCGAAAAAGACCAAGTAGCCATATACCTGAAGAGAAAGTAAAAAAACAAAGAGAGAGTATACTAGTTCAGTGGGCCGGTCGTCTAGCTTGGTTAGGACATTGGCTTTACGAGCCAAAGGTCGCCGGTTCAAGTCCGGTCCGGCCCACTCTAACCTCCGCGCATACGTTTTCAATAGGGTTCATTAATTGATTCTGATTCTGGTCAGTGTGCTTTCAAGGACAATTACTCACTAAAAGTGAGCAAATTCCATTCTTGCCCCAAGAAATTCAGGATCTTTTTGGGTGTGAACGCTGTCAAAGTCGCACTTTGCAGGCGTCTGCCTATTTTGGGAATCAATCCTACGGCATCTGTTCCCAGCTTGCACGTGACAACATGATCGAATAATCCCAAAGCTTCAACGTTCACAACGTCGCGCTCAAATCCCTCTCTCTTTAAAGCAGACTCAACGTCGTAGGAGGAAGCACCGAGAATCAAGAGCCTATCGAGCATTGATCTAACCCATTCTCTGTACCGCGTAAGCTGTTTCTCAGCAAGTTCAGCTTCAAGACGCCTTCCCTCCTTGTCTACGTTGAGAATTTTGATAAACAGAGGAAGGTTTTTGGAGAAGCCAAAGAGTTCAGCGATTCTTATGAGTGCTGTCTTTCTTCCGTCAACGAGTTGCGCCTGTAAGCGACTTGTCGAGATCTTGGCGGTGACAAACTCCGGCGAGAAAATGCCCACGTCCACAACAACTTCCTTGCCACCTTCTAATCCTCTTATCTGTCCTTTCATCGTTGAGAACTTGCTTACGAATTCCAGCCTTGTTGGGCACAATCCGATTTCACGAGCTAAATAGTTCTGTGCAATGGTTTCATCTTCACCAGAAATGACGGTTTGAACCCAATCATGCGACGTGATCTCGCATGGTTCTATTTCGATTTTTAACCCTTCGAGGGCTGCTTTTAGGAATCTGTCGACTTGCTCGAGCTGAGCGTTATCGTAAGCCTTTAAGAGTAGCGTTACGGCAGGCAATCGCAATCGCCAACAAAAGTTAACATTTCCTCATGCAGTTTCTGTATTCTTTCAACTGCTGAGCGCGGGAGTTCCTGAGAGAAAACATCCAACGTCTTTTCTATGGGCACTCGCCGCGACCCTTCAATGAGCTTATCTGCGTAAGAGACGATTTTTTCCTCAAGTGTTTGTGGAGTGTAAACGTCTTTCGGCCACCCAAGCTCTTTTGCTTCCTTTGCTGTTATGCCGCCTCCGACATGTCTCTTTATTATTGATATGATCGGTTCTGGTAAACCAATGGACTTGGCAATGTCGGCTCCTATGACAGCATGGTGGACGCTGTGAGTTTTGGAACGGCCAATATCATGCAACAATGCGCCAATCTGAACGAGCTCTAGATCAACGTCTAACCCGTTCTCATGACAAGCTTCCGCAATCTCAGTGGCAAGTTGAGCTACTGCCTCACAGTGCCTTATGACGTTTCCTTTACATCCGCTTTTCCCAAGAAAGTGTAACGCCTGCTTTCTTGTTGGTAGTCTTTCACTCACCCAATTCCTTCCTTAGCTGTTCGACCTTCTTTGATAGTGCAATGAGGATTCTTTCGTTTTCATAATGCATCAATGGTTTGCCGCATGTGGGGCACTTGAATACCAGTTCCACTGCTTCCTCGAACGGAACGCGTTTGCATCCTGCCGTGTAACAATAGTAGAAGTCATGATTTTTTTCGTACGCCAATCTGACATCAAGTTTTTCAAGCACTTGGCGTTTCCGGCTCAGTATGAAGCCTTCAAGTTGATCCGGCTGTAGCCTCCAATGGAATATGAACCACCCAGTTTTGGGGTCTCGGGTTCTTCTGAGACTCACTAGAGAACGATCATACAGTTTATAGAGGATCTTGCGAACAGAATTCAGCCTTATCGTCGTCTTGTTTGCTATTTCATCATCCGTAGTCTCTTCTGAACTCTTCAAGATCTCGATCATCTTGATCGCGTCTTCTTCGCCTAAGGCTTGCGCAACTCTTGCTAATGTCGCGTCGTCTATGTTGGATAACATGAAAATCCCTTTGATCTTGCTAACTACCACTTCTCCACTATATATTCTCAACTTTGGTTTAAATCTCTTACCAATTATCCAAACCAAATTCACCTATCTGCTCTCAACTATTCTCTTTCCCCTTCCTTGCGGGATTATCTTCATCTTGGCGTTCTCGAAGTTCTTTTCTAAGGATTTTCCTTCGAAGTAACGATCCAGAAAAATAGCCAGGCTTGCGCATTCTGAGTGGGGCTGATTTCCAATCGCCACGTTGAAGTCAGAAACCTGTTCCGAGTAAAACTCCTTAGGAACCTTTTGACTTCCTACGATTATGAGAACGTCTTTTCCAGAGGACCTGATCTTTCGCAGCACGTTGCTGGCTTCAATGTTCTCCCCGTATGCCGTTAAATGCACGACTATTCCACCATTGGCTTTCCATTTTTTCACAACGTTTTTCCAATGTGCTCCCATTTCGAAGGAGAATTCGCCACCCCAGCTTTGTGTGATTTTCTCTATTGTCTCTTTGATCTTGCTGTCCTCTGTGTCTGAAAGTACAATGCCGCTTGCTCCCAGCGCTCGAGCCGCCAATGCAACATGTGTTGTGAGTCGTGCATCTCTTTGCGGTCTGTGGCCCCATCTGAGGATCACAATCTTTGGCATGATAATCACTCCAGGTGCTTTTCGAATCTTCCTTTGAACGCTTCAACACGATTCCTCACTTTCTCTGCAAGCTCCGGGCTTGCCTCAAAAACCATGTTTACAGAATCCCCAGTGTACTCCACTTTTCTGACATCAGTGCTTTTGAAAAGCCACGAGATAAAGGGCATTACCTGCTCTGTCATCGGAACAGAAAACGAGGCTCGGACGTAGTTCTTGAGAATTCTCAGAACCTCATTTTTCAGTCGGTCAAAATTGGTCCCACGCAATGCTGATATAGGGACTGCGTTCAGCGCCTTTTCTCTCAAATCGCCGAGTTTCTGTTTCAATTCTGCTTCTGACAGAAGATCAATCTTGTTGAATACTGTGATAATTGGGATGCCTGATGCGCCGATACGATCTATCGTTTCAAAGCAAACTACAAGTTTCTTTTCCATGATGCTTTCCGGTTCACTTGCATCCACCACCAGCAGTATCAAGTTTGCGTATATGGTTTCTTCAAGGGTCGAGCGGAAAGCCTCTATCAAAGTCAGCGGCAAGCGATCTATGAAACCCACTGTATCTGTGAGCAAGAACTTCTTTTTTGAGAATTCAACTAGCCTCGTTGTCGTTGATAGCGTCGTAAACAAGGTCGAATCAATGGGAACGTCCTCTGTTGTGAGAGCGTTGAAAAGCGAGCTCTTACCAGCCTGCGTATATCCTGCCAGAGAGATCGTTGAAAACCCCAGTTCAGCTCTTCTCTCCCGATGCAAAACCCGTTTTCCCCGAATTTTCCTCAGTTTTCTGCGTATAGCATGCACCTCTTTCTTCACGCTTTCGTAGTAAATGTCAACCTCATAAGCCCCCAATCCCATGAAACCCGGTTGTTCTCCTTTCATTGACAATCTGACTCTCTCCTTTGCTTGGGTCAAGTCGTATCGCAGTTTTGCGAGTTGGATTTGCATCTGCGCCTCTGTGGTCGTAGCTCTTTTGGTAAAAATCTCAAGAATTAGTTGAAAGCGGTCTATGGCTTCTACGCCCGTAGCCTTCGCCAAATTGTAGGCCTGCAATGGTTTCAGTGGATTGTCGAAAACTACTTTCTCCGCGTTTGCTTCTTTCACAAGTTGAGCGAGTTCCTCAACTTTTCCTCTGCCTATTTGATAGCGAGGGTCAGCTTCACGGATCTGCTCCATCTCTCCGGCAACCGTGTAGCCTGCTGACTCCGCCAGTTTTCTCAATTCATCTAGGCTTGAATCCTCAAAGTTCTTTCTGCGCTGTACTATGATGGCTCGCGTTCAGCCACATCCTCCTTGCCTTTCTTTCTCTTAGGCAACTGAATCAAGTCTCCGAAGGTCAGTTCACTGCTCGCAGTCTTAGCAACGGTTGTTGAAGGAGCTTTGATCTTTTCTTCTGATGCTGGAACGATCAACTTGATTTTCAAAACATGTTCAAGTTTTGTCGAAAGCATAATGTCAGGCGTCATCTTTCCAGTTTCGATCTTTCTCAGAAGCGAGACTTTTTCGTTGATTTTTCTGCCCAGTTCTTCATGCGAAAGCCCAAGCTTTTCTCTGGCCTGTCTAATCTTCGCATCAAAACCCTCTACAAGCTCCAAACCCGTTTCAGCTGGAGGCCGTGGGGGCCTTTTGCTTGGCACTCTAAGAGTTAGTTGCACCTTGCCCTTTTGGCTAACCGGCTTAGGTCTCGCTTCCTCTTCCCAAATAAGCTTTCCATGCTTTGAGCAAGTTTCACAAACAGTCATTCTGGCCCCTTCAATTATGACCTTGTAGGGTTTTCCATGGACTCTGCGTCCGCAAACTTCACATTGCAATTGGTTTCGCGCACCTGGATTGCTTTTATCGTTGTAGGAGTGTTTATAGTTTGTCGAAGAAGAAACAAAATGGATAAGGGGTGCAAGTGATTGGAAAACGCTTTGCAAAGGATCAGAAGCGTGGCAGACTATCAGTTTGGAAAAGGTGTAGGTGTTCGTCTTTTCCCCAAGGATGTAGTGATCAGTTATTCTCGAAGAACCAACCGAATCCGATATGTCTTCTTGGACGGTGAACGGCTGGCAACGATGAAACCGACAGATGGACTGTTTTCCTTGAGCATTGAAGGTGCGAAACGGATCGCAGGAAAAGCGCGCTCAACGAAATGTTTTGTCAAAGTCAGGGATGATATTTCGAGTTTCATATCTAACGGTGGCGATGTCTTCGCAGCTCATGTTGTCCAAGTCAGTAGCGAGATTCGCCCTAAGGATGAGATAATCGTCGTCGACGATAAAGATAAGGTGCTGGCGGTGGGACGAGCGGTTCTGTCAGGGGAAGAAATGAGAGTTTTCAAACGCGGCGTAGCGGTTAAAATCAGACGCGGATGCGTGGTAAGTTAAGTATAATAGCTCTCAGATAATAAGAGACAAAGGATGAGCGAGGTATTCTTATGCGAGGACGAGTGAATCCGCGAGAAGCAAAGCGCATGATGCAGCGCATGGGTCTGAACATGAACCCCGTGGAAAACGTTGAAGAAGTCATCATAAAAACTAGTAGCAAGCAAATTATCGTCACGGAGCCAGAAGTGGCGATTCTTGAAGTCCAAGGACAGAAAATGTTTCAGATTTCAGGCGGACAAGTCGCTGAGAAAGCTCTGGACCGTAAGGCAGGACCAACAATAGGCGAAGAAGACGTTAGGCTTGTGGCGGACCAGACAGGGAAAAGCTTGGAGGAAGCAAAGAAAGCCTTGATAGAGAGTGGCGGAGACTTGGCCAAGGCCATTCTGTTACTGCAATCATAGATGTGGTACTTGCAAGTCGTGTTCGATGGTTTTAAGTCAAACTTTAACGCAATACTCTGCACAGGAGCAAAAGAAGAGTGTTCGACATTGTATCAGTGGGGCACTTCTGCATAGATTCAATTTTCTTGCCCGAACGGCAAACCCCGTTCGTCGTCCTAGGGGGAGCTGCAACCTACGTGTCCATAGCCGCAGCACGTTTGGAGGCCAGAGTTGCAGCTATCTCTAAAGTTGGCAAGGATTTTCCTGAGGCTTATCGATGGTGGCTCGAACAGGAAGGAGTAAACTTGCATGGTTTAAAGAAAACTGAAGATGACGAGACCACGCGATTTGAACTCAAATACAGCGCAGATATGTCCGATCGAACACTCGTCCTAAAGGGCAAAGCGCCTCCATTAACCATTGAGGATCTACCGAATCCCCTGAAAACGCAAGCTGTTCATGTTGCTCCTATAGTAGGTGAAATTACGTATGAAGTGGTGGAGAGTCTGAAGAAATGCGCTGATGTTGTGTCTCTGGACCCGCAGGGTCTTGTTCGAAAATTCAGCGCGGATGGGCACATGGTCCACAGCCGGCTAGAAGACACAAGCATATTGGATCTTGTAAACATCTACAAGTCTTCCAAGAATGAAATTGAAGCCGTGACGGGCTTATCAGACCTGCATTCCGCCATAAAGGCCGTCCATGACCATGGCGTGGAAGCAGTTCTCGTCACGCTAGGCGATAAAGGTGTAGTTTTATCTTATGAAGGAACCGTTTATGAAATCCCTGCTTGCAAGCCAGAGAAGCTTGTTGATCCCACTGGCGCTGGAGACGCATTTATTGGCGGTTTTCTGAACGAGTACGTCAACGATGAAAACATTCAGAGATGCGCCTTTGTTGGAGTCGCTGCTGCCTCGCTTGTGGTTGAAGGAATTGGCCCGACATTCTTATGGGACAAGGCGCAAGTATATCAGAGGGCGCGCGAACTCTATGAGAAAGAAATTAAGTAAAGACGCTCATTATGTTGCGTCAAGATTGCGAACATGCTTAGGAGAGTCTGGCTTTGGGACGTGTTGACAAGGGTGCAAAATGCAGCGTTTCAGGCTGTGGAAGCGAAGCGGTCCGTTCAATTTCAACTGAGAAAGTCAAGCTCGCAGGGCTGAGAGTTGGCAACGAAAGACGTGCCTACCTCTGTAAGGAACATTATAAAGAGTACAAAAAGAAAACGAAGAAGGACAAGCAGCTTGAAAGAATGCGATATAAGGGCTAAGTGAGTGGAAACACATGCGCATCTTGCAATTGCATTCAAACTTTATCGAATACAAACCTATTCAAAAGGAGATTTCTATAGCTGAAGAAGCTGAAAAGAAGCAAGTACGCTTCGAGGAGATTGTCGTCTTGTTCACAGCTGTTGAAGAAGGCGACGACGAATTAGTAGCCCAAAAAGCCGTGGGTGAAGTCTGCGCTTTTCTGGCGAAACTCAAGGTCAACAGGATACTAATCTACCCTTATGCGCACTTGAGCAACGATCTGGCTAAACCCACCGAAGCTTTAACGGTGGTCAAGACCATGGAAACGTATGCCAGAGAGAAAGGCGTAGAGACTTTTCGTGCTCCTTTTGGTTGGAATAAACAGTTCACGATATCGATCAAAGGGCATCCGCTTGCGGAACAATCTCGCCAGATTAACGCCGTCAAGAAAGCAGCGGGAAAAGCGGAAGCCAAGAAGGAAGAAAAGGCGGATGACCAAGTTTCAGAGGCAGCTAAAGCAGAGGAGAAACTTGAATCATTCTGGCACATACTTCAGCCAGATGGAAAGATGACAACTGTCGAGGATTTCAATTTCAAAGGACACGAAAACCTTGAAACATTCGCGAAATACGAGATATCCAAAGTCAGAGCAAGCCAGCAGATGCCACCGCATGTGACTTTGATGAGAAAGCTAGAGATCGCTGATTATGAGATGGGAAGCGACCCTGGCAACATACGTTGGTACCCGAAGGGGCGGCTTATCAAATCGCTGCTGGAGCAGTATGTCACTTCAAAGATGACTGAATATGGAGCCATGGAAGTTGAAACGCCAATCATGTATGATCTTCATCATCCGAGTCTAGCTGACTACTTGAACCGCTTCCCCGCAAGGCAATACTTGCTGAAATCAGAAGACAAAGAATTGTTCCTAAGGTTTGCTGCATGCTTCGGGCAATTCCTCATGGTTCATGATGCACAATTCTCCTACAAACACATGCCGCTAAAAATCTATGAGTTAACTCGATACAGCTTCAGACGCGAAAAAAGCGGCGAAGTCGTGGGTCTAAGACGTTTACGCGCCTTCAGCATGCCTGACTGTCACGCGTTCTGCACAGATCTGGAACAGGCCAAGAAAGAGTTCACAGTGAGATTCAAACTCTGCATGCAGATCCTTGACGAAATCGGCTTATCCGGAGCAGACTACGAGGCAGCGATACGTTTCACTGAAGAATTCTACGAGGAAAACAAGAAATTCATTGGCTCATTGGCCAAAGTGTTCGGTAGGCCAGTGCTCGTGGAGATGTGGAAGCAACCATTCTTCTATTTCAGACTGAAATGGGACTTCAACTTCGTTGACAACCAGAGCAAGGCCGCGGCTCTTTCAACAGACCAGATCGATGTAGAAAACGCCAAAAGATACGACATAAAATTCGTCGATGACAAGGGTGAGCGACATCATCCACTGATTCTTCACTGCTCACCAAGCGGAGCCATTGAGAGAGATGTCTACGCATTGCTCGAGAAAGCCTACAAAGAACAGCAAAAAGGCAAAGCTCCAATGCTTCCAATGTGGCTTTCGCCCACGCAGGCCCGTCTGATTCCAATATCCGACAAGTTTGTGGGGCACATTGAAAAAATAGCCAACAAGATGGAGAGGCACTGTATTCGGGTGGACATCGATGACCGACAAATGACGCTGCAAAAAAGGGTTAGAGAAGCAGAGATGGAATGGGTTCCATACATAATCGTCGTAGGTGAAAAGGAAGTGTCTTCTGGTGTTCTCTCCGTAAGGGATAGGAAAACTGGCGAAATGTGCAAGCTGAAGCTTGAGCAACTAATGAGCAAGATTGAAGAAGCCGTTGAGGGCAGACCCTTCAAGCCGCTGCCTCTGCCAAAATACCTTTCAAAGAGACCGCAATTCTACGGCTGATAATCATGTAGAACTGGCAGTTTCTTACAAAAACTATATCAAACCTTGCTCCCAAACTAGTTTTCTCTGGAGGGCACGATCTTGGAAAAAGAACTGCTAGTTTACGTTGACGGTAGCTATTATCCAAAATCGCAAGCAAAAATCTCAGTTTTCGATCACGGTCTTCTTTATGGAGACGGCATATTCGAAGGAATCCGCGCATACAACGGTTCAGTGTTTAAACTGAAAGAGCACATCGATAGACTCTATCGCTCTGCACACATGATAATGCTTGAAATCCCTATGGCAAAAGAGCAGATGATACAAGCCGTTCTGGAAACACTGCGGAAAAACAGCTTAAAAGACTCTTACATACGCTTGATCGTTACGAGAGGAGTCGGCGATCTAGGGTTAAACCCGAAGAAGTGCGTGAAACCGACAATAATCATAATAACCGATACAATCACGTTGCATAAAGTTGAAGCCAAAGAAAAAGGCGTGACCGCCATGCTCTCATGGGTCAAAAGAGACCCTGTGGACGCTACATCACACGAAATAAAATCCCTCAACTACCTCAACAGTATACTCGCAAAGATAGAAGCAAACATAGCTGGTGTAGACGAAGCCATATGCCTTGACAAGAACGGCTTCATATGCGAAGGAGTGGCTGAAAACCTGTTCACGGTCAAGAATGGCAAGCTATTCACGCCGCCAAGTTGCACAGGCGCACTACAGGGGATAACGGCTGAAGAAGTGATGCGGCTGGCACGAAGGCTGGGTTATGACGTAGAAGAGAAGAACATCACACCATACGAGCTATTCAATGCTGAGGAGGCATTCTTCACGGGGACAGCAGCTGAAATCATACCAGTCAGAGAAATAAACAAAAGAACAATAGACAGCGGAAAACCCGGACCGATAACCAAGAAACTGATAGCGGAATTCTCAAAAGCTGTTCTGGATCCTAAGGAAGGAATAGCTATCTACAAGTAGAACACTCGCGCAAAAGTCGCTAAGCGATTCCTATTTATTCCTTTTCATGAAGGCTTCCAATTCGCCAAGGGCCTGCTCAAGAATTTCAACTGGTGGAAGTATGACCCCTCTCACGTGCCCTGCACCGTAGACGGGATCGAATCCAGACCCGTGGACGAAGAGCACTCCTGTTTCTTTCAAGAGCTGTACCGCAAATTCCATGTCTGTCTTCCACAGCGACCCAACCGTGTGGATTTTTGGAAAAACGTAGAAGGCAGCCTCCGGCTTCGCGCAGCTTATTCCATCGATCTCGTTCAGCCTCTTCCAAGCATAGTCTCTTCTCTGTCTGAGCTTTCTGTTAGTCTCCTTTATGTGATCCTGTGGACCGTTCAGTGCGGCTACTCCCGCCTTCTGGACAGGCGTGTTAGCGCATAGTCTTATTCTTGCTTCTTTTTCAACACCCTTTTTTAGTTCCTGTAACTCGTTGTTTTGGCTGTGAAAATACAGGTATCCTAGTCTCCATCCTGTCATCAGGTATGCTTTTGAGAAGCCGTTCAGACCCACCACGGGGACATCTGAAGCCAAGCTTGCGGTGCTAGTGAGTTTCTTCTCGTAAATTATCTGGTCATATATCTCGTCTGACAGAATCGGGATTTGATGTTCGCCTGCTATGTTGATTATCTCTTTCACGACTTTCTCATCATAGAGTGCGCCGCAAGGGTTGTTAGGGTTGATTATCACGATGGCTCTCGTTTTCTTCGAGATTTTGCTCCTTAAATCATCAACGTTCGGTTGCCAACCGTTTTCCTCTACGGTTTGGTAGGTGACGGGTTTTCCGCCGAAGAATTTTGCGTAAGAAATGTACGGCGGATACGTCGGACCTGGGAGAAGAATCTCGTCTCCAGCGTCAAGTAATGCCGCCATGATCATCTGAATTCCTTCCGAGATCCCTTCCGTGATAATGACGTCGTCAGCAGCAACATCAACGTCGTTGACTCTTTTCTCTTTCTGGCTCACGGCTTGTCTGAGTTCTGGTAGGCCCTCTGAGGGCGAGTATGCATTTGCGCCTTCTTCGACTGCCTTTATCAAGGCATGTCTAATGTGGGGTGGTGTTTCAAAATCGAATGCGACAGGGTCTCCTATGTTGAGATAATAGATTCTTCTTCCAGTTTTTGCAACTTGCTTGGCATAAACCAAGACATCGCGGATGGCATATTCGATCGTGCGAACTCTCTCAGTGACCTTAACGGCAGTCAAGTTTGCGCCTTCTGAGAGCGAGCGTTTGTTTTATGAAAGAGATAAAGATTATGGGGTGCTTGCTGGTATTTGGAATGTTTTTGTAGCAGTGAATCCTTCTGCAGTCTTAACGGTAATAGTCAAAGTTTGGTTGTAGTAGTCCTTCCAATACCATGGACAAACTACTGCAATTCCGGTGTTCATAGCCAAAGGATATCCGTTTGGAGTGAGTCGTGGTATAGTTGCGTTGATGTGATCTGTTGAGTTCGACGTAGCGAGAATTATGTCTGTGATGGTTACGTCCCTAATTGAAAATGCCGAGTTGGTTATAGTCATGTTAACGTACACGAATCCTTCTGTTGTCGTGTTGAAACCAATCACGTCAGAGATTGCCAGATCTACAGATGGTAGAGCTATGTCTCTCGAGAAGTATTGCCCATTTGCAATGCTGACGTTGACTGTGGCGGTCGTGCCTTTCAGACTTGACCAATCAAGTGCACAAGCAAACTGTCTCGTTTCTCCGATAGGTATTGTCTGAGATGTGAAACTAGCGTTGTTGCCGTTGAGGCGTATCTGTGCTGGGGTAATCGCCTCTGTTGAGCTTGCCACATCGGAGATGTTCATGGTGAAATGTCCAGTGTCGGCTAGGTTGAAGTCCATTTCTGTTATTTTGAAATTGACTGGTTCAGGTGTCATTCCGGTCAGTGTCGCTGGTGCGAACTCTTGTGCCGTGTACACTTTTACTGTGGCGTTTTGGCTACGGTGGCTTCCCCAATCCCACGTGACGTGGCTGAAGGTGACTGTTCCTCCTATTGCGAGTCTGTATGGGATAAACGGGGAAGAAAACGGGGGATATGTGAGCCTTCCGTTTATGGAGCTTGTTGTATTCTCACAAACTATCTCGATTCCGTTTATGTCCACGTAAGTGCTTGCTGTATCTGGATTAAAGACGGTTATGTTCATATCCTCTGGATTTGCTTCGTTGAACAAGACCTGAGTTACGTACCATCCTAGCCTCGCCACGGCGTTCGTGGCTAATTCAGCATAGTAGCCATCAGTTGTCTCAACACGGATAACGGGGTTATCCACGCTCTCTATGTCATACGTGCATCCAATCGTCACGTTGTCTCCCGCAGTCAAGTTCAATGGCAGTGCTGGCGTGACATTTAGAACCGGTATTTGATTGACTAAAACTCTGGAAAGTGTAAGATTCAGATATGACTCTGGAAGGTTTGTTACAGTGATGTTGAATCGTTTACTGCTTATTGACGGATTCATGTCTGTTGCGATTTCCAGTTTCACAGACTTGGTAGTAACAGTCTTGCTGGTGCCAGTGTTGTCAGCTGTGGAGACGTGTACGGTTATTGATTTTCCAGCAAGTGGGCTCCAATTCTTCAGGCATTTGACTGTTTTGGATGTTGCTCGCTCGATCTGTATGGGAAGCGTTTCAGGATATGTGTTTGTCACGGCTTGTACCGTCGCGTTGTCTCCTGCTTCTATGTAGATGCTTGTTATGTTCGTCGTAGACGAATGTGAGGGGTTCATGATTGTGAGGTTGAAGTAGTCGGCGTGTTCAAGCGGAAAAAGCGCTTCTGTAATGATCAAGTCTGTGCTAGAAGACTCATAGTAATAACTCGATATGACCCACATGTAAGATAGTAGTCCTCCTACTATCAATGAGCACAGAACCAACAAGATCGCAACAAGAGTTGAAACTGCCTTCATCTCTTTTATCATACGCAAACTTACAACCTCAGTTTGAGCGATTGGTTCTAATCATAATTCTCAGAGGTAAATAAGCGTTCTCTATCTGAATTTCCCCGTTTACTTACTATTTTCTTTTCCTGAACAGCATTAGATCGTCTTTCTGGCATACGCATTCGAAGCCTTCTTCCAGCAGTTTTCTTGCTTCATCGACTGACTTGGCAACTGCAGAATGGTATTCATCACTTTCATAACTGACGAGTTGGGTGTAGGTCAGAGTGTTTTTCAATGTCTCTATGGCCGAGCAAGTTCATGTAAAGGCTTGAATCGACTGCTGTAATGCCAAGCGTGCCGACGTTTGAAGCCTGCAGCGAGAGTAGAGCGCACGTTCTGTTTGCCGATAGATCTAAGCCCCGTGGGGACCCCCTTAAGTACTTAAGGGGGTTAAGTTTGTCATTATTCAACCTCAACCCAAAGGAATTTCCAAAAGAACTTTTCGGACGTGAGAAGGAGCTAGATGAACTCGTCCGCCTCGTCAAAGCGAGGCGATGGATTGCCATACTAGGTCCAAGAATGGTTGGCAAAACTAGCCTAATCAAAGCAGCAAACGTGAAACTGGAGAAAATGGGCTTCATATTCGTGACAGAAGAAAGCTTTTAAGCCTCACAATAACCATAAACATGCGGTAGAGGCTTGAAAAATGACAGAAATCGGCGAAGCGACGAACAAAAGGCGGATTACAACCAACACGCCAACCTTTTGACTTCGGCAAATAGAAAAAAAGGGATTTGCGGGAGACGTCGCCACTCTCAAAGGCAAACAAGCGTTCTCTTACAACGTGGATATGGTTCCAGCTAGACAGCTAAATTTAAATCTAATCCGATTTTTCTAGTAATCACGCTCAAAATGGTCGGAGAAAAATGCCTGAATATGACACAGTAATCGTTGGAGCAGGCATAATAGGTTTGTCAACCGCTTATCACCTTAAAATAAGAAATCCAAAACTAAGCATTTTAGTTGTTGATAAGCTAGGTGCTGCTGGACAAGGTAGCACGGCTAAGAGTGCCGCGGCTTTCCGATGTTTGTTTGCATCCCGAACAAACTTTGCTCTAGCCGATTCGTCTGCAGAATTCTACAAGCATGTCCAAAACGATCTGGGTTTCGATCTGAAACTACGTTGGTCTGGTTATCTGTGGTTGTTTGACGAAGAAGGGTACATGAAGATGCTGCCTGTTTTGAAGGATCTGGCAAGCAAAGGCTTCAAATATGTAGAATACGACGGAGATGACTTGGCACAGAAACTTGATATGCAAACAGACTTCTCAAACGATGAAGAAGCCCAAATGATGAACCTGGGAAACGTTCACAAGGGCATCGTGATCCCAAAAGCAGGTTTAATAGATGTTGATTCACTCGTGAAGTTCTACGAGTCGGAATTTCTCAAGATTGGCGGCAGAATACAATACAATACTAAAGTAGAAGAGATAACCGTTGAGGCACGTCAGCCTCTAGGAATGCCAAGCGAACCATATTTCTGGCAGGACGCAACAGTGACAGGAGTAAAAACCAACCGAGGTTCAATAAAGGCTAAGAAGACAATAGTGGCGGCTGGTGCCTGGGCTGCTCAGCTACTAGACCCACTGGGGATCGAATGCTTCATAAAAGCCAAGAAGAGACAGATTTTCTCGGTCAAGGCAAAAACCGATCCGCTTAAGAAACTGCTTTTCTCGAAAGAATTCACAGACACTGGGTGCCTGCCCTTCACTATTGTTCCAAGACCATCAGCGTACATTCGACCAGCCCCAGAAGAGGATGCACTGTGGCTAGCTTATGCTGACGAGTTTCCAAGAGCTTTCAAGATTGAAGACGACCCTCAACCAGAGGAGGACTACTACAAGTTTGGGCTGTATCAGGTTTTGGCAAAGTATTTTCCCCAGTTCACGGGTTGCCAACCATTCTCTGCATTCGCTGGATTGTACGAGATCAACACTCTGGATGGCCAACCTTTGATTTTCGAGGAAAACAACGTGATGGTAGTGGGTGGCGCAAGCGGAAGCGGAATACTGAAGGCGGACGCAATAGGCAGAATCGCAACCGAGCTGTACAACGACGAAGAATACGCATTGCTCTATGGTGACAAGAAATTCAAAGTCAGCGACTTGGGTTTGAAGAATCGCAACATTGAACCAGAAAGACTGGTAATATAGCTCTACTTAAGCGATTAGGTTTATTTACCCTCAAGCACGATAGTTATTCACTCATCTCAGGACGGTTAACGCTATGTATGGTTGGACTGGCAAATTCCTACGTGCAAACCTTGAAAAAAGCAAGGCAGTTACCGATCACTATGAGGATTCAATCGCAAAAAACTTCCTAGGCGGAAGAGGTTTCGCAGTAAAGATTTTGTGGGACGAGCTTGAACCGGGAATTGACGCCCTTTCACCCACCAACAAGCTCGTTTTTGCAGCTGGTCCATTGACTGGGTGGCCATTGCCAAGCAGTGGCAAGCTCGTGGTAGCGGCGAAAAGCCCCTTGACTGGGGGATATGGCGATGGGAACGTCGGAAGCTTTGTCGCGGTTCAGATGAGGAAGGCGGGATATGACGCCGTAATAATAGAGGGAAAGGCCAAGAAACCCACGCTACTGGTCATACAGGACGAATCTGTAGAATTTCTTGATGCGAAAGATCTGTGGGGTCTCGATTCTTTTGCTGCAGAGAAAAGGCTGCGCAATCTGTATGGTCAAACGTGCGGCACCCTACTCATTGGACAGGGTGGAGAAAACTCTGTGAGTTTTGCGAACATTGTTTGTCAAGAGGGTCGGGCTGGCGGTAGGCCTGGCATGGGAGCAGTGATGGGATCGAAGAATCTCAAAGCAGTCGTTGTTGTCGGTACAGGCGGGTTGCCTGCGGCCTATCCTAAAGAGATGAAAGAACTGGGTTCTGAAGCTTACAGAGAGGTTCTTACAAAACCAAGTTATGCTTTTTGGAAGCGCCAAGGTACGATGATGACAATTGAATGGAGCCAAGAAAACAGTGTCCTTCCCTCATACAACTACAGCGAAGGCGTCTTTGAGAAGGCCAATGAAGTGGGCGGGTTTGCAATGGAGAAGATCAAGACCTCTAACCGCGGCTGCCCCCAATGTAACATGACCTGCGGCAATGTCGTGACTGACTATGAACGGAAAGAATCAGAACTCGACTATGAAAACGTCACGATGCTAGGCCCAAACATAGGATTGGGAGACTTGAAACGGGTTGCTGCTCTTAACAGGATCGCAGACGAGTACGGATTGGACACAATTTCACTAGGAAACGCCATCGGTTTTGCAATGGAAGCTTCTGAAAAAGGCTTGCTCAAAGAGAAAATCGCTTGGGGAAGCTATGAATCTGCGAAAGAATTGACCAAGAACATCGCTTTCAAGCGCGGCATCGGCGCGCTTCTGGCTGGAGGAGTTCGTTCAGCTGCTGAAAAAATCGGGAAGGGTTCAGATCGATGGGCTATGCATGTTAAGGGCCTGGAAATCTCGGCCTATGACTGCCACACCACTCCTGGTATGGCTTTGGCGTATGCAACCTGTTCAATTGGCGCTCACCACAAAGACGCTTGGGTGATTTCTTGGGAAGTCAAGACAGGCAGAGAAGGCTATGGCGAAGAGAAAGTCGATAAAATAATCGAGCTACAGCGAATTCGAGGTGGAGTTTTCGAGTCGCTGACTGTTTGCAGACTTCCATGGGTTGAGGTTGGTTTCGAGCTTGAGTGGTATCCCAAGTTCTTGCATGCTGCAACAGGACTCGAAATGAACTGGGACATGCTCAACACAATTGGTGACAGAATCTTCAATCTGACAAGAGCCTTCTGGGTTCGTGAATATGGAAAAAGCTGGTCCAGCAAGATGGACGTTCCGCCGGCTAGGTGGTTTGAAGAACCAACTGAGAAAGGTCCGCTTAAGGGTTCTAAGCTTGACAGAGCAAAGTATGAAACTATGCTACAGACGTACTACCAACGCAGAGGATGGGACGAGAGAGGAATACCGACGAAAACAACTTTGACGAAGCTTGGATTAGGCGACGCTGTTGGGCAACTTGAAAAAGCCGAGTTGCTGGACTAGCAGTTTACAGCATGTACTTACGTGTTCTGTAGCATAACCCTTCGCACTGTTTTATCTTCAGCAATCAGCGGCCTCGCTGAATCAGCTTTCTCCTTTGCACTAGGGTTCTTGGAGAAAAAAAGCTTGTGTTTGGCTGGTTCTGCTAATACGACCTTGCGAAGTACACTACGTCTTTTGCTTCCTGTCCGCAGTACAAGCATTTTGAGGATACCTTTTCTTTTTCAAAAGGTATCAGCCTGATCGTTGCTCCTGTTTCCTCTTTTATTTTTTCCTCGCATTTGGTTTTTGAGCACCATGAAGCTTTGATGAATCCGCCCTTGTTTTTCAGGGTGTTTTTGAACTCATTGTATGTTTTCACGGTGGTGATGCTGTCTTCAAGGAACCTCTTGGCCTTGCTAAATAGGCTATTCTGGATTTCTTCTAACAGTATAGTGACAGCGTCCACGGTTTGTTCTTCCTTGACAGCAGACTTCTGTGACGTGTCTCGCCTGACTAGAACTACTTGTTTCTGTTTTATGTCCCTAGGGCCGATCTCTATTCTGATTGGCACGCCTCTCAATTCCCATTCGTTGAACTTCCAACCCGGAGTATACTCCGCTCTGCCATCTAGAACAGTTAATATGCCTTTTTTCTGTAGCTTTTCAAGCAACTCTCTAGCTTTGATCGATATCAGATCTGCGTCAACACCCTTGTACGGAATTGGCACGATCACTACCTGTACTGGTGCAACTCTTGGAGGCAGTACCAGTCCTTTGTCGTCGCTATGCAGCATTACGAGTGCTCCTATAACGCGTGTAGAAAAGCCCCATGATGTTTGCCAGACCTCTTGTTCTTTCTCATTTTCATCTAGGAACTTGATGTTGAAGACTTTTGAGAAGTTTTGGCCAAGCTGATGTGAGGTTCCCATCTGTAGGGCTTTTCCATCAGGCATCATTGCTTCCAAAGCCAACGTGTAGAGTGCACCCGCGAATTTCTCAAGCTCAGTTTTTGTGCCCGCAAGAACTGGAACAGCCAGATAGGTTTCCATAATGTCTTTGTAGGCATTCAGAATCTCAATTGCTTCTCGGTCTGCTTCCTGTCTTGTTGCATGTACTGTGTGTCCCTCTTGCCAAAGAAACTCTCTTGTCCTTAGGAAGAGCTTTGTTGCTTTGGTTTCCCATCTGACAACGTTGCACCATTGGTTCAGTTTGATCGGGAGGTCTCTCCAGCTTCTAATCCATTTTGCGAATGTGGCATACATCACTGTCTCAGATGTCGGTCTTATGGCTAGCTTTTCCTCAAGTGGGCTGTCTCCGCCTTGTGTCACCCATGCTACTTCTGGCACGAAACCCGCAAAGTGTTCTGATTCCTTCTTCAGTAGGCTTTCGGGTATGAAAAGTGGAAAGTACACGTTTCTGTGTCCAGTTGCTTTTATTTTTAGGTTGAAGAGTTCTTGGATTTTTTCCCAGATGGCGTACGAGTTTTCTCTGAAGATCATGCAGCCTTTGACTGGGGCGTAGTCGGCTAAGCCTGACTTCAAGACAACCTGCGTGTACCATTCTGAGAAGTCTTCATTTTTCTTCACAGTTATTCCTGTGTCCGACATTTTTATCTCTCCAAAGGAGTTTTTGTGGTCGAATATAATGGTAACGGAAGACTGGTCCTAATCTGGGCAAAGCTCACTGAAAATCTAGCAATGTGGAACGTAATCGCCCATTTCAACCACTCTCAACCCTTGTGCCCAGAGAGATTATTAAACATTTTCTTCATTCCAGAAGATGCACAAGTGTTTTAACTGTTCACTTCCAAACTTAAATAATCTCATACGGCTTGGGATGACGTGAACCCAACTTGAAAGCAATCTTGGTGATCGCAGATGGAATGGCTGATAGACCAGTAAAAGAGCTAGACTGGAAGACACCGCTAGAAGCATCCCACAAACCAACGCTTAACCAATTGGCCAAAACTGGAGTTTGCGGGATAATCGATCCTATATCGCCAGGAAGACCGCCAGGAAGCGACACTGCAACCCTCGCATTGCTTGGGTATGACGCGCTGAAAGTCTATTCTGGAAGAGGAGCGCTGGAAGCGCTAGGCTCAGGAGTAACAGTTTCAAAGGGCGACATTGCATTTCGATGCAATTTCGCGACAGCAAACAAAGATCTTGTCGTGTTGGACAGGCGTGCTGGTAGAATCGCAACTGAGGAAGCAGCTAAGCTGGCTGAAAGCCTCCAAAAAATCAGATTAGAAAAACCTGTAGTTACGAGTTTTCTTTTCAAAAGCACTATTCAGCATCGAGCTGTGCTAGTTCTTCGTGGACCAGGGTGGTCAACAGCAATCAGTGATTCCGACCCGGGAGAGGTTGGTGAAAGAGTACCGGAAATCCAGCCTCTTGGCAAAAGTCGCAATGCTGTCCTGACAGCCAAGGTCGTTAACGAACTCTCATCTGAGTTTCGCAGAGTGCTAGAGAATCACCCTGTGAACAGGAATAGAATAGAGCAGGGAGAACCCCCTGCCAACATAATCTTATGCAGAGGCGCTGGCACGGTTCCACAAATAGAACCTTTGTCAAAAATATACCGCATAAAGGCAGCATGTGTGGGTGCAACAGCTTTAGTAAAGGGTGTCTGCAAAGCTGCAGGAATGGAATTGATCCATGTGTCAGGTGCCACCGGAACCTTTCAAACAGACTACTTGGCCAAGGCCAAGATGGCAGCACAAGCACTGGAGCAATGCGATTTTGTTCTCCTACATGTAAAAACCCCAGATGTTGCGAGTCACGACAGAAACGTTAGACAGAAAATTGAGGCAATCGAAAGAATAGACAATATGCTGAGCCATCTGCTCAAGAACATCGACATGAGCTCAGTCTGCGTAGCCGTAACTGCGGATCACACAACGTCGGTGCTTACTGGAAGACATGAGGGTGATCCGGTTCCGATAGTTATAGCCGGTTCTAATGTTCGCCGTGACGATGTTGCAGAATTTGGTGAGCGGTCTTGCGCGAAAGGTGGACTGAATCGGATTAGAGGTCTTGACCTTATGCCCTTATTAATGAATCTTATTGGCAAAACCCGGATTTTCGGAGCATAGTCTTCTAGTGAACCTGTACGAGCCGCCACTCTCGATAGTCGGTCACAACTTTGATGTATCCTCTAATCATGCTATCTGCCTCTGCATCGCCAGTGTCAACCCTTAGGATGTTTTCTTGGATGTTTTGAAGCTTGCTTTTTGTGGCAGCAATGATTATTCGTTCTTTCCCAACGTTTTTTATGATTCTTGAACTTATTTGTTGATTTCCCCTACCAAAGAGGATTCCCTGATGCCCAGTCGGTGAGACAACAATCCATGTGTTATGCCAATCCTTCACTTCTTCCAAAATCTTCTTCTCATCCACGTCAAGATTAACTCTGCCCTTTCTGTAGATATCCACGCCTAAGAGAGTCTTGCTCACTTGTAGTAGTTCTGCAAGTCGTTTGACGGTTGTGCCTGGGCCGAGAATGAGTGTTGCCTCTGGTGGCGTCTCTTCTATTATGAACCTTGCTATTGCAGTCTGGTTGTCCTTTTCATCTACTGTTTCTGGGCTTATCTGTTTGCTTCCCTGAACGTAGGCAGGCAGGAACGGACCTTTAAGAAAGCCGTACAGCTTTACGCTGAAAGTATCTTTTCGGATGGCGTTTTCATCCGCATCCATTATTTCAAGTTCTTCTATTTCAGTTTGGTTTTGCGCGAAGGCTGACACTACCTCGGCAGCATCAGAGGGGCTTACTGCAAAAATGCTACTGTACATTTTCACTCCCGAAGGAACACCTAAGACCGGCGTCGCCTGCAGATCTGTCATAGCATCAAAAATGTCCTTAGCTGTGCCGTCTCCTCCGACAAAGACTATTAGATCCACTCTTGCTAATGCCAAAAGCCTAATCGCTTCCTTCGTGTCTTCGGCGCTTGTTTCTTTGCGAGTTTTCATAGATAAGACTTGGAAGGCAAGACCAGTGGCTTTGGCTTCGTTCTCGCCCATGACGCCAGGGCATGTTAGAATATCTATGCTTATGTTTGTGTCACTGCTGTTTTCCTCTAGTTTTCGAAGGAACTCTTTTGCTCTTGCAGGAGCTATTAGCTGTGCCCCTCTACTGATGGCCTCTTTCAAAAAGTTGTCTGTCCCTTTTAATCCGACTTTGCCTCCCATCCCAGCTATCGGGTTGACGATAAAACCGAGTTTCATGACTTTGCGCATTACAAGATTCGTTGTTCATGTTATAAACCGTTCTGGCAACGTAAAACAAATGCTGACTTGTCCAGTGCTGTTAGCGTAACGTTGATCGTGATGTATAGGCGGGCTCGTTCGAAAATTCTTATATGCTGAGGGCTTCATCACTTTGCTTACAACGCACGAGAAATGGGGAACTGGATGATCAGGAAAACAATGAAGAAGATTCTTGTAACTGGATCCACTGGCCAAATTGGGTCTGAACTGACGCTAGCATTGCGTAAGAAACATGGCGGAGAAAACGTTATTGCAGCGGGCCATAGAAGACAGCCGAGCGAGGAGTTACTTAAGTCAGGCCCATTTGAACACGTTGACCTGTCCAGCGAAGAAAGCGTTGGGAAAGCCGTGAAGAAACACGACATTGACACAATCTATCATTTGGCAGCAGTTCTTTCAGCCACAGGCGAGGAGAATCCGCAAGCTGCTTGGGCTATAAACATGGGAAGCCTATACAACGTTCTCGAAGTTGCAAGAAAGCTAGAGCTAGTCAGAGTCTTCTGGCCTAGCTCCATAGCTGTATTCGGTCCATCTGCACCACGTATCAACACACCCCAAGAGACCGTATTGCTTCCTAAGACCATTTACGGCGTGTCGAAAGTTGCTGGAGAGCTGTTATGCAACTACTACGCGAATCGCTTTGGTTTGGACGTTCGGGGTCTCCGTTATCCAGGCATAATAAGCAGTGAGGTCTTGCCAGGTGGAGGAACAACGGATTATGCGGTGGCTATATTCTATGACGCGATTAAGCACAAACAGTACACGTGTTTTGTGAGAGAAGACACAGTGTTGCCGATGATGTACATGCCGGACTGCATCAAAGCAACTATCGACCTTATGGATGCTGATCCTTCGAAAGTGAAGCGGCATGACAGCTATAATGTGGCCGGCATGAGTTTTTCAGCTGGCGAGTTAGCGGCCGAAATCCAAGAGTACATTCATGGCTTCAAATGTGATTACAAGCCTGACTCTAGACAGAAGATTGCAGATTCCTGGCCGATGTCAATAGATGACAGCGTGGCCCGAAGAGAGTGGGGCTGGAAGCCAGCCTATGATTTGTCCGCAATGACTAAAGACATGATTAGTAGATTGTCAAAACGCTTTGCCGAGGGCAAACTGTAAAGGAACTGTTAAGTATCAGGAACCATTCAGCATTTTTTGCTTTGCTTTTTATTCCATTAGCGGCTTTTCAATACACCGTTATTTTGCAGTTGTAAGCGTGCTCTCTTGCCGGTTTCAGTGCACCTTGGCATTCAGCTAGGTCTGCAGGCTACTTCGACTGACGTCTTGAGATGAAAGACCGAATCGCTCTTTGCAGAGCGTCTTCTTAAGAGCGTCAATATTCCCGAGAAACATTCTAGATTGGATGTGTAAACAGTCTGGCACACAATAAAAGGGTTTAAGAGAGTGAATTGATCAATTGGGAAAATACGTGATCAAAATGCGGAATCCAACAGCATTCCTACGACAAGAGTATGAAGATCTGGTGAAGAACGAGCTTGACTGGAAACTCCGAATCCTGCAAGGCCCAAGCACGCCTTGGTGCAAGGTTGATGGCAAGAAGGTTCTGATGTTCTGTTCCAACAACTATCTTGGCTTGAGCAACCATCCGAAACTGAAAGAAGCTGCAATCAAAGCGGTTCAGACTCACGGTGCCGGTTCTGGATCAGTTCGCCCAATTGCTGGAACCATGGACATACACATTGAGCTTGAGAAGAGACTGGCGAAGTTCAAGCATGCCGATGCTTCACTAGTGTATCAAACAGGTTTCGCTGCAAACGCTGGCCTCATTCCTCAGCTTGTCGGCAAAGAGGACCTCATCATAAGCGACGAGCTTAATCATGGCAGCATAATTGACGGCGTTAGACTATCGCACGCTGAAAGGGCAGTTTACAAGCACTCGGACGTTGCGGACTTGCAGCGCGTTCTGGAAGAAACGGAGAAGCACTCACCACCTTATAGACGAATCCTGATAATCACTGATGGCGTTTTCTCTATGGACGGCGATATAGCGCCTCTGGATGGCGTGGCAAAAGCTGCGGCAGAACATGGAGCAATGGTTTATGTGGATGACGCTCACGGTGAAGGAGTGCTTGGTGAGGGAGGAAGAGGAATAGTCTCTCACTTCAAGCTTGGCCGTGACAGAGTTCAAGTAGAAATGGGTACATTCTCAAAGGCTTTCGGTGTGGTCGGCGGCCATGTTTCAGGTTCTCGAGACTTGACCAGCTTTGCTTACAACAAATCACGCACTTGGCTTCTCAGTGGCTCGCACCCGCCAGCAGTCGCTGCTGCATGTATCGCTGCCATCGATGTTTTGGAAAATGAACCACAGCACGTAAGAACTCTGTGGGACAACACACGATATTTCAAGAAAGCTATGAAAGACTTAGGATTCAACATAGGCAAAAGCGAGACCCCAATAACACCTGTGATGGTCGGCGAGAGTAGCGTCGCCAAGAAACTAAGTACGAGACTGTTTGAAGAAGGCTTATTCGCCTTACCAATAGTGTATCCAATGGTCGCACGAGACAAAGCACGAATCAGAACCATAATGAACGCCGCCCTGACAAAACAAGACTTGAACTTCGCCATAGGCGCGTTCGAAAAAATCGGAAAAGAACTACACATAATATAGCAATTTCCATTTTTCTTTTTTCCTTAGACGGAAACCATTTGGATGTTAGAATAGCCAAGAGACTGTTCAGCGAAGAAACCTGGAATAGACTTGAGACAGAACATGTCAGATTATTACCCTCAAGCTTTGGGCACAAACCCAATCTTACTGGGCCAGAAAAGCAGGAGAAAAAGTTCGTTTCTCAAAAGAATGGAAAGATATGAACGTGGTTCTTGTCAATCCCGACTATACGCAACATAAAATCAGAAAGAGTGCATTGGTGGATAGCAAGGCGCTTATCGTGGCTTCGCAGAATCTGCGCTAAGGTTATGTAGGTCCTACTCTCGACTTTATTATTGCTTGGAAAGCAAGGTCTTTCTTACCTTTTGCTTTGATGACTTCATTCTTCAGTTTCTTTACGTCCATGGGACAGCTCTTTGAGACGTCGCTAATGAATTTCCTGAGGTCTGCCTCATTCATGTGGCAGCTCAATGTGAGTTCTTCAACGACGCTCTTTGAGGTCTTTGCGTCGCCGTAGCAGCTTTCGCTCAGTTCTTCCAACGCTGATGCCAAAAATGCTGAACTAACGCCACATTGGGAGCTTAGTTTTTCAGCCCACTTTTTCTGTTCACTCAAATTCTTTCACTTCCAAATTAGTAGATTACGTATAGAGTAAATATCTTTGTTATTTAAGCATTAACTTGAGCTATCCAGAACGCGATTTCTCTAGGGCTTTGTCAAAGTCTTCAAGACCAAGCTTTCTGAGTACGTCTTTTTTCGGCATTCTGTTTCCGTCCTAGCTTCCTCTTCATGACAATGCCTTTAAGTCAAGCCTTTCAATCTAGTTCCGATGACATTCAGGCTTTGGTGCACAGGAATTGGCTGCCTTGTATGAGCTCTTCGGCGTTCTTCTGACTTCTTTTGCCCTAAACATGATTCCATTCGCCGGCCCTTCTAACCTTCTCATAGCGTCAAATGCTGCATTGCTTGTTGAGGCAGATCCTTTCACTATAGGCTTTCTCGTTGCTCTAGGCGCGGCATGTTCGAAACTTGTTCACTATTTCGTCACTTTTTTCATCGGGGGTCTTATGGGCCAAAAACGTAGAGAGCATCTTAACACTGTTGCGTCAAAACTAAAAGGCTGGGCTTCGTTGGCGCTTTTTGTCGTTGCTGCCACTCCATTACCTGATGAACCTGTTGTAATACCCTTAGGGCTTTTGAAGTACAACCCAGTCAAGTTCTTTCTAGCCTACTTCGCTGGCAAATTCGTGATAACCTTTCTTGGAGCCTACCTTGGAATGCTGGGTCATGGAGTTCTTGTTCCATTCATAAGCAATGAAGTTCTGACGGCTACTTCAATAATCTTGACAGTAATCCTCACTGTTGTGTTGTTGAAAGTTGATGTTGTGAAGATGATTGAGAGAATCATGAAAAGAAGGACTGGATAGTCTGGTCTATGCTGCGAGACACTACCTGGGGCCTTAGTTTCATGTTAAATAGTTCAAGAAGAAAATATGGAGATTGACTGAGGACGGATGAGACTTTGAGAATCATTGCTGATCTACATCTTCACAGTCGTTACAGTCGTGCAACGAGTGAGAGAATGTCCGTAAAGGAGATTGCCCGTTTTGCAAAGATCAAGGGGTTAAACCTTGTCGGAACTGGTGATTTTACCCATCCTAGATGGCTTAAGGAACTACATGAAACACTTATTCCAGAGTCAGACACAAACCTCTATAAACCGATTGAAATCCCAGAGTCTTCAGTACGTTTCATGTTGACAACTGAGGTAAGTACAATCTTCACGTTCGAGAACAAAGTAAGAAAAGTTCACCATGTTGTTTTGTCCCCAAGCCTTGACATCGCCGCTCAAGTCAACGAGAGACTATCTACCTTCGGTAACCTCAGCTCAGATGGCAGGCCGACACTGAACATGAGTGCGCCACACTTGGTTGAAGAGGTGATCAGCGTCTCGAATAGGAACGTGATTTTTCCAGCACACGCTTGGACGCCGTGGTTCAGCATATTCGGAGCCTTCAGCGGCTTCGACCGAATGGATGAATGCTACCAAGATATGACTAAACACATCCATGCTTTGGAGACTGGGCTTTCATCCGACCCACCCATGAATTGGCGGTTGAGTATGCTTGATCATTTTACATTGGTTTCAAATAGCGACAGCCACAGTTTTTGGCCTTGGCGAATTGGAAGAGAGGCAAATGTCTTTGAACTGGAAAGATTGAGCTTTGATGAGATTTCTGATGCTATCAAAAACAGAGATCAAAAGCGATTCAAGTTTACGATAGAGACTGATCCTGCATACGGGAAATACCATTGGACAGGTCACAGAGCATGCAACGTGTCATTTTCGTCCGAAGATGCCCGGAAACTCGGCAACAGATGTCCAGTTTGCGGCAGAACGCTCACGAAAGGCGTCGAACAGCGCGTTGAGGAATTGGCTGATCGTCCTGTTGGTTTCAAGCCTGAGAACGCCATTGGTTTCAGGCGGTTGCTTCCATTATCTGAGATAATTGCAACCTTTTTGGGCGTTGATTCTCCGTCTGTTCAGAAAGTGTGGAGCGTTTATGATTCGCTGATTGCAAAGTTTGGCAATGAGTATTCTGTGTTGCTTGACGTGCCGAAAGAAGCGTTAAGCTCTGTTGTTGATGAAGGACTCGCTGACGGGATCGTGAGAGTCAGAGAGGGGCGGGCTACTGTGGTGCCTGGTTATGACGGCGTTTATGGTCAACTTGTCTTGAGTGGAGAAAAACCCGCGAATAGTGTGCTTCGCGGAAGAGTTGAACAGCGGAATCTTACCGATTTTATGCAGTGATGGTTTTCTGCATTGTTTGATGTGTACATGTGTAGGTCAGATGTACGACAATACTTATTAAGTCGTAATATACACGATATTACCTTGTAAGGTGCCACTGATGCAAGCTCAGACCTGCACGCCAGTCAGTAGAGAAGACGAAAAAATCTCCAAAGTGATCAACCACGTACTGACTCAGGTCTTCGGCGAAGAAGCCACAGATCTGATCTACAGACACTTAGAACGCGCACATTCTATCAAACGCGATGAAGTCGCAAGTAAAATTGACGTGTTCGCGAAGGGGCTTGAAGAGTTCTTGAGTTCAGGAGCCTATGCTGTTGAGCGAAAGATCTTGGAAGACATATACTCAAGCTACGGTTTGTTGCGTAGACTTGAGATTGAGAAAAACCAAATGGGCTCCGACTTCGTTGATCAAATAAAATGCCTAGTGCGAAAAGCCTAGAAACCCCCACCTTACACGCGCCTTTTTTCTTAAAGAAAAGGAAACCTAGCTGCTCATTTTTAGTCAACGCTTGCGACAGACAGTATTAATGAATTTGACATGGCAGATTCTTTCCAACAGGAAACATTAAAGAATCGGAAAACAAATAACTAGGGTTCCCGTTAATCGGATGCAAGAGGCGAGAGTGTGGGGTCAAACGTGTTCAAGGAACACCTGCTAAAATACAACGTGCCACGCAGAATAGTCCAGATTCTGTCCTTCATTTTCTTAAGCGCAATAATCTTCAACTTGGGATCTCTTCCTCTCTTGCTTCCTGTATTGTGGACATGGGGTCTTCCGCAAAACACGGCGGGCGATGCTTTCACGGCTATCCAATTCAATCTCTATAACGCTGTTTTTCCATGGCTTGCGTTTGCATCATTTCTGATAGCAGGGGTATTGGTTGGAAAGTCTTTGTGTGGTTGGGTTTGCCCTTTTGGTTTTGTTCAGGATCTAGTTAGCTTCATTAAGCGTAAGCAAAGAGATTTTTCACTAAGAACCCATGAAAACATGGTCTATGGGAAATATCTTGTTTTAGGCATTGCCCTCTTTATCAGCATGACCTTCTCCGTCACAAAAGTAATGGGGATCAGTGGGAGTTATGAGAAAGCATTTGGTATCTTCACAAAAGCGCCGTTTACAGCCTTAAGTCCCGCAGAGACTCTGTTTGCAACATTGCCTAGTCTAATCAAGGATTTTCGCTTCGCACTCGTTGAAAACCCCGTGATGGACGTTTTCGCCGGGCTTACAACGTTACCAGCCCTTTTCTGGGCTCAGTTTGTAATAATGGTTATTGTACTTGTCTTCTTTGCTTATGTTCCGCGAGGCTGGTGCAGGTATTTCTGTCCTCACGGTGCAATTATGGCGGTTATGAACAGGTTCAGCTTCATTGGGTTGCGCAGAGACCCGGTTAAGTGTGCCAAAGGTGGGTGTCGGCTTTGTGTTGAAGCATGTCCTATGCGTGTTCCGATCTTGAATTTGCCTTGGGAGAAGTTCAGTCATCCTGAGTGCATTTACTGTATGAAATGCGCAGACGCGTGTAAGGATAGGGCCATTAGATTGAAATACCCCTAGAATCGAAAACTATTACTTTCCTTGACGTGTTTGAGCCCAGAAGCTTCGCGAGAACTCGTTCAATACTGCGTTGTAGGTGTCTTTGGTCTGGTGCGCGATCTTGTTCCAGCCATATTTCTCTTCAACTTTCTTGTATGCGTTGGTTCTAAGCCAATTCGCATAGTTGTCATCAGATAGTATCCTCGTTATTCCCCATGCGAGCGATTCGGGATTGTTAACATAGGCTTTAACGCCGGTAAGGTCGTGTTCAACGATTTCGGATAAACCGCCAGTGTCTGAAACCACGACTGGGCTCTTCGCAGCCATAGCTTCAAGAGCAACTATGCCAAAAGGCTCAAAAAGAGAAGGCACAACTGAAACGTCGGCGCATCTTTGCAGTCTTCTTAATGTTGCGTCATCCACAAATCCTGTGAACAGGACTTTATGAGCCAAACCCATACCTTTGACGAGGCTCGAAAGTTGTTCCTTCATGTAGCCGTTACCGACAATCACGAATTTTGCGTTGACTTTTTCTAGAACTCGCGGCACAGCGTTGATGAGTAAGTGTACACCTTTTTCATACACTAATCTTCCAACGAAGAGAGCGATTTTCTCTTCAGGCAAGGCAAACCTCCTTCTGAACTCCTTCAGATCTTCAGTTTCTGCATATACTTCCGTGTTAACGCCGTTTGGAATCATGATCAGCTTGTCCGTTGGAAGTCCGAAAGCCCATTGGACGTGCGAGATCATGTAGTTGCTGCAGCATATGACTTTCCATGCTTCATAAGTAAGCCAAGCTTCAGTCTCGTGGATCATTCTTTCATAATCAGAACGGATTTCGTTTCTTCGGCCGATCTCGGTGGAGTGTATTGTGGCAAACAGGGGTTTTCTGAACACATGTTTCAAGCCAATTCCTGCTGTTGCAACCAGCCAGTCGTGAGCGTGGATGATGTCGACTTCTCCGTTTAGGCTGTTAATGAGCGCTGCGGCTTCCTTCTGCATGTTTACGTTCATCAAGTAAACCCACGTCGCAAAATCAGGTGATGGATTCTTGTAAGAATCGATTCGGAAGACCTCTACGCCATCAATCGTTTCTTGCCGCGGCGCATTTGGGAAGTCGCAAGTGACCACGTAGACCTTGACGCCGTTTCCAGCCAGACTCTTAGACAAATAGTAAACGTGTGGAGAAATACCTCCAATAATCCTTGGTGGAAATTCCCAGGACAGCATCATAACGCTGAGGTTTCGGTTCATCTCAGATCTGCACCCCTAACAACACCGTGATAATTTTCCAAAATCCCTCTAACCCAGTTCGCAGATTCTGGAGAAATCACCTTTGTCTTGTCGTGAGGCACTTTATAGATTCTAGAAATCTCATCTTGCATCCACTTCGATTTGACTTGAAGCATGTTTGCCTCATACGTTCCAAGCCACTCAATGCTTTTGATAGCCATGTTGAAAGGAGTATTTGCACTATGAGATCTGTGATCCTCCAAGCTTTCCACTGAATAAATGTAAGGTATGTTCAAAGCCTTCTTCAGAGTGACTGCGGCGGGAATGAAATGCCAATCATAAACATCAATCAAATCAACGTGTCCGCCTACGTCATAATGGACATTTGCTGTCACCCTCTCAACCTCTTGGTTCAAAGTCAAAACCCACGTGAGAACGCCAATATGCGTACGCACAGGGTTCGTGGCTCTCACGGTTTTGACACCATCAGAATCATTATGCCCACCTGTCAAGTAATCATGATAAGTCACCACGTAGACTTGCACCTGATTCCTAACAAGCTGGCCAGCAAGTTTCTTAACGTAATCTGCAAGTTGCCCTACTACCCTTGGAGGATATTCCCATGAGAAGATTACTACACGCATCTAGCTCACTACGTGAAAAGCGCGCAAACCTTGATTATTCCGCTTCCAGTCAAGTAATACCGCTTCATTCCCTCATTGTCAGTGAAACTTTCTACAAAACCTTCAGCCTTATAATTGTCCAAGATTCTTTCTAGTTCGCCCTTATCAACCTGTAAAACTTGCGAAAGCTCTTCGCTTTTTCTTGCTAAATCCGGCGCCGTAGCGCATAGATTGTGCAATGTCTGCAGGATTTTTTCAGATAACGGAAGCTCTTCTCGCAAACTACTCACCGCACACAGTACCAAAACTAGATGCGCTCTTGTTATAAAAGCCTAAACTAAACGCGTTAGAAGTATAGAGCCGCTTCCTTGGCTTGATTCCTCAGTTCTTCAAGCCTTTCTTTGACAATTTCGATTATTGCTTCCTTGAGATGTCTTCCCTTGTGCTTTGCCAATTTTGCTGTTCTCAAGCGTTCGGATAGTTTCTTGTCTCGCAACGATTTTTCTGCCCAAGCGTCAAAATCTCCACGCGCAAAATGGAACTCTACAGATTTCAAACCAGCTTTCTCGATCGCTCTCACAATTCCTTTGAGGCTCCAAGCCCTGACTCCGGTGAAATTCTCTTCGCCTTCACCTACGTAGAACAAGAATGGCTCATTCGCTGTTACAGTTGCAAGTCTTACTCTGCTCTCAAAGTCCAGAATGGCTGCTTGTGCCGTTACAAACGCGTCTGCTGGTGTATTGAAGGAACTGAAGTAAGAATGAACCTCTCCTGGTCCTCCGCCCGCCGTAAACATGTAGTAAAGATGGTCGCTTGTCTGGAAATATCTCCACAATTTCAGGAACTCTTTGTCATCTGATTCCTTGACGAAAGGTTCGAGCCTCCTTAAGCCAGTGTAATAAGCCCATTGCATTGTATTCCCAAGCCAACAGCTTGCGTCTCTCTCCAAATCGGCCCATGAAACAGTTCCACCTAGTTCTGGAACGTCGATCTCTCCTGCGGGCGTATACTTTTCTATGACTTCCGAGGGCGTAGCCATATGCAAGTTCCACCATTTCAGGATCTCCTCCGGCAGATGCTTCAGAAAGTCATGAATGCCTGTTTCTGGCCAGTGGTGTTCGCCGAAAGTCTCATAGTCTGGGAAGATGTTGATCAAGTTTCCCTGTGTTCCAGCCAACCAGCTCGCATATTTGTCTGCTGTAAGTGGCCATTCGTTCCACCATCTTGCCGAAAATCTGAATCCAATGTCGTCGGTCAGTTTATAGTTTCGCAGCAAGACCTTGATTCGCTCACAGTTTTTCGGCGTATAGAGATAGTTCGGCGATTCTCCATGCAGTATTCTCTCTATACCTTCAGTGAAAATCCCTTTGTATCCAAGTTCCTCGACGGTCTTTGCCACGGCATTGTTGTAAAGCAGTTCGGTATTCTCAAAAACAGTAGGTGTGTATCCTAGCAGACTTTTCATTGTTTGTTGATGTGCTCTAGTCTGCCCGATGAACTCTTCTTTTTCAGGGTAAAGACTTGCAAGTGAATGGTAATATGTTTGATCTAGGAATTCTACACAACCTGTTTCTGCAAGCTGTTTGAACGTTTCCAGCAGGTCTTTGTTAAACATCTCGCATTGTTCCAAGAAGACCCCTGAAAGGCTGAAGGACAACTTCACTCGTTTCTTTTCTTTTCTGTGTTTGTCAATGACGTCCAGCAATATTTTGTTGGAGGGGAAATAGCATTTCCTGCACGCTCTCTCGAAGACCTCTCTGTTAACTTCATGATCAAAATAGTAATCAAACAACTCGTCTTTCTTCAGGCGCTTGAAGATCTTGTTCTCCCAATAGAAGCTTCTTCTTAGCCTGTAAGGTTGGTGAACCTCAAAAACAAATACTACATCCGTCAATATTCTATTCTCCGTTCCTCTACTCAGCGAGCCGGTTATTTCTGGCTTACTATCTAGGCTTTTGATGTTGTAAATTATGCGATTGCTGCAGACAGCACGCGCTTAACGCTGGCTTTTTCATCTTACTAATGGTTATTCTTATCTTTGGTGTGCTTGTTCGAGGCCTTTTCTAGAGCGATTATGCCTGGCAGCTTCTTGCCCATCAGAAACTCTATCAATGCTCCGCCTGCAGTGCTTATGTAGGAGATTTTGGCGGCCAAACCAAATTCCTGCAAGGCACCTATCGTGTGTCCTCCTCCTGCCAGCGAGAACGTCTTTGAATTAGCGATTTCCTCAAAGATCCTTCTAGTTCCGAAACTGAATTTGCTGTTCTCGTAGACTCCCATGGGACCGCTTACTACAATTGACTTCGCGTCTCTTATTATCTTCGAGTAATCCTCAACGGTTTTCGCTCCAATGTCTAATATCGGATAATCAGTTGGAAGTTTTTCAATCACGATCTCTTTCCGTTTCCCGCCAATTTCAATGGCCACATCCTTTGGCGTCCTAATCTTGCTAGGATGTTTCTGTTCAAGTTTCTTTATGCCTCGCATCAATCCCACGAGTTTCTGCTGCTTCAGGAACTGCACGTTTGGTTTGCCTAGGTCTATGCCCTTCGCCGCCATGAAGACTTGACAAACAACGCCGCCGGTGAGTACGTGATCCGCTATTTCATTGTCTAGTACATACTTGGATATTTCGAGAGAGTCATCCGCCTTGGCGCCTCCTAGAATGAATATGCATGGCTTTTCCGGGTTTTCTAGGATCTTGCTTAATGATTTCAACTCTCTTTCCATTATGCGGCCTGCCGCGCTTTGCAGAGTGACCGTGAAGCCTACGATCGAGACGTGGGCTCTGTGTGCTGCTGCAAAAGCATCGTTAACGAACAAGCTTGCTAGAGGGCTCAAGTTCCTGACCAGTTCAGTCTTTGCATGTTCCTCGGGCGTTCCTTCCTTGGTCTCTCCGGGAAACATCCTAACGTTCTCTAGAACAAGAATCTCGCCGGCCTTCAGTTCTTTGATCTTGTCTTTGGCTTTCTTGCCGAAGATGTCATCAACATATTTGACCGGTTTTCCAAGGGCCTTGCTCAGAATTTCTGCGTGCTGTTTCAGCGTTGTGAAGTCTGGATCACCTTTTCGTCCTTGGTGCGCCAGAATCACCACCTTGGCCCCTTTCTCCGCAAGTTCTTTTATCGTTGTTTCGCCGTGCGCTCGGATTCTGGCGTCTTCTAGGATTTTCTTGGTTTTCGGATCCACTGGCGAGTTGAAGTCAACTCGGACCAGAACCACTTTGTCCTTAACTTTCACATCGTCCAGAGTCAGATACTTGGCCATTTGCTTCACTTCTGTTTGGCAAGCGAAAGAAAGCTGAGGTTTACTTCGTCTTGGTGTTTGACGTTAGAACCCTGCTTTCTTGCCTACTAACTCTATGAGTTCAACCATGCGACATGAGAATCCCCATTCGTTGTCGTACCATGCGAGGACTTTAACAAAATTGCCTCCTAACACCATTGTCGATTGTGCATCAAATGTGGCAGACCATGTGCTGTGGTTGAAGTCGGAGGAGACAACAGGGTCTTCAGTGTACGTTAGTATGCCCTTCAATGGCCCTTCTGCAGCTTTCTTGAATGCGGCGTTGATTTCTTCTTTTGTCGTGTTCTTCTCCAACACACATGTTAGATCTACAATGGAAACGTTTGGGACGGGGACTCTCAGCGCTATTCCGTTCATTCTTCCTGCAAGCTCTGGCAAGACGAGGGTTGCGGCTACGGCTGCGCCCGTAGTAGTGGGTATGATGTTTATTGCACCTGCTCTAGCGCGGCGGAGATCAGAGTGGACTAGATCTTGGATTCGCTGATCGTTCGTGTAAGCATGTGCTGTGTTCATTAAGGCCTGTTTCAAGCCAAAGTTCTCGTGCAAGACTTTTGCCACGGGTGCCACGCAGTTGGTGGTGCAGGAAGCATTTGAGAGTATGTTGTGTTTTTCATGATCATATTTGTCATCGTTTACGCCCATCACTACTGTTAAATCAGGGTTCTTTGCTGGCGCAGAAATTAAAACTTTTTTTGCTCCAGCTTGAAGGTGCAGTGAGGCTTTTTCCCGATCTGTGAACAGGCCCGTGGACTCCACCGCCAGGTACACGCCCAGGTTTTTCCATGGCAATTGCGCTGGGTCGCGTTGAGCCAGCGTCATGACTCTTTTTCCTTTCACAACTATGGCGTCTTTTTCAGCTTCAACAGGGAAGGGTGATCTTCCGTGAACTGAATCATACTTCAGCAGGTGCGCCAGCGTCTTGGCGTCTGCTATGTCGTTAACCGCGGCAAACTCGATCTTGGCATTTCTTTCTATAGCTGCTCTGAACAGAAGGCGCCCAATTCTGCCGAATCCGTTTATACCTACCTTTATTGGCACTTCTATTTCACCATCACTTCAATCAGTCTGGGACTAATGATGGAGTTTCCACTAATTAATTTTCCGACGGTTGAGGAAAGAAATGTGATGTGGTGTTTAGCGAAGCTTCATCAAAACCATTTCTGCAGCCAATACTAGTGGCTCCCAAGTTTCGCACACAGGTGGCGCGTACGCAGTGTCTGCTTTAGCCAGCTCACGTGCCGTCATCTGTTTCTGCATAGCAAACGATATAGCATTTATGCGCTGGGTTACTTCTTCTCCGCCGATGATTTGGGCGCCAATTACTCGTTGCGACTCCTTCTCAACGATAAGCTTCACTTTTATGGGCAACGCGCCTGGATAGTAGTCTGCCTTGGTTTTCGACGTGATTGTGCCTGTTACCGTTTCGATTCTTGCTTTTTGAGCGGCGACTTCAGTTAAGCCTGTTGAGCCTATGTCAGTCTGGTACAGTCTTGAGACTGATGAGCCTAGGACTCCCGTGAAAAGGGCGTATCCCCCAGCGGCGTTTATTCCAGCAACCTTCCCGTGTCTCACCGCAACTGTTCCAAACTGCATAAGAGCCGGTTTTTGCGTCACAATATGGGTTGATTCCGCGCAATCTCCTACTGCGTAGATATCTTTGATGTTGGTTTCCATTCGGGCGTTGGTTCTTACTGCTCTAGTGTCTCCGAGAATTATTCCAGCATTCGTTGCGAGCTGGGTATTTGCTCTTACACCGAACGCACTGATGAATAGGTCTGCCTGTATCTGCTCTCCCCCCGCAACTATGCCTGTCACCTTCTCGGTGCCAAGGAATTCTTCAACGCTTTTTCCAGTCAGAATCCGTATTCCTTTTTGTTCAAGTAGTTCTTGTGTTGTTTTTGCCATATCTGCATCTAGCATTTGGGGCAGAACTTGGGGCAGCATTTCCACGACGGTTATTTCTAGACCACGTTCCTGCAGGGCTATAGCTGTTTCAAGACCTATTAGGCCTGCTCCCATGACCACTGCTGTTTTAGCTCCATTTTTGACAGCTTGCTCTATTCTGGCTCCGTCCTCAAGTGTTCGCAAAGAAAGTATTCCTTGTTTTTCCTTGCCTTTTATGGGTGGCATGAATGGGCTTGCGCCTGTGGATACGATTAAACTGTCATAAGCGATTGTTTCTGTCTTTCCAGTTTTGTCAGTGGTTTCGACCGTTTTGTTTGTAGTGTTTATAGCAGTGGCTTTGGTCTCGGTTTTCAGTGTCAGCTTCATCATCTTGAAATATGGTGGTGGAAAGACGATGAGGCTTTCAAATGTTGGAATCTGGCCACCTATGACGAAGGGTAGCCCACAGCGTGAGTATCCACAGTGTTTTTCATCTGTTACTAAGGTGATGTCTGCTGTGCGATCTGTCTTCCTCGCAGCTGAGGCGGCGTCTACACCTGCGGCGTGGGCGCCAATAATCACTATGCGCTTAGGCATTTGCGCTCCTTCATTTGCTTAGGGTCTTGTGCCACTCGACTGACTTGTTGAAATCCATCAGGTTGGGCAGTTCTGCTTGCAGGTTTGACGGTTTCAGCACTAGAAGCCACGCTTTTCCATACGGGTCTTCATTGAGTAATTCAGGCTTTGACTGAACTTCTTGGTTCACTTCCAATATCTCTCCACTTATCGGCGCTATTAGGTCTGATACGGCTTTTACGGATTCAACGGTGCCATATGGTGTGTTTTGTGTTATAGTTGTGCCTGGACTTGGCAATTCAGCATAGACTATTTCTCGGAGCTGCTTCTGTGCGTAGTCTGTTACGCCTATTCGAACCTTGTCGCCTTCAATTTTCGCCCATTCAAAGTCCTTTGTGTAATACAGTCCTTCGCGCAATTCTGTTCCATCTACCTTTACCATCTTCTGATCACCTCTGGACTAAGGCTGTAATCTTTCGCGTTGTGACCTTTAAAACTAACTGTTCATGAGAGACTGATTCTCGCATGCAAGATGAGTGTTGATGCCTGTGAGATTTGCTAGGATAAGGCTACCCCGTTTCTTCGAAGCTTTCCGAACGCCTTTTGATGGTGATTGTGGGCGTTGATCATGATTCCAACTAGTCTCTTAGGCCAGCCTCAGATTTGAGCATGTTTCATGACCAATTGTTGCGTATGCCCGCATCGAAATGATTATAAGAATTGCCCATTCTCCTAGAGTCTGTTTCAGCTCTTGATAATCGAGTTGCGGAATGGTGTTTATGACAGAATCAGAGGTTGCGCAGGAAAACCATTCAACCAGGATTTCGAGCTGGGCGCAGTTGAAACTGAGTACTGAAGAAATGCTAGGCTTGTCGGTTGATGAGCTTTCGGCTTATTTGAGCACTTCTTCATCTGGGCTGGCTTCCGATGAAGTGGAGAATCGTCTTAAGGCGTTTGGCCCCAACGAACTTGCCAAGAAAAAAAAACGGACTGCGCTTGTGGATTTTCTCTTTCACTTCAGAAGCCCATTGGTAATCATATTGCTTTTCGCAGGTTTGATTTCCGGTTTTTCGGGAGAGATAATAAACGCCGCAATCATATTTTCGATAATTCTGCTAAGCGTGGTTCTTGATTTTTTCCAAGAGTCCAAAGCCAAGAATGCTGCAGAGATGCTGAAGGAGAAAGTAACCACTACGGCGACCGCGTTTAGAGATGGCGTCAAAAAAGAAGTGAAACTTTCTGAAATAGTCCCGGGAGATGTCATCCATCTTTCAGCTGGAGACATTGTGCCTGCTGACGCCAGAGTGATGAATGCGAAGGACCTTTTCGTAGATCAGTCGGCATTGACTGGTGAATCATTTCCTGCTGAGAAAACGCCTGCATCATTAAAAGCAATGGGGTTGGCGGTTACTGAATGGAACAACTGCCTTTTTATGGGTACCTCTATTGTCAGCGGCGCGGCAGCTGCGATTGTCATGAAGACTGGAGGCTACACCGAGTATGGGAAGATAGCGAAAAGGCTTGTTGAAAGAGAGCATGAAACGGAGTTTGAGACAGGACTTAGGAAGTTTGGTTTTCTGGTGATGGAAGTCACATTTTTGCTTGTGATGTTTGTTTTTTTCATAAATGCACTCTACAAGCGCGATGTACTGGAATCCCTGCTTTTCTCTGTTGCCTTGGCGGTCGGTCTGACCCCCGAGCTCTTGCCCATGATCATCTCCTTGAATCTTTCAAGAGGAGCTCTTTCAATGTCAAGGAAAGGTGTTATTGTAAAGAGATTGACGTCGATTCAGAATTTCGGGAGTATGGATGTTCTATGCACAGACAAGACAGGCACACTCACAGAGAACAGAATAACGCTTGTACTGCACGTAGATATAGAAGGAAAAAACGATGAAAAAGTGCTATTGTATTCTTATCTGAACAGTTATCATGAAACTGGGCTGAAAAGTCCCCTTGATGAGGCTATCCTGAAATACGGAGACCTTAAAATTGAAGGCTATCAGAAGATTGATGAAGTTCCATTTGATTTTGTGCGAAGACGGGTTTCTGTTGTTGTTGAAACTGAACGACAGTTGTTCATGATCGCTAAAGGCGCGCCTGAAGAGATTTTCAAGGTCTGTGCCTACTGTGAGCTTGATGATAGAGTATTCGATTTGACAGATGAACTGCACAAGAAAATAGAGCAGAAGTACTATGACCTGAGTTCTGAAGGTTTTAGGGTGTTGGGGGTCTGTTACAAAAAGGTCAGAGAGGAGAAGCCAGTTTACTCTATACATGACGAAGGCAGCATGGTGTTTTTGGGGTTTGTGGCTTTTCTGGATCCGCCAAAAGGAACTGCCCGAGAGTCTCTGAAACTTCTTAGTAAGACGAATGTAGAGTTGAAGATCCTCACAGGCGACAACGAGTTGGTCACGAGGAAAACATGCGACCAGCTAGGTTTTGAAATTAAGAGAATCGCTCTTGGGAGCGAATTGGCTCAGATCAATGACGATGCACTTGCACGGCTGGCGGAGGAAGCAAACGTCTTTGCAAGGGTGACTCCTGCCCAGAAGGACAGGATAATGATTGCTCTGAGGAAAAACGGGCATGTTGTCGGTTTTCTGGGTGACGGAATCAACGACGCACCTTCTCTGAAGACGGCGGATGTTAGCATATCTGTTGACAACGCGGTGGACGTGGCGAAAGAGTCTGCAGACATCGTACTCCTGCAAAAGGATTTGACGGTTCTGCAACAAGGTATTCTGGAGGGCAGAAAGACTTTCGGTAATACCATGAAATATGTTTTGATGAGTACAAGCTCGAATTTTGGGAACATGTTTAGTGTTGCAGTCGGTTCTCTGTTTTTGCCTTTCTTGCCCATGCGTCCGATTCAGATACTTCTGAACAATCTTCTTTATGACCTGTCTCAGTCGACCATCCCGACTGACAATGTCGACGAAGAATACGTCCAAAAACCGAAGAGATGGGACATTTCCTTCATACGGCGATACATGGTGGTTGTGGGGCCTATAAGCTCCATTTTTGACTTCTTAACATTCTTCATTATGTTGCTGATTTTCAATGCTACTGAACCGCTGTTTCAGACTGCTTGGTTCATGGAATCACTGTTTACACAGACTTTGGTCATCTTCGTTATAAGAACGCGAAGAACACCTTTCTACAAGAGTAAGCCAGGTAAGCTTCTGCTTCTGAGTAGCTTAGGTGTACTTGTCTGTGCACTGATATTGCCGTTTACGCCGTTAGGCGCTTTGTTCAGTTTTGTAGAGCCGCCTGCTTTGTTCTTCGTGATTCTCGCGGGGCTGGTTACTGTCTATCTTCTGATGGTTGAAGCCGTCAAGAAATGGTTTTACAGGCGGTATTCATATCGTCTGGAGCAGCGTTCGACTAGGGCTGCAGACGGTTGAAATGAAGCGACTAGTGCACACACAGTGTTAAGACGTGCAAAGCACAGAATCAGAGGAATTGAGAATGGTTTGGTGTTGCATTGATCAATGAATCGTATCGTCTGATCCTTTGTGGAAAGAGTCACTACCTGTGTTATCGTTGCCTCTTCTCTTGTATGAACTCTTCCACCGCTTGTTTTGCCAAGGGATCTGGGACTTGGATTGGTGGATGTTTGAACGCATATGAAGATATGCTTAGTAGTTGGCCAGCAATATTGCGGTCTAGCGCAATCTTTACCGCTCTGATGATGTCAATGACTACACCTGCGCTGTTGGGTGAGTCTTCGACTTCAAGCTTCACCATTATCGTCAAGGGTCTATCGCCGAACTTTCTTCCCTTGAGCCAAAGATAACAAATCTTCTTGTTCTTAAGAAAAGGCACGTAGTCTGAAGGGCCAATCCGGGTAGGTAAATCATACGGGACTAGGCTTGTAACAGCCTCCGTCTTGCTAATGCGTTTTGTCTTCAGTCTTTCCTCAACTGTCATGTTCTGGAAGTCAGTGTCTCCGCCAAGGTTCAGCTGATATGTTTCATCGATGATTACTCCTCTGTCGACGCAAAGCCTAGCAATGTTTCTGTGAAGGATAGTTGCTCCCACTTGGCTCTTAATGTCATCGCCCGCGATTGGCAAACCTCTTTCCTCAAACTTCCTACCCCACGCGGAGTCGGAAGCAATGAACTCAGGCATGCAATTAACGAACGCGCAACCGGCATCCAAGGCTGCCTGAGCATAAAATCGAGTCGCCAACTTGCTACCAACCGGCAAATAGTTGACGAGAATCTCAGCCTTCGCCTTCTTCAGTGTCTCGGCAACATTTACAGGTTTGATCTCGTCTTCCTTGTAAACATTAAAGGTTTCTCTCATGTGGTCGGCCACCCCATCCATGATAGGAGCAGGCGAAACTCTGACACCTAATGGAGGGACATCCGCAAATTTCGCGCAGCAATTTGGCTCCGTGAATATAGCTTCAGCCAAATCCTTTCCGATTTTCTTTTTGTTAACCTCAAAAGCAGCAACGAAATTCACGTCTTTGACATGATATCCGCCGAAATTCACGTGCATGAGTCCGGGCACGGTGGTATCTTCTCTCGCGTCTTTGTAATACTGTACTCCTTGAACGAGGGCGGACGCCGAGTTTCCGACTCCCACTAGTGCCACACGAATTCTCGTCAACTTTTCGGCTCCTCTCGTCGTTGTTTAGCTAACGCTTTAGCAGTTGTTCGCTCTTTAACTTTTTCTTGGAAGATAACAAGGTTAAAAGGCAACTTGAGCAAAGGAAATGATTAAGGTGTAAATTGCATGGACGGAAGCGAAGTGAATGTCAGATTTGAGCCATTCGCGGAGATCGTGATAATGGAGCGCGACTTCTTCACAACGCCAGATGACATAGCGAGATTCGCGTCAATAATCGCAGGTGGCAAGACTGCTGGATTGTACTGGGCTGAAGGCGTGGTTTTTCTCTACTTTCCAATTCCTGCATCAACAGAAACTTTGGCTAAAGAGTTTGTTGAACACAAACGGGTCTACTGGGCATTTGTTGGACACGCGCTTATGCCGAAATATCAGCCAATCATCGAGACTCGCGAAAAGATGATCGTTCCTGTGGTTGACATGTCTTCGAACCCGTTGATCAAGAAAGTCGCAACATGGCTAAAGGAACAAAAATGACTGTCCAAGAGATTCCTCTTTTTTCATGAGATCTACATTCTGCGCGAGGTTTCAACAGTTGGATACCTTATGTATTACTGGAGCAGTGTTCTCTGGAAAGGGTGAAGGAGCCAAGTATGTTGGGTTACTTTGGGTAGAGGAGCAGATCATCAGGAAGCTTGGTTTTGTTCCATATGTTGGGACTCTGAACATAAGACTGACAGAAGATGATGCTAAAAGACTTGCAAAGGTGCTGGAAAAGGCAAAGGCAATTGAAATCTCTCCTGTTGCTGGTTTTCGTCGTGGCAAGTGCTACAGGGCCAGTTTGGCGGACGGCATTGAGTGTGCTATAGTAATTCCAGATGCCACAGACCATTCAGAAGATGTCTTAGAGATAGTTGCTCCCGTTAATCTAAGAGATAGGTTTCATCTTGGAGATGGCGACTTACTTGACATTAGGGTTCATCTCTAGAAAGCTACCTTTTCTGTCTGGCCCTAAGACAGTTCTGGACGCATTCGCTGAGGAGCCCCTGCTTCTTCAGAAATACACCGTATCTCACAAGAGCGTTCATGGCTCTTGCCGCGTCCTCTGGACTTGAATAGGCTGGGATGTCCAGCTTGTCAAACCTCGATCTTGTGTACAAGGCCATTTCCGTTTCGCCAATGTCACATGCCACGATAGGCTTGTCGTATTTGTTGGCAATTCTGGCTACTTTGTCAATGAAATCTTCCTGTAACGCAGGCGTGTGATGAAGACCAAGCAACACTATGCCATCGATTTCTGGATCTTGAAAAACGATTTCTGTTGCATATTCAAACATTTCAGAGGTTCCAGAACCAGTGATGTCGACAGGGTTGAAGTTTGTCGCGAACTTTGGAAGTTTTCCTGTTTCCTTCAATTTCTCAAATTTCTGCAGTGTTTTGTCTGAAAGACGCTTGACAGATAACCCTTTCAACTCGCATTCGTCGACTGCCATGATGCCTGGGCCTCCCGCATCAGTGATTATTCCTATGTTGAATCCAGCTGCAGGTGGTTGCATGGACAGTGCTTTTGCAGCGTCAAAGAATTCCTCGGTGTCTTTTGCCCTGAAAACACCTGTCTGTGCGAAAACGGCATCGTATATCCTATCCGAGCCAGCAATGGCGCCTGTGTGTGAAGCTGCCGCTCTTGCACCTGCTTCTGTTCTGCCCGATTTGAGAGCTACAATGGGCTTTTTTCTTGAGACTCTCTTAGCTACTCTGAGAAAATCTCTTCCAGATTTTATGTCTTCAATGTATAGTAATATGACTTTGGTACTGTTGTCATAAAGTAAATAGTCCAACATTTCTGTTTCAGTCACGTCGGCTTTGTTGCCAAAACTTACGAATTTGCTTATTCCGATTTGTCGCCCTGTCATGAAGTCTAGGGCTGCAACTCCGAAAGCGCCGCTTTGAGTGACTATCGCGATGTCTCCAGGTGTCGGGCGCGGCGTCGCAACGACTTCGTCTCCTGTTGTCAGGATTTTGGTCTCTGGCAAAAACAGCATATCTACGCCTGTCTTGGTGTCGAAGACTCCTAAGCAGTTGGGTCCGAGGATTCGGATGCCTGCTTTCTTGGCTATTGTGACCACTTGGTTCTCGAGATCATGGTTTCCGATTTCGCCGAAGCCAGAACTGATTATAACGACGTCTTTCACTTTTTTTGCTGCTGCGTCTTTCATGATTTCTGGCACGATTTTTGCTGGAACGACAATCACGACAAGCTCTACTTCTCCAGGAATCTGAGTTATTGAAGGATAGCATGGTGTTCCAAGAATGGATTCCTCGTTTGGATTGACTGCGTAGATTTCTCCTTTAAACACTCCGCGCCTCTTGTTCTCGGCGAAGTTCTTGAAAATCACGTGCCCTGCCTTGTTTATCCTTTTCGTGGCTCCCACGACGGCAACTGATTTTGGATTGAAAAAGGCTGCTAACTGCTCAACCGATGGATCCATTTGGGTCATTCACCTTTTTTCTTCTAACAATGACTATGGGTTTATGTCTTACTGTCTGAAGCATTTCCCAAGTCACGTCTGTTAATTGCGTTTTGAACTCGTCAGCCATGTCCCACACGGTCTTTCCAGCTCCATAGCCTCTCACGTGGTTTGCCACATCAGCAATTTCTAATGCCTGCTCAATTGACATTCTACAGCCCGCCAACGCAGTCGGAGTCGCTCTCCTCCTAAGTCTGAACATTCGACAGAACACGTAGGTAAATACTCCTCCGAAGGAATGAATCCCGCGGATCGGCTTCGGTCTTGGTGTAAAATGATAACTACCGAATGAATATGTTTTGTCCGTATCCGCGATCATAACGTAAACTTTCTTGTGGAGTTTTTGCAGCACATGCCTACGTACCGCTTGAGCGACTTCGTCAGAATCGTTCAATGGCAAACTCACGTAAGAATATGGCAAATTGCTTCCATCAATGCCGCCTTCTGAGCCGAACATTAGTGCCTGCAAGAGGTTATAGTGCGCCAATGCAACTTGCTTGTGGCGGCTTCCAGGGTCGATTGGATATGCTCGGAGTCTTTGAATCATGTCTTCTCGAAAGTGGCATAGTGACCCGAAAAAATGGCCCCACATGATTCGCATCCAAAACCTTGCGATGAATCTCGCGTTTGTGCTGGGCTCAATTTTGCTCTCGTCAACGATGCGGCCTAGTGCGGTTGAAATGGCTTTTTCTGATATGACGATGAAGTCTTTGTCGGCGATTTTTCCTTTAATGCTGTCCATGATTTTTTGCATGTGGTTGTCTTTTGGTTTCCAGTATTCCGTGGTGATTGCTAGGGCTTTGTATCTGCTCATCCCGGCCACATCGTCCTAAAACACGTTTGTTTCCTAGGCATTTTGGAATCGTTTCTTTATTTCTGCAATGTCACATTCGGGTGGTTTCATCTTCCCTTCAGAACAGCAACCTTTTTCCACGCATGTTGGACCAGCGTTCTCGAACAGTGCTGGTGTTGCCTTTTTCACTTGTTTGAGCATTTCAGTTGCGGCCTCTCTCATTTCCCATTGAGCTCTTGCGCAGCAGCGTACATTGAAAAAGTGGCGTAACTCCCGGGCGTTCATTGTAACGATTATGTTAGTTTTCGCGGCGTTTGGGAGAATGAATCTTGCATCTTCTTTTGCAATTCCAGTTTTCAGAAGTCCTTGGTATGTTTGGGAGATTTTCTCTAGCGTTTTGTCAAAGGCTTCTCTAGCTTGTGCGTTTTTTGCTATGCTTGGTGGTGTGACGTAATTTTCTAGAGTGTCGTATGCGACGTAGCGTTGGCTCTGTTGAGTGTATGAAGCGATGCGGTGTCTAACAAGTTGGTGGGTCATGGCTCTGGAGGCTCCTTCGATGCTGAAGGTGAATGATGCGTGTTCAATCACTGAGCAGTGTCCGTAGCCAGTTACGCGTTTTATGATTTGCTTTGCCGTTTCTTGATCTATTTTTTCGAGGATTTTTGATGGCGTTCCGCTTTTGGTTGTTGTTAATGCGGCTGTTCCGCACAGTTTTTCAGCGTCTGTTGTGTAGCGAAGAAGTATGACTTTCAACTCTTGGGCCTCTCTTGCATCTTCTATCGGTTATGTAATAAATCTGTTTTGTCAGCAATTCTGTTGGCTGAGCTAATTGCCTGCTTTCAAGTTCGAGATCCTCATGAGTCTTTGAACCAGTCTGCGCTGGCTTTGGTGAAATTGGTTCAGGCCAAGTCGTCACTGCCCTTTACAAATGATTGGATCGCTGCAACCCGCGTTGAATGGCGGTCTGCGATGTTTCTAAACTTTGGCGTAGATGCGGTCGCTTGCGTATTTTCCGCTTTGCATCTCTTCCTCTATTTCGCGCAGTAGCAGTATGCGCCTGAAGGTTGGGGGATGCGTTGAAAACCATGTGTTGATTTTGTGCCATGTGGACTTGGCCTCGTTCTCCATCGCATGCTCTAATTCACGCTCGTCCAGAACTCCGTTATGGTCTAGGTCGTACTCATCTTTTTTCTCCACTATTTCTGCGATCTCTTGCTTTGCCATTGCTGGATCGGCAATGTAAAGGGCTCTGGCTCCAGAAGGAGGTTTTGAGGAAAGTGAAAGGCCATAAGTGATCTTGGTCAGAGCGCTCTCCAAGTTTCTCGGTGAGCCTGTCACATAAGCTGAATACGCGTCTGCATAATGCTCTCTAAGCCTGCTGAGTCTCATGACGAACAGGAGTGAGATGATGTAAGCTGCGTAAGAGACGGCTCCTACAGCGAATAAGGCTGCTCTCATGCTGCCTTCGTTTTTGTCTCTTGATGATCCTCTGGCGAACCATGCGATTTGCCATGTTCCTCTGGCTATGATGTATGCTAGTAGTGGCAGTGCTGAAAGCAGGGTCATTACAATGTAGTCCTTGTGTTTTATGTGGCCTAGTTCGTGGCCTATGACGCCTCTCACTTCGTCTTCCTTCAGGCTCTTTAGAAGTCCTTCATGAACTGTTAACGTGGCGCTGTTAGCGGTTCTGCCAAAGACGAAGGCATTGGGCGAGTTATCTGGCGATATGGCCAGTCTCGGCATTTTTATTCCGCTTTTTTCTGATAGCTCTTTCACGGTTGTTTCAAGCCACGGGTTGTCTCCTGGCTTCAAGTATTGCAGGCGTGAGGAGACTGCGACTATGGATGGTCCGATGAGGTACTGGAGCAGTACGAAGAGGATCGTGCCGATTACTGCGTAGATGAGGCTGAGATCGACTATGTACATGATTAGTGCTAGGAATGCGGCAAAGATGAAGGCTACTAGGAATATTGAGGTTCCCATCGCGAGTCTTAGCTGTCCGAGTCTTGCCATGTTATCCCTGCAGCATCCATATGACGAATGTCAGCAAGAATTAAAGTTTTCTAGATCCGGCTTTTCCATAAAACGTGCTCTGATCACGCAGTGACTTGTTCAAATCTTGTGAATTTGACCATTGCCATCCAAGCCGCGAAAAAAACGGTGGCAAGGAGTCCAGCGAAAAGGATCAAGTAGACGACATTACCTGTCTGAGACCAGTTGATGAGAAGCAGTGTGCCGAATCCGCCTCCCACCCCGCCTCCTACGCCGCCAATAGGACTACCTGTTCTCTTGTTTTTCCATTGAAGCTTGGAGGCGCACGTTGTACAGGTGATGATTGTATTAAACCTCGCTAGAAATAGTAGCTTTCTTGCTGGAATCCTGTTTCCACATTTTGGACAAGTGATCACAGGCAACCACCAGCAAATATCATAGAAGTGAAACTATTATTAATAGGGCGCTGCCTTGTCCCGAAATTGGTCTAAAATGGCTATAATTCTCATTTTCGGGTTTGGGGACAGTATTGAGATGTGTATCTGTTTTTGGCCCTCGTACGTGCCTTGACGTTCCAAACGGGCTAGGTGCAGCCTAACATGTTATGGGAAAACTCTACTTCCTTCCGGATTTGTTGGAACCCCGTGATTTGCCATCTTCAAACACGGCCAAGATTTGCCCAAGAAACAAGCTCATATCAAACGCGAAAAGACAAAAAGAAGAATTAAAACCATTTTTAACCATTTTAGGGACAAGCCAGCGCGCTTGCGTCTTGTTCTGCAGAGCGACTCAAACGTGCATATATGAAGAGCGATAAAGATGCGAGGGGTGGGATTCGAACCCACGTAGGCCTTCGCCAGAGGATCTTAAGTCCTCCCCCTTGTCTTAGGCTTCTTTCTGGCCGCCTATTTAGACCTGGCTCGGGTACCCTCGCCACAGCACTTTTCTGATGACTTCTGTTCAGCTTAAGTCTTTTGCATGCGAGAAATTCGCGAATCTGCACACCAATGACGCGCGGTCGATCATGGCTCTTGCGTTACGGTTATAACATCTTGAGTCCAAAGGTTAAGGTCGACGAAAAACACGGGTGGGAGAATCTGGGCGGGTAGAGGAAGTGCATTTACTCCCTACCGAAGCTCAGTACGGACAGAGCACCAGCCTCCTAAGTTGGTGGTCGTGGGTTCAAATCCCACCCCGCCCGCTAAAAGCAAGACAAGTTCCTTGCGAGTTGTTAGCAGCAGCAACAACCGTGGCCTTCATGTTCTGAATGTTCATCAGTGAATCTTTTTGGGTTCTTCTCAAACACTGCTTTGCACGACTGGTTGCAGAAGTAGTAGGCTTTGCCCATGTATTCAGACTTGAGGTTAGCTGTTTTCTCGTCTACATTCATTCCACAAACTGGATCTTTAACCATGCTTATCCTCACCTCCATCATTTCTTGGTTTGATCGTTGAACTTCTCGAATTTGAACGTCGATAATTTCAGCAACGCAGAGTTGGAGACCACGGTCAGCGAACTGATGGCCATCGCTCCCGCAGCAAATATCGGATTCATCAATCCAATCGCAGCTACTGGAATCATGACTATATTGTATATGAATGCCCAGAACAGGTTAGAGTTGATTTTCGTCATGGTCCTCTTGCTCAACTCCACGGCAAGCGCCACATCTCTTAAATCATCTTTGATTAGCACTATACCGCCTGTTTCTTTCGCGATGTCGGTTCCGCTTCCTATGGCTATTCCAATGTCGGCTTGAGCTAGAGCTGGAGCGTCGTTTATGCCGTCGCCAACCATTGCGACCGTCTTTCCCTCGCCTTGCAATTTCTTGATTGCATTAACCTTCTCCCAAGGAAGCACGTTGGCTATGACCTGGTCAATACCTAGTTGCTCTGCGATCGCCTTGGCAGTTCTTTCATTGTCGCCGGTCAACATGGCTACTTCCAGTCCCATGCTCTTCAACTTGCTTATCGCCTCAACCGCATTTTCTTTTGCCGTATCCATAGCAGCGACTACACCTGCAAGCTGATTATCCACAGCAAGAATCATCACGGTCTTGCCTTGTCCTTCCAATCTGTCGAGATCCTTCTCCAACTGTTCGATCGGAACTTTCTCGTCCTGCATGAGTCTTCGATTCCCAAGCAAGATCCTCCTGTTCTCGTAAGTGCATCTGACGCCGCGTCCAGGTACCGCCTCAAACGACTCCGCATCAGGAATGTTGGAGCCGTTTTGACGTGCTGCTTTCAATATCGCTTCTGCCAATGGATGTTCTGAGCCTTTCTCAGCAATCGCCGCAAGTTTCAACGCATCCTTTTCCGAGTAGCCGTTGTAAACAACGATGTCGGTGACTGAAGGCTCGCCTTTTGTCAATGTTCCAGTCTTATCAAATACAACGGTCTTCAGTTTCCTGGCTTTCTCGACATATTCACCGCTGCGGAGCAGAATCCCATATTCGGCACCTTTGCCCACTCCAGCCAATATAGCTGTAGGAGTAGCAATACCTAAAGCACATGGACACGCAATCAGCAAAACAGCAAGCAGGACGAAGAAAGCGGCCGAGAACCCACTCACAATATACCAGTAGACGAAAGAAACAGCAGCCACGGAGAAGACTATGGGAACGAATTTTCCAACAACACGATCAGCAAACTTTTGGACAGGCGCGCTTGAAGCCTGTGCTTCCTCAACAAGATGCACAATCTGTGCAAGGGCCGTCTCTTCTCCAACCTTGGTCGCCTTAACTTTTAGAAGTCCAGCTTTGTTTACCGTCGCACCTATGACCTCGCTTCCCACATTCTTTTCAACAGGTATACTTTCACCAGTGATTATTTTCTCATCCACTGAAGAATACCCCGCGATTACAACGCCGTCGGTGGGTATCTTTTCACCCGGTTTAACTATCATAACATCGTTCACTTGGACCTCGTCGATCGGAACTTCAACTTCTTTTCCGTCCTTGAGCACCCTGGCTATCGTTGGTTGAAGTTCCAGCAGTTTTCGAATGGAAGCAGCTGATCTTCTGCGTATGCTTTCTTCAATATACTTTCCAAGTAGGACGAAGGCCAGTATCCCAACCGCTATTTCTAAGTAGCCTTCTCCGCCACCCGCTAGGTTGGGCAAGAATGCGTTGACCGCTCCAAAAGCCCAGCCCGCAACCACTCCAGCAGTAATTAGCACGTCCATGTTGATTGCGCGATTTCTGAGAGAGCTGTAGGCTCCATGAATAATGCTCCAGCCTGCAATCCATACAACCGGGGTTGAGACTATAAACAACGCCAGACTGTAGATAGAAAGGCCGCCGATGAGTGTGGTCGTCATCAGCACTGCCACTAAGCCGAACAAAGCCAACACTCGTAACCCGGCAACAGCAACTACGCCCATCAAAGTTACTGCGACTCTGCGTTTCATAGCTTTCAGTTCTTGCTCTGGTTGCTCGTACACGTTGGCGCACGATTGACTGCAGAAATAGTACGTGCGGTCTCCAATCTTCTTCTTGATCGCCTTATCCTTGTCTACGTCCATACCGCACACGGGATCTCTTGGCATGATGTTCTTCCTCCATTATGACATTTGTAATTTCCTGTGGTCTCCGAAGTATTTAAATATATCTTTTGAAGATATATGTTTTAAAGATAAATCTGGTGAAGACATGTCTAGCAAAGAAATAGACGAAATTGTCTCTGACTTCTCACGCTTCTACATTCTCACCATCCTATACGAAGGACCACAACATGGTTACAGCGTAATCAGCAAATTCAGAAAAAGGATAGGCAAAGAAATCAGCCCCAGCCTAGTCTACCCGTTTCTCAGTCAACTGGAGAAAAAGGGCCTTGTAAGACACTTGCTAAAGCCGGTCGGAGAGAAGAAAAGGAAAGTGTTCGAGCTGACCGAAAAGGGGAAGGAGCTCTGCAAGACATTGTTCAAACGCTTCTCAGCCCTTGTTTCTGTTGCCATCGAACCGAACTTAGAAGTGTGTGCGAGCTGCGGGTGCAAAGTGTACGAAGGCGGACACAGAGAGGTAATCGGTGAAAAAGAAATGACCTTCTGCTGCGTGCACTGCGCAGCATCATACAAGAGAGAAGCGTCGAGAAAGCCTGCGTCGCGAGAGCGTTAATGTAATAGGAGATGTATGAAAACATGCACATTGGAATTTTGGACATTGCTTTAAGAGTTGGATTGACCCTAGCAACGAGCTTCTTGTTCGGAATCATGTTTCTTGGCTATTGGCGTACGAGAACCCGCAAGATGCTGTTTGTCACTGCGGGGTTTGCAGTTTTCTTCGTCCATGCCCTAATCACAATTCCAGAACTGTTCAACGACACCTACCAGATCGCCATGAGCGAGAACGTGCACCTTCTCATCCACCTGATAGCACTAGTCTTGATAGCAATCGGCATACTGAAGGACTAGCACATCATGTTCAAAGATGAAATCCTGGAAAACGAAAGAAGAAGAAAAATCTACGCCGCTATAGAGGCGAGTCCAGGCATTCATCTGAGAGAACTTCAAAGAATATTGAACATGCCCCTAACCACTTTAGAATACCATCTCAGCTATATGGCCAGGAAAAAGATCCTGTTCGCAGAAACACAGGGTCATCACAAAAGATACTACATGAAGCCCCTTGACCCTGAAGACAAGAAACTACTGGCAGCACTGAGACAGAAGAGAATGAGAGAAATCGTGCTCATCATCCTAGCAAACGGAAAAGCAAAATATCAACTACTTGCAGACCAGCTCAAACTGTCACATTCAACGTTGTCATCATACCTCAAGTATCTTGTGAGCAGCAACATCCTCGTCAAGGATAAAATCGGCTACGAAAACCTCTACACGATTCGAGACGAAGACAGAGTGGCAAAAGTGTTGATAGCGTACAAACCCAGCTTCCTGGACAGACTTGTGGACAACGCATTAGACATCTGGATGGAAACACACTTTCGCAAAGAGGAACCCAAACACATATGAAGTGTTTCGGTTTTCGTTCTAGTCTGTTTCACGGTTTTGTCCGTCACTTCTTATAAGCAAAGAATGAGAGGCTTGAAGTTGGAGGTCGAGAACAAGTCGGCAAAACCTGTCTTCAAAAGGACTCGCTAAGGTCCAGAAAAAGTTGAAGATAACTTTTCGTTTCCCCTCTCTCCTTTCTCCCTTCAGTTGCTCTGGACCCTTGCGAGAACCCAAGAAGAAGAGGTTATGCTAACAGGAAAAGAGGTGGAAGACGTGAACACACAATTGTTGCTCGAAGATAGACATGTTCTGCTAAAGAGTGAGCTTGACGAAAAATTGCAGAAGAAACACGCTTTGGAACTGGAAATTAGCAAGCAGTTTGAGGAACTGAAGAGACTGGAGACTTCACTGGAAAAGCAAGTCTTCAAGACAGTGCAGGAGGAATAGCCATGCTTTGTTGTTTGGGGCTGGTTGCCGGTTTTGCGGTTGGCTCTGCTCTGGGCGGACCTTGGGCACTTATTGCATCAGTCGCGGGACTTGGTCTCGGCCTGATAGGAGATCTAACGCTGGTCAAACACGATCTGCACAGCATCCACAAGAACGCTGAAAAATGGATCCAAACGAGACAAAGCGAGCTACGCCACGAAGAATCCAAGGAGGTGTAAGTTACAGATGAGAAGATCACTTGCAGTTCTGATACTGGTCTCCATGGCAACAATCGCCGCCTTGGCCTTAGTAAGCGCTGGTCTAAGTCACGTGCAAGCGATGAGAGAAAACGCTGGTTTTATGGGATCAATGGGGCATCACATGGGGCAAGATAACCATATGGGCTACGATGAGAACTCTTCAACTCACATGAACGTAACGCAGCATATGCAGGGGGACATGTACACCGAATGCGCAGAAATGCATAACCGCATGAATATGACGGACCATATGTCGCACATGCGTTAGTGCGCGTTATGTACTAGATTTCCTTGTAGACAGCTGCACGGCAGCTCTTAGGAAGAAACGCGTAGAGTTTTTGCCTTTTTTTTATCGAATGTGAAGGTGTGTACTCCTTCTTCCGTGTTTACCTTCTCATCCACAATCGTTTTTTTGTGTATCTATCACTTCGATTATACCAGGTTTCCCGATGGCGCAGTAAAGACGGTGCCTGTCAGCATTAAGCCAAATCACATCAGGGCCTCCTCCAATCGGCACAACAGCTTCTTCATGGTCTGTTGAAATATCCAAGATAATCACTGCCCCACCATCGCATGCAACGTAGGCCAAGCCATTTTTGTCGTCGATGTCAAGGCCGTGGGGTCCAGCTATCGAGATGGGCAGGAAGGCCCTTTGTGACATGCTTTCCGGCTCAAGTATGGCCACGCCTGCGGGTTCGCGAATATTCACTAGGAACTGATCCCTTTTGCTGGAGTATGCGCACCACCGAGGTCTCCCAGCCAGTTTTGGAGCCGAGATCGATTTTCCTGAAATGGAATCAACGAGCCTTGCGCTATTGTCTTCCACGTCAGCGACGAGAAGCTGTTTCCGTTTGCTGTCCCATGCAAGACCATTAGGCATTGACCCCGCTTGTGCCTGGCGCAGAATACGATTTGTTAAGGCGTCAATTACGAGGATCTTGCCATTTCCTCGAGCAGCAGCAAAGACCAGTTTCTCATTCTGAGCGCATACAACGCCACTTGCCTCTATACATCCTGGAAGTGTTGCCATGTGTTTTGCACTTTCGCCGTCTATGACCTCCACAGTTCCAGCGGCGGTATGAGCAACGTATACCCGTCCGCTTGCGAGATGAACGTCCGCATGATCAAAACCTCCAGACTTGTGAGGTGGAAGATCAACGTATTGAGAAATCAGCAACGTCACAATCATGCCTTCTTAACGTACACAAGAAAATGGGGGAGTTTCTGGTTTACTCTGCCAATTTCCTTTTCAAGAATTCTCTTCGCTCTTTCCTGTCCAGCTTCTCGATTTCTGCTTTGTGCTTCTCGCGGATGAGCTTCAGCTTGCAGTTCGTGTAGAATGCGTCGTAAACTGGGCTCGCTCTAGCAATGGTCTCATAGTCGTCTTTTGAAATGATGCCAAACCCCGTCATGACTGCTTCCAATCCGGCTGCTTCAGGTGCGGCTTCCATAGTGTCGGTGTCAGCTGCACGAACGATCTTTGCCAACTCCAAGACTGCAGGATCCCTTATCTTGTACTTCTCGACTATTGCATCGAAACTGCACTTGTCGCCGTGATGTCCAAGCTCGACACTAGGCGCATCGTAAGGTACTGCCTTCTCCTTCTTGACGGTGTCCTCAATCTTTTCCACGGGAACGAAGAGGAATTCGGCTTTCGGATCTACGAATCGTTTTATTAGCCATGGACATGCAGTCCTGTCAACGTGCACGTATAATCTTGTTACCCATTTCACGCTCTTTCACCAGCAGAAGTATGTCAAGGATCAAAGTATATAATATTCGCAAAAGAATGATAGCCGAAGGAAATGGAGCCAAACTCGCCTGGAGAAAAGTCAACGAAATGTGATATCGCATGACTCATCATTGGGGCTATGTGAGCGCTGTTGTTTCTGCAGTCTTGTTCGGAATAAACTCGACTCTGAACAAGATTACACTACAGAATGTTCATCCTACCGTCGTTGCTGGGATGATCTATTTCATTGGCGGAGTTTTCCTTTTTGGAATCCATGCCTCGCCGCTCTGCAAGAGAATTCTGGCTTTGTTTGAGACTCCAGAATCTGAAACCAAGATCGCAAGCAGAGATTTCGGGATTCTGACTTTCGTAATCCTTTGCGGTTCAATAATTGCACCTTTGCTACTCCTAAATGGTCTTAGCGAAACAACAGCGATCAATGCGTCTCTGCTTCTCAATGCGGAGTCGCTGTTTACAGTATTGATCGCTGTTGTCTTTCTAAAAGAACGAGGAACAAGAAGAGAGTATCTCAGCATTTTCATGTTGCTTATCGGAGTAGTTTTCGTGACCACAAACGGAGAATTTCGACGACTCTCCCTAACTGAAAACATTCTAGGGAATTTACTCATAATAGGAGCTTGTCTTTTTTGGGGAATAGACAACAACCTAAGCAGGTTTCTCAGCAAGAAGCGAGATATAATACTGGTAACCGGATTGAAATGCTTCATCGGTGGTCTGGCATTGTTAACCATATCTTTCCTTCTTGGCATTGACTTCAGCCTCCCTCTGATTTCAATACCTTACCTGTTGTCCGTGGGAACACTTAGCATCGCATTTTCAATTCTGCTTTTTCTTTTTGCTCTGAGAAAGATCGGCTCAATGCGAACGGGAGTAATCTATTCTACATCTTCACTCTTCGGAGCTGTTCTCGCCTTTGCTGTCTTGAGAGAATCATTTACTCCAATACAATTGATCGCTGGATTAGTCATGCTGTTAGGCGTTTATGTTCTCTATCGCTATCCAAAGTAGAAAAAAACAGATCCGCAGAGACTTCGCAACTAAGTGCTATGTAGATCCTGCTTCGCACGCCTACGACGAACCCCGAACCCTAACAACAACTTTGTAAGGTCACTTTCGTTCACGAACACCTTGTTGCAGCGTATTTTGCAGACGTGCCAAAGATCGGCGTCTATAGTTGGCATGACTCTTGCCCTTGATTAGGCTACTTTGGTGCGTTTTCGTCTATTTTGAAGGTAGCAAGCGCGCTAGTGTGTTCCTGATTCCTTGTTTTGGCTGTGATTGTGTCGATTCGTGCCTTCTGGGCGCTGTTTCTCACGTCCTGAGCAAGGAGTCATCATAACAAAAAAAAGAATTCTTTTTTCAGCACACTCCTAAGGGCGGTTCTCACATCTCAATGCACGTAGTCATCTATGGCGAGGCAAAGACACGAACACAAGTCACCTCACAAACGAATTCAGGAACAGGCATGCGCGCTTCAAGGGAGGCAGATGGCGATCCGCCGAACTGGTGGGGGTTACTATTGGTTGAAATTCAAGCGAACGAAATGTGTTGGCTCTAAATAGGCCTACCCCGCCTAAGATCGGCTTCTTTGATACGTGGAGAAACGGGGTTCAGTCAATAGGCTAATTCACGAAATGCTCGGAACAAATGAAATGTGGAATCTTCTATTTTGCTAGCAATCCGCCTATGAGTCCCCCGATTGTTGACGCAATCGCTCCGAAGGCAGCAAGTATGATCGCTATGAACCCAACAGCCAGACCGGCTAAGCCGCCGAAAATTCCGCCTAGGATTCCGGCTGCAAACCCGCCAACCAACACGAGTCCCATGAATGCGAGTACTGCAATAATGATCCCGCCGAATATTCCCGCAAGGAAACCGGCTAACGCTCCTTTTCCCATCCCTCCCCCAGCTATGAGCCCCGCCACGAACCCACCGACTAGTCCGCCTATCAGGTGTCCAAGTCCCGGAAACATCCAGCCAAGAATAAGTGTTACAACGAAGCCAACGAAAGCTCCCAACCACAAGCTTCCCACACTATCACCCTTGCTCTTTTTTGATGATCACAGCCAATATAAAAGATTCGCCTGAAACCGCGCACTAAATAGTCTATACGGATTGAGAAAAGGTTTTATATGAGAATCTCTGAAATCGCTTGTAGACAAAAAAATCCAAGATCTTGAGAACAATGTCAATCCCACCTGAGATTGCCTGGCTAATTCCGATAGTAATGCCGTTCATCATAGGCTTGTTGGTAGGTGCCGTGATCAAGAAAGCTGCGAAGCTTCTAATAGTCGTTGTCGCACTCATCATAGTCCTCGTCGCGACAGGGGTTCTGAGCTTAACCTTCACCGACCTTTTCGACGAAGCCTTGAAGTTTTTGCCCAAGCTCTACGATATCGGAAGCGGATGGCTCAACGTCCTACCTTATTCTTCCGTTTCATTCCTGATCGGCCTTGCACTAGGATTTCTGTTTGCGTGAAAGCTCTGATAAGCTGAGATGCGTGCTCCTAACATATTGTTCCTGTAGATTCCTGAGTACTGTGCTGATCGGGCTTGTAGCTGGCGAATACCAGTCACGATTGCTTAAGAATAGGCTGCGGACTGAGACATTGTACCCACGAAAGGAGCACCATTTGAGGCGAAGTTCTCAGAAGAATAAGCGTCAATGATGATAGAGGAGGTGAATTTTGATGGGAGAATATGAGGATACTCTTAGAGACATACAGAAGGCCTTTGGAATCGTTCCCGGCTTCATGAAAGCCATTCCGGC
>Ga0315291_10000362_pt1 | contig 59466 bp, 51 predicted proteins | sample YL17G12_20_MG_FD_203070 | JGI IMG/M metagenome (GOLD analysis project Ga0315291, IMG submission 203070) | Sediment microbial communities from Yellowstone Lake, YNP, Wyoming, USA - YL17G12_20 | ecosystem: Environmental > Aquatic > Freshwater > Lake > Sediment | place: USA: Wyoming | collected... | reverse complement strand
AAGTTCCTGTATATATATGTTGAGGGCAGGAGCGTGAAAGGGAAAAAACCGGATGACGGCTCGGCCGTGAAGGGATCTAGCATACGCGTTTCTTTCAGCTCCTCGCAGAGCCCTCTTAACCGGGTAAGGATATCCACGGAGCCAAGTGCCTTGTGGCAAATAAAGGTCTCAAAACCGGAAATGGAGTCTGTGGTATACGGGAGCAAAAAGAACAAGTACTGGTCCAGGGGCAGGATCGGCAGAAAATACGCTTTTGAGATCAAGATCCCGGTTTTCAGGAGCACGAAAGGCGTTCATATAGGGGTTGCCGGCGGCCCGATCATCGCGGTATCGGAAGATCAGGCCACTTCGAGGAACTCGCTTTCCGAAGTCCTGATCAACAGCGTTGACATGAAAACCCACCGCCTGGTTGACACGGTCTCTTTCACCATCAAGAAAGGCATGCTTCAATGAAACTTGAGACGATCAAAAGTTTAAAATGCCAGTCATGCGGTTCGAATATCAAGGTGAAATTTCTGCCGGAAATCAAAGGAACTGAAATTGTCGGGGACATCATTTACGCGATAGCCGCCTGCGATTGCAAGGAATATCCAATAGTAGGAGGCATCCTTGTCGCCCGCGATTATCCACCGGCAAAGATGGCGCTTGATGCGATACGAAAAGCAAAAGATATCGGCTCCCTCAATGATGCCATGGTTGCCCTGATCGAACAGAGATTCGTCAGGATGGTGATCGGCATTTCCCTGAAGCTGAAAAGGTTCTTCAGATGGCTTCCTGGCATCTCTTTCTGGAAGCTTTCAACTTTCATAGAGGACAGCAGGTGGGCAACCTATGTCAAATACAGGTTCTCGGCGCCAAGTTTTATTTCCGGGATGGCTCTCATACCGGCCATTAATGGAGCATTGCCGGACGGGGGACTGATACTTGATGCCGGCTGCGGTTTCGGCCACCTTTCGTTCATGCTTTCAAGGTACTTTGGCGCAAGGAACATTTACTGCGTTGACAAGGAATTCATTAATCTTTATTTCGGGAGGAACTACCTCGTGGGCAGTGATGCCAGCTTCATATGCCTTGATGCCAATGAGAAACTGCCGCTGGACGACGGCACTTTCTCCGCGATCGTATCGATGGATTCAGTTCATTATATACACAACAAAAAATTGTTCGCCGATGAACTGAAAAGGATCTTGAAAAGCAACGGAGCGGTGTTTTTTATCCATTTGCATAATAAATATGTTAAAAATATTTCACAGGGGCTAGCGGAAACACCGGAAGGGTATGCAGGGCTTTTCGCCGGGTTCAAGATAAGGTTCTTTGCCGAGAGATCCCTTGCAGGCGGCTTATTCAATGGCAGCGGGGTTGACCTTGGCAGTGAAAGGCCATTTGAAGAGATCAAAAAGTCGGATTCCATTTCAATGGCGGCAACGCGGAACGACAGCCTTTTGAAAAAATACGGCAATTTATTCGAGCTGGCCCCCAAATACACAGAGAACGAGATCGCAATGCTTAATCCTTTATACAGGAGGTCTCGTGGAAGCTTCATAAGAAAATTCCCATCGGAGTTCTATGAAGAAGAATATTATTTGATCAAGGATTTCTTCCCCGGGCGGATCGATCCAAATCTGCCTATGGATGAACTGAGGAAAAAGCTTATAATCATACCGCTGCCGAAGAATTACAAGAAAGAAGGCGAACAGTTATCGATCCGGCTGTGGAGGTAAGCGAATGACCAAGGTTTATTTCGACAATATGGCCAATACTCCGATCGATCCTCGCGTGATCGAAGCGATGATCCCTCATCTAAGGGAAACTTATGGCAATCCTTTGAATCTCCACGATTTTGGCGCCAGGTCATTGAACGCGATCGAAGAATCCCGTGGAAAGGTTGCAGACCTGATAGGCGCTGATCCGAAGGAGATCATCTTCACATCCTGCGGTTCGGAATCGAACAACTTTGCAATAAGAGGGTTCGCAAAGGCGAATGAAAAAAAAGGCAAACACATTATTTCTTCAACGATCGAGCATTTTTCAGTTCTGTATGTCCTGAAGGAGCTTGAGAAGGAGGGTTACAAGATAACTTATCTTCCAGTTGATAAATATGGACTGATCGACCCAGATTCAGTGGCAAAAGCGATCACTCCCGAGACGACACTGATAACAATCACTCACTCAAGCAACGAGATCGGCACGATCGAGCCGATAGCGGAGATCGGGAAAAGGATCAAAGGGAAAGGCGTGGTGTTCCATATCGATGCGGTGCAAACTGCCGGCACGATCCCTGTAAATGTCAGCGAGCTCGGAGTTGATGCATTGACGATGAGCGCGAACCAGTTCTACGGGCCCACGGGGATAGCGGCTCTTTACTTGAAAAAGGGCACACGAATACTGCCTTTTATTCTTGGCGGCACACAGGAAGAAGGCCGACGCGCGGGGACGCACAATATCCCGGGGATAGTTGGAATGGGCAAGGCAGCGGAACTTGCAAAATTGGAAATGAAACAGCGGATAGAACAGCTGATGCCATTGAGGGATAAATTATTAAAGGTCCTGCCTGAGAAGATCAAGGATTACTTCAATACCGGTCATCCGACAAACCGCCTCCCTGGTCATGCGAGCGGACATGCCAAGTTCGTTGAAGGCGAATCGATGTCCATGTTCCTTAACATGGAGGGAGTTGCGGTATCAACCGGTTCCGCCTGCGTATCCAAGGCGCTGAAGGCATCACATGTATTGCTGGCCCTCGGCATCAATCCGGAAGATGTCCACGGTTCGCTTGTATTCTCGTTGGGCAAAGACAGCACCATGGAAGATGTTGATTACGTCATAGAGAAGCTCCCTCCCATAGTTGAAAGATTACGGGCATTATCTCCGCTTAAAGGGGAGGGAGAAGGAGGGGTGAAATGGACAGGGAAAAGCTGAATATAATCGTTTTTTCAGGCGACCTGGACAAGGTATTAGCCGCATTCATTTTGGCTACGACCTCGGCATCAATGGGAATGGACGTGAACATGTTCTTTACTTTCTGGGGTTTGAACGTTATCAGGAAAAAGAAGTTCACGAGCGGCAAGAACATACTCCAAAAACTAATGAGCCTCCTGAACAGGGGAGGGGCGGACCGGCTGCCGCTTTCCAAATTCAACATGATGGGGATGGGCCCGGCTATGATGAAGATATTGATGAAGCAGTCAAAGGTGCCCGGAATACCCGAGATGATAGAGATCGCCAGGAAGCTCGGCGTCAAATTCATTGCATGCACGACTACTTTCGCTTTCATGGGATTCAGCAAGGATGATTTTATAGATGGCATTGATTCATTCGCTGGAGCGGCTACATTCCTCCAGCTTGCAAGAGAAGGCAAGATAAGTTATTTTATTTAAAGGGTATTTATGAAAGCTGATGTTACATTAGATTGTTTTGGGTTGCTTTGCCCTATGCCGATCATTCAAACGGCTGAGAAGGTCGCAAGCATGAATGTTGGCCAGGTGCTTGAGGTGCTTGCGACGGACGAGGGAATAAAATCCGATATGCCGGCGTGGTGCAAGGCGACGAGGCAGGAGTATCTGGGAACTGAAGAAGCTAACGGCGAGTACCATTCCTTCGTGAAAAAAGCCAGCTAAAAGATTTTTCAAAAATAATGAAATTTCACTTGACAAGTATCGATATAAGTATATAATCCCTATCATGTTAGTAGGGTAAAGATATGAAGATAACGTTTAAAGGTGATTACGCGCTAAAGGCGCTGCTGGACTTAAGCATCCATTACGGTAAGCCGCAGCCAATTGAGGATATAGCCAAGCGGCAGGACATTCCGGCCAAGTTCCTGGAGCAGATATTGTTATGGCTTAAAAAGGGCGGATTTGTGAAAAGCCTGCGGGGCAAGCATGGAGGCTATATGCTCTCAAAGGACCCGAAGAACATTACAATGGGGCAGGCGATCAGATACATAGAAGGGCCGGTTGAACCAATTGCCTGTGTCAATCATAAAGATACCTGCAGTTTTTCGGGGAAATGCGCGTTAAGGGATGTTTTTTGCGACATAGGCAGGTCCATCGCCGAGAAGGTGGACTCGGTGACCTTTGCCCAGCTGAGGGATAAGCAGAAAAAGAAGGAATCAAAGTATGAAGAGTATTACATATAATAATAGGGGGCGATGATATATGCCAAAAATAGCAAAAGATATAACTGAATTGATCGGAAATACGCCGCTTGTACGATTGAACAAGCTGGGGCCGTCAAATATTCTCTTAAAAGTGGAATCTTTCAATCCTCTGTCTTCCATAAAGGACAGGATAGCATTGTCTATGGTAGAGGCGGCGGAAAGATCAGGGAAGATAAAGAAGGATACGATATTCGTTGAGCCGACCTCCGGGAACACAGGCATAGGACTTGCTTTCGTTTGCGCGGCAAAAGGATATAAGCTGGCTCTCACGATGCCTGAAACGATGAGCATTGAACGCAGGCAGCTGTTAAAAGCGCTTGGCGCGGAGCTGATATTGACCGAAGGATCAAAAGGAATGGGTGGCGCTGTGGCAAAGGCGGAAGAAATAGCGAAGACGGATAAGAAATATCTCCTTCTTCAGCAGTTCGAGAACCCTGCCAATCCGGAGATCCACAGGAAAACAACTGCCCTTGAGATATGGAAGGATACGGATGGTGATGTCGACATACTTGTCGCGGGTGTGGGAACAGGCGGCACGATAACCGGAGTGGGAGAGATATTAAAAAAGAAAAAGAAATCAATTAAAGTGGTTGCAGTTGAGCCCAAGGATTCTCCGGTGCTAAGCGGAGGCAAACCCGGATCGCATAAGATACAGGGGATTGGAGCGGGATTCGTGCCCGATGTACTGAATAAAAAGATAATTGACGAGATCATTCAGGTGTCGAACGAGGATGCCTTTGAGACAGCAAGGAACCTGGCGAAAAAGGAAGGCATACTTGCCGGGATATCGAGCGGTGCGGCTCTCTGGGCCGCGCTTGAGATGGCCAGGCGGCCGGAGAACAAGAATAAAGTTATAGTGGTGATACTTCCTGATTCAGGCGAAAGATATTTAAGTACAGAATTATTCAAGTAAAGGAGCTGGTAAAAATGGCAAAAACGTTAAAGGAAATAAATGAGAAGATAAAGAAGGGGCAGGCCGTGGTGGTGACAAAGGATGAATTGCTGGACCTGATAGAAAAGCAGGGATTAGAGAAGACAGCAAAGGAGGTAGATGTCGTCACTACGGCGACGTTCGGCCCGATGTGCTCGTCCGGAGTCTATCTTAACGTGGGGCATACAAAGCCCAAAACAAAGCTCGGCGGAGGGCACGCCACGCTTAACGGTGTGCCTGTTTACACGGGCTTTGCGGCTGTTGATATCTTATTGGGCGCGACGGCGATGCCCGATGATGACCCAAGGAACTCCGTGCGTCCCGGAGAGTTCAAATATGGCGGCGGTCATGTCATTGAGGAGCTTGTGGCTGGCAAGGATGTAAAGCTTGAAGCCACTGCTTACGGCACTGACTGCTATCCAAGGAAAGAGCTGAAGACATGGATAAATATAAAAGACGTCAACGAGGCGGTGCTGTTCAATCCGAGGAACGCGTACCAGAATTATAATGTTGCGGTCAATCTTTCTGATAGAACATTATATACATATCTCGGCGTGCTTAAGCCGAACCTGGGCAATGCCAATTACTGCAGCGCGGGCCAACTTTCACCCTTGCTGAACGATCCGTTCTATAAAACGATCGGTATCGGGACAAAGATATTCCTCGGCGGCGGCATAGGTTATGTCGCGTGGCAGGGGACACAGCATAATCCGGGAGGATTAAGAGGAGAGAACGGAGTTCCCAAGAGGCCTCTTGGAACGCTGGCGGTTATCGGGGACCTGAAGCAGATGAGCTCAAAATGGCTGAAGGGTGTATCATTCGTCGGCTACGGCACGACATTGAGCGTCGGCATCGGGATCCCGATACCGATATTATCGGAAGAAACTTTGAAATATGCCGCCGTAAAGGACGCGGACATATACGCCGCGATAGTGGATTACAGCGACGCGTACCCGAATGGGAAAACCGATGTTGTAGGCGAAGTGAATTATGCCCAGTTGAAATCCGGCGAGATAGAGATCAAGGGCAAAAAAGTCCCCACATCCGGCATATCAAGTTATTCAAAGGCGCTGGAGATAGCGAATATCCTGAAGAGCTGGATAAAGAAGGGCGATTTCACTTTGACCGAACCTGTAGCTCCGCTGCCGTCAGCCGAGTCTGGTTATAAATTAAAGCCGCTGAACGAGCGGCCGATAAAATGACGTTTCGCGTCACCCTGAACGAAGTGAAGGGTCTCAATAAATGCAGACTCTTCACCTGCGGTTCAGAGTGACAAATAAAGGAGGTAAGTATATGGAAAAGAAAAGGATAGTTCTAAAGTTCCCGAAGGAAAAGATCGATCAGCCGATAGTCTATCGCCTTATCAAGGATTATAACCTGTCATTCAATATCCTGAGGGCGAACATAATGCCGGACAATGAAGGATTGATGGTGCTTGAGCTGACAGGAGAAAATGCGGATATAAAGAAAGGCCTCGATTACCTTAAAGGGCAGGGCGTGGATGTTCAGCCTCTGGAAAAGGACATTGTGGTCAACTGGGAAAAGTGCACCCAGTGCGGCGCTTGCGTGGCGCAGTGCCCGGTTGGTGCGCTTTACATCAAGGACAAGAAGACGATGAAGGTGGAATTCGATCCGGAAAAATGCATTGCCTGCGAGTTATGCGTGCTGCCATGCCCGCCCAGGGCGATAGAGGTCAAGTTCTAAGATCATTTTTAGGGAGCAGTGGTATAGAATTCCTTGAAATGTTTCACAATAAGGTGTTTGCTTTTATCGATGCCAAATTTCACTAAGAAATTTCGCCCGTATCCCGTGCCGTCATCATTTGATTTAAAGCTGGACATGGCAGTGTTTCCCAAACGGCCAGGGTCATTTTTTACACCTAGCGATACACTGAAACAATCACCCTGATACGGACCTTTTTCTATAAATCTTTTCAGAGACTCGAATGGATTATCTGACCTGACAAATGATGGGAAGTCTGTAAGCATAAGAAATTTCCTTAACAAAACCGAGGATGGATCATATCTCAATTCTACGCGAACTCCCATTTGGCCAAGCAATGCCATGTTTTCATGAAAAAGAGGGCGGAATGGAATACTTAAAGCGTGTTTAATAGCCGTTCCACGCTGCTTTAAAGGTATGATCCTTACCGGACATTTACTGACTGCCGAAGCGCTTACTCTTGCCATATTATTACCTCCCATAATCTTATATTATCTAACCGACAATATATCGATTAAAATCTCAAATAATTTCAGTTTTGTTGTGAAATATTTATGCGCGGCTTTGGGCTTGCGAGGTCAAGTTTTAACGCAGACGGCCTCTATTATCTCGTATGTGGCGTAGATCTGGTCTTCCAGGCGGTAATTGCTCTCATAAAACTTGATCATTTCTTTTACCTTTGACTTGCTCCGAAGCCCCTTTGGCAGAGCCACTGAGGCGTTGAGCGCGCCTATGCTTTTTATGGTCTTTTGCATTTCCCTGAAGTTGGGATAAACCGACTTCACCGCTCTTGAACTAAGGCTTTCTACCTTGAAATCACATTGTTCAAGAAGGGAGCCCACCTCAGATACGGTTTTATATTCGTGCAAGTATTCGGCATTCTCGTCAACTTTGAGCCTGTATGCTTTTTTCAATTCCGAAAGAGAGTCCGGCCCGAATGTTATGAACACGAAATGGCTGGAATCCTTCAGCACCCTGTAAGCTTCCGCAAAGGCCCTTACCAGCGACTCCATCCATTGAAAGGTGGTGTTCGAAACCACAAGATCGAACGATTTGTTCTTGTAAGGGAGGAATTCCGCGTCGCAGATATCGAAAGACAGATTGTCGAACCTGTTCTTTTCGTCCGCTTTCTCTATCATGCCCGGGGCTATGTCGCAGCCCATGATCTTTGCTTTCGGGTAAGCCTGGTGTAGCAGGAATGCCACTTCTCCCGTGCCGGTGCCGATATCAAGTATATTGGCTGGCGAAATTCCCAGCGACTTTACGGTATCCACAAGCTCTCTTGCAAGACTTTTCTGCAGGTTCGCGAACCTGTCGTAAGTTTCCGCGTACCTTGAGAATGACTTTGCTATTTTCTTTTTATCCAAGGAACCGGGAGAGCTCATCCACAACCTCCTTTTCCTTTATCAAGAACGGCGCATGGCCGCAGTCCTTAAATATCTTTATAACGGACCCTTTAATTTCCTGAGACATGTACATCGAAGCTTTCGGGGATATTATACCATCCTTATCCCCGGAAATTATAAGGGTTGGGATGGAGACTCCAGGCAGTATGTTCCTTTCATCAAACTTCTCAAAGCTTTCCATGCAATCAAAGAGGGTCTGGGGACTGGGGACTAGGGACTTAATGAAGTTCAGATGATCTGATGAGTCCTCCTCTTTTGAGAAGATCAGGCCGTAGAAGTCGTCCATGGTCTTTGAGGTATCGTTTTTGATGCCTTTTTTGAACTTATTGAAAACTGCCTTGTTCATGCCGATCCGGAAATCTTTGCTTTCAACGAACTTCGGGGTGGAAGAGATCAATATCAAGGACTCGATCGGGTTGTGATGGCATTGCTCGTCCTGGCATTTATGAGAGCTTTTCTGTTTGAACATTTCCAGCGCTATCTGGCCGCCCATGGACCAGCCAAGGAGGTGGCAAGGCTCATTTAAGAACTGGTCAAGCACGTTAAGCAGAGTATATGCGCAGAAGGAGAAATCTCCGAACTTTTCCTTGGTTTGCCCGTGCCCCGGAAGGTCGACTATCACAGGATCGTAGTCTTTTGAGAGCTTTGAGGCGATGGAGTTGAATATCCTTGAATCGCACCCGAAGCCGTGAAGCATCACCAGATGTTTTTTCATGTCCGTTTATTATGGTATAATTTCACGGTCATGTCAAAAATCAGGCAGCTCCAAGAAAAATCGATAAAGAGAAAACCCCTATCATTTGAGGAAGCCAGGTGGCTGATCGAAAGGCCGGATAATGAGACCTTTGAGCTTATTGAGGCAGCTGACGGGATAAGACGGCACTTTAAAAGCAATAAGGTCAAGCTTTGTTCTATCGTCAATGCAAAATCCGGAAAATGCTCCGAGAACTGCAGTTATTGCGCTCAATCAGCTCACCACAGGACAAAGATCGATGTGTATCCGCTGATGTCTTCGGAAGAAATTTGTGCGAGCGCGAAAAAGGCAAAGGAAAGCGGGGGAAATTGTTTTGGGATCGTAACATCAGGAAAGGGAATAAATTCAGAAAAGGAATTTAATGAAGTATGTAAAGCTGTTTCAAGGATAAAGGGCATGAACCGTTGCGCTTCCCTTGGAATACTTTCGCTGGATCAGCTAAAAAAGCTTAAAGGCGCGGGGCTTACGAAGTTTCACCACAATCTTGAAGCCGCAAAAAGCTATTTTCCTAAGGTTTGCACAACGCACACTTTTGATGACCGTGTTGAAACGGTCAAGTCTGCAAAGAAAGCCGGATTATCAATATGTTGCGGCGGGATATTCGGACTTGGCGAATCGCTGAAACAGAGGGTGGAACTGGCATTCCAGATCAATAAGCTTGATCCTGACTCGATCCCGATAAATTTTCTCAATCCGATCAAAGGGACAAGGGCTGAAAAGCGTCCTTTGCTCGAACCTCTGGAAGCATTAAGGGTGATCGCCATTTTCAGGTTTGTGATGCCGGACAAGGATATTGTGATATGCGGGGGAAGGGAAGTAACGCTGAAAAGCCTTCAGCCGCTGATGTTCATTGCGGGTGCGAACATGACGCTCCTTGGTAATTATCTTACGACTGCCGGCAATACACCTGAGCAGGATATCAAGATGATCTCCGACCTGGGATTGAGCATCGCATGAGCATTTTCCAATTCATTACGGACGAACTGGAGAAAATAAAAGAGCAGGGGCTTTTCCGCTCGCTAAAGGGGATCGATGAAGTAAAAGGCTCCAGGATCAAGATAGACGGCAAAAAGCTTATCAACTTTTGCTCCAATAATTACCTGGGGCTTGCGAATAATCCCAGGGTGACAAAAAAGGCGTCGGAAGTATTGAAGAAATTCGGCGCTGGGTCCGGCGCATCCAGGCTTGTTTCCGGCAATCTGAGGGTGCACGAGGAACTTGAACACAGGATCGCGAAGTTCGAAGGTGCCGAGGCAGCGATAATATTCCCCACCGGATACATGGCGAATATCGGCACTATCCAGGCGCTTGTGGGCGCGGGAGATGCTGTGGTGATCGACAGGCTGAACCATGCGAGCATCATTGACGGAGCAAGGCTTTCGGGCGCAAAAATGCTTGTTTACGCCCACAGGGACATGGATCAGCTGGAGAAAGTACTGAAAACAGCGTCAGCCCTTAAGAAAAAGCTGATAGTTACGGACTATGTTTTCAGCATGGACGGAGACATAGCGCCGCTTGATGAACTGACAGAGATCGCGAAGAGGAACAATGCGATGCTTATGATCGATACGGCGCATTCAACGGGAGTGATGGAACTCAAGGTTCAAGACGCAAGACTCAAGACTGATATTATAATAATGGGAACACTAAGCAAAGCTATTGGCTCACTTGGCGGATTCATCGCGGGCAGCGGACAGTTGATAGAATACCTGCGCAACAAGGCAAGGGCTTTCATATATACCACCGCGCTCCCGCCCGCGGTCGCGGCCGCATCCATTGCATCTTTCGATATCATCGAAAACGACGACAGCCTGAGGAAAAAACTCTGGAAGAACGTGGAATACCTGAAGAAAAAGCTTGAGCCTCTGGGATTGAACACTCTTGATTCAAAAACACAGATAGTGCCCATAATGATTGGTGACGCAAGAAAAACGATGGAAGCATCCAATTACCTCTATCTCTCCGGTATATTCCTTTCTGCTATCAGGCCGCCCACGGTGCCGCAGGGGACTTCAAGGCTGAGATTGACTGTTACGGCAATGCATACAAAAGAGGATATCGATCTCTTAATTGAGAAGCTTGCCGAAGTAAAGGAGAAATTTAATGGGTAAAGCATATTTTGTGACCGCGACGGATACGGAAATAGGAAAGACCTTTATTACAGCCGGGCTGGCAAAAGCAGCCCAGTTGGCAGGGAGGAATATCGGGATAAGCAAGCCGATATCATGCGGAGGGATCGATGATCCGTTATTCTATAAAGCTCTTCTAAGGATCAGCGACAGCATAGACGAAATAAATCCCATCAGATTCAAGGAGCCTCTGGCCCCGTATTCCGCGAAAAAACACGAGAAGGTCAAAATAGATATCCCGAAGATCAAGCGTCACGTCAGCAGTTTAAGGAAATGGAAAGACATAACTTTTGTTGAAGGATTGGGCGGAGTGCTTGTCCCGATAAAGAAGGGCTATTTCGTTTCCGACCTGATAAAAGACCTTAATATTCCCTGCATAATCATCGCCCGTGCGGGACTGGGCACTATAAATCATACGATGATGACGATAAAAATACTGCGAAAGGCAGGCATAAAAATAGCCGGGATCATATTGAACGGCTATAAAGGCAAGGAACTATCGGAGCGGACCAATGCCCAGGACATTGAGGAGTTGTCGGGAGAGAAAGTTATTGGAAAAATCAAAGCGAATAGTTCTTTCAACTCATTGGTAGGGCAGATCAAAAGTCAGAGAATATTGGAGAATTTGCTGTGAATCGGATGGCAAGAGATGATTGCGATACCCCATAATAAATTACCTGCCTGCCGGCAGGCAGGTGGGGAATAGAAAATATATTACGATTAAATTCCCCACATTTTAATGTGGGGTGTTCCAGCCGTGTGAGAGATGATTATGGGCAAGAACAAGCTTAAGCAATTACGCGTATCCAAGGATGTCTCATCCTTGGGGGTAACTTCGCAGGTTGAGACAACCTGCTGTACGCGGGTGGAGTGTGATTACGCGTATCCGAGGATGTCTCATCCTCGGAAGGGATCTAAATGAGCAAGTTTCAGCGATTTTATTTAAAGGAACATTGTTATTTCGTCACTTCAACCATTATTGGCAACGTGCCTGTGTTTTCTGACGAGGAGAATGCCAGGGTTCTGGTAAATTGTATGTATAACTTTAGAAAACAAGGCCGATATTTGCTTTTGGCTTTTGTAGTAATGCCAACGCACTTTCATGCTCTTTTAGTTCCGAATGGCAAATATAATATATCCCAAATTATGCATAGTATAAAAAGGAGTAGCTCAAGACTTCTTACGCTTGGAGGGAAGAAACTGGGAAGCATATGGTTGCCAAGCTTCTATGAGCATGTTATACGTAATAAGAAAGATTTTAATGAAAAGTTCAAATATTTACTTGCAAATCCGGTTAAAGCTGGTTTAGTGGCAAAACCTGAAGAATATCAGTTTTCTTCTGCTAAGCCAGTCTATGAAACTGATTTTGATAAGTATTGGGTTGGATGAAAGCATCACAGGTTGGGACAACCTGTGGTACGCGTTTGGTTGTAACGCGTATCCAAGGATGTCTCATCCTTGAGGGTAACTTCGCAGGTTGAGACAACCTGCTGTACGCGGGTGGGGTGTTTCGGTCGTTCAATATGAGAAAAAATAAATTAAAACAAATCGATAAGCGTTACATCTGGCACCCGTTCACTCAGATGTCCGACTGGATGAAGGAAGAGCCGTTGATCATTGAAGAGGGAAGGGGAGCATGGATAAAGGATATCGACGGCAGGTGGTATATCGACGGCGTTTCTTCGCTCTGGGTGAACATCCACGGCCACAGGCATCCCGCCATTGATAAAGCCATCAAGGATCAGCTCAGTAAGATCGCGCATTCAACAATGCTCGGGCTCTCGAACGTCCCCGCGACCATACTGGCCGAGAAGTTGATCAAGATAGCCCCCAAAGGGCTGACGAAGGTTTTCTATTCGGACTCGGGGTCGGAAGGGGTGGAGATCGCACTGAAAATGGCTTTTCAGTATTGGCAACAGAGAAACTCAAAATTCAAAACTCAATGCTCAAAACTACAACTCAAAACTCAAAAATTAAAGACAAAATTCTTAACTTTAGTGAATGCGTATCACGGGGATACGATCGGAGCAGTATCTGTAGGCGGGATCGATCTGTTCCATAAAATGTATAAGCCGCTGCTGTTCAAGTCATTCAAGGCTCCAACCCCGTATTGCTATCGTTGTCCATTTGGTATAAATCGAGAGAAATGCTTGTCCGCCGAAGCTTTAGCGAAGGCGGACGGGATGAGGTGCTTGAAAGAAGTTGAAAGGCTGATGAAGAAGCACAACAAGGAGATCGCTGCGATGATAATTGAGCCGCTTGTTCAGGCGGCGGCGGGGATCCTTGTTTATCCAAAAGGATACTTGAGCGGCATCAGAAAACTTTGCAGTAAATACAATATATTAATGATAGTGGATGAAGTTGCTGTCGGCTTCGGCAGGACAGGCAAGATGTTCGCATGCGAACATGAAAGCGTAAGGCCGGATCTGATGATAGTCGCGAAAGGATTGACGGGTGGCTATCTGCCCGTTGCGGCGACTTTGACGACTGAAAAGATATTCAAAGCTTTCCTCGGAAGTCATGAAGATCAAAGAACCTTTTATCACGGCCATACATATACAGGAAATCCGCTGGGCTGTGCGGCAGCTAATGCAAGCATCGACCTGTTCAAAAAAGAGAAAACAATTCAAAAGCTTCAGCCAAAGATCAAACTATTGGCCAGGTTGCTTGAGCAATTCAAGGATCAGAAGCACGTTGGTGATATCAGGCAGTGCGGATTTATTGCGGGCATTGAACTTGTTAAAGATCGAAAGACCAAGAAGGACTATTCAATGTCGGAAAAGGTCGGCATCAAGGTGATACAGGAAGCTCGAAAGCGAGGATTGATCATCAGGCCGCTTGGCAACGTGATAGTGATCATGCCGCCGCTATGCATTTCGGAAAAAGACCTTAACAGGATGATGGGGATCATTTACAGCTCGCTAGTTAAGGTCTTAGGCAAATAGATATTATCCCTCATCCGGGAATATTATGTTGATAAATATCCTCAACAACGGATTCATCGGCCTATACGTGTCGGGGTCGGATTTCGCGAGAAGAGAAGCCCATGACACTTTCTCTCCTCTTTTTTTCGCTAATGTTTCAATAGCGGACAGGGCTTTGATCCTGAGCTCCAGATCGTCCGCCCTGGAGAAATCGAAGAAACTTGAAAAATTATTGCCCCGAACGATCCTTTCATCTGCATATCTGAACATTATCCCCATACTCACGATCAATCTGCTGATGCAATTCTCGACCGTCCATGCCGGATCTCCCTGTGTCGCTCCCCGTGCCTCCTTGGACCTATAAGCCATCATGATCATGCGGACTTCTTCGCCTTGTTCGAACAGCGTTTTTATGAATCCGAACACCCTGAGAAATCTGGCATTGTCCGTAAGTATTTCCTTATGTATATGCTTAATCATGTAGATCAAAGGGATTGTAGGGGCCACGTACAGCTCGAATTTGGCCGGATATTTGACGGCGACCTCAAGGACCGCAGCCAGCTTTTCTTTGTCCATCAGGATTTCTTTCGGCAGATCCAACTGCTGTACCGCCGGGAATGCCGGATCCGAACGCGGGTTTTCCGCGCCCCTGAGCACGTCATTAACGCCCATTGAGCTCAATGCGTCACTGTAATTGTAAAGCAGGACCTCCCAGTACAGGTCCATCTCGCGCCTGTCAATGGCGAATACTTCCGGGATCGACTCCACAAGTCCCAGACTGAACATTTTCATGAGAAGCTCGATCGATGCGCGTTCGATGCCCCGCGCCCTCGCTTTAGTTATCATGTTCCTGATGACCCTTCCATATTGCCTGATCGCCGCCGCATCCCCAAAACTGCCTTCAGGGAAAAGAAGGATCAGATGGCTGAGGGTGGTGAGCATAAGCGCCGCGTCAAATCTGCCCAGGTCCACCTCCGCTCCCTTGGCTATGTCCTTCAACTGCGCCGAATACGGTCTTATCGCCCGCGGATCGGATTCGAACCTTTCGGTCATGCTTTTGGCCAGGGCCAGCAAATTCAGCAATAATTCCCGGTTTATGTCGGGATCATTTTCGTTGACGATGGCGCACAGCATCTCATCCTTGATCGCGTTGCGCAGCCGCGGGCTTATGCTGTGCTTTCTGAGGCGGCCCTCAATGATTTTCCTTAGTGAAGGCGGAAGCGTAAGGGAAGGCTGCAAAAGGTCCAAAAGCCTTCCGAGCTTTCCCGGCACATAAAGCTGACCGTCATGCCTTGTCCGGACTATGTCGGTCCTTATCGGGTCAAGCCCGCCGGAAGCTCCCCTCAGGTCGATCCAGTCACAGGTGAGACCGTCCGCCCTTAGTATGCGCGATATCTCCTCCCGGACCTTTCCGGGCTTGTACCTGCGCTCCATCACCCAATTTGAGGCCTTTGCAGAAAGATCGGCCGTCCTGTTCACTATCCTGGCAACAGGATTTCCGCCGATCCTGATAGTATGTGCCAGTATCCTTGCGCTTACGCTCATGACTTTCCTTTCAACACTTTTTCAATGTATTTTTTTACGTCAACGACAAAGCAATTCGCTTTCCCCCACAGCGCTTTATTGTGCCCAAAAGCATCAGTATAATGATGCGCGCTGTCCTCAACATCCACCGCCTTGAAATGATATTCAACCTCATCTCTTATAATGCCGCCCATTTCTGGAAGATCATTGAACAAGTTAATGAATTCGGCCGATGTGCCGTAGCCGCATTTGTAAACAGCAAGCTCCTTAGCTCCCATCTGATACGCGTCCAGCACCGTGGCATCCAGGACGAAGCACTGGGCAAAACTCCTGCCGAACATACCGTATAGATCGTGGGAGATCTCCATGGTATCGACGAAGACCGCAGGCTCACCGGCCTTATTGGTGCCGAGGTACTGTGTGGCAACACCCATGAATTCACTCCCGCCGTTCGGCCATATCTCAAGCAGGGGCGTCTGGGGATCCAGCACAATACGGCCTATCTCCGCTTTGTCACCGCCGTCAGGCCAGAAGATGCAGCATCCAAGGCGGTGATTATCAAAGAATATCTCCGGAACGTGCTTGTTGCTGCGGACGGCTCTTATCCCCTTGACGAAGAGGTCCTTTTTTTCCTGTTCGATCATTCCGATCAGTCCGCTCAATCTGTCGTGCCAGTCCTCAAGGATCCTTGCCCTGCCCGTCTCCTTTTCCGATGCCCTGTCCTTCTTTACGAGGGTAAGCAGGACATTGATGACCTCTTTTGCGGCCTCGGCGTCACCTTCCTTTGCCCTTAAGAACTGCCACCTTCCGTTGGGCAGATGATTTAGCTGCTGAGCAAGTTTTCTGGGGGTCCTGTTAAAACCATAATACCTCTCGGGCTTGCTGGTTATTGTGCCGAGGATGCGCCTCATAAGCTGAATGTATTTGTCATCCCATTTTACATCGCCGTCGGTAGTAGTGGAATTTTTGCCCAGTTCCCTGGCAAGAACCTCTTTTCCGCTCAGGAGATACTCCACGTCAAAGCCTGCCTTTGCCAGCATGTCCAGCTCCGGCTGCCTTTCGGCGCGGTAGTAGCCGCTGATTGAGCCGTATTTTTTTGAGACCTCGAATATATGCGCCACGTTCTTATCTTCCCGCATTTCTGTCCATTGTTCCGCCAGCTTGATCGCCGCGGAAATGAATCCCGCCTCGTTGGAATAAAGGGCGTTCTCGGAGAAATCAGGGACAAGCTCTTCCAGTTTCAGGTATTTGACCACCTTTTCTATGACGCCGGCTTCTTTAAGCTGGTCGGCCGGCATGTCCTTAAGGACTTTCAGTATATCTTGTGTTATGACCAGGTTCTCGAGGGTGCGCTTTAATTCGACGGTAATCCTTGCGTCAAGCGCCGCGGGAGTAAAGTCAGAGTCCTCAAAAGTGATGTCGGCTTTCAGGTCCCCGGCGATCTTAGAGTAACTGAGCATTGCGTTCCTTATGGTTTCGGCGTCCTTTTCGGATGAAAGGTCGAACAATCCTTTAATCATGTCCGGTTGCAGCTGCCTTTCATTGAGCGCGGTGAGGAAAAACCGCAGGTAGTCGAGGTAATTGGAAAGCAGAGGGTGCCTTACATATCGTACAGCGGCGTCAAGAACGGCCACCAAACTGGCATTGTTGTGCCATACGGATTTCGGAAGTCCCACTATGAACTTGGCGACCATGTCCGCGTCAATATATCCCGCCACTCTAACTTCACCCTTTGAATACGTCCTGGTGAAGTTCTGTATCGCGCCGATAATTATCCTCATCTGTTCGCTGTCGGGAAGCGAGTCTTTACGCCATTTCTTGAAAACTTCGAGGAACATTTCCCTGGTGGACGTGTCGTGAGGTCCTGAAAGAAAATCCAGAGCTTCCTTAAATCTCTCGGGATCGGTAAAATAGCATGGCTCCATCGCTTTTATCGCTCTCTCAAGAGTGTCATATTGATGCTCGGGATGCAGGGGATGCTGCTCGTCCTTTTCAGCCTCGATCATGAATCTCATGAATAAGTCGATCAAACTATCGATCTTATTTATGTCCGCAGCCGTCTCATTTGGCATTTCCGATATCAGCCGGCTTTCAAAATATATCAGCGGCTTCAACTTAGATATTTTCCATTCGTTATTTATCATCCTGGCCGTTTTATCAAGCAAACGACAGACTGTTTGGCCGTAATCAGCAGGGATCCTGTACTGGTACAAGCTGCCATAGATCCCTTCTTCATGCAGATCTTCTACGAATTTGCTGACCATAGCCATCAATCTATTATTATCGCGGCTGCCAAAAATGCTGCGCTTGTCCCATTTTTTGTTAATTGCCGCATCAATAACGCTTAAAAGGGAATCCACGCATCTGTTCATCAGGGCAAAATTATCCCTTCCCGCGCTTTCTTCATGTGTTTTTTTAAGCATGAGGGATACCAGTTCGACCAGTGAGCGCTCCCTATACTTACACGACTCCGTTTGGTGTGTTATACGGGCGATCTTCATCCAGATCCCTATGTAATTCTTGAGCCGCTCAACGCCGCCCAGTTCCTTGAATCGCGTATTTTCATGAAGAAAGGAAAGTAGCCCGCGGGCGCCTTTCAACCGGGGACATGATGCGTCAGCAGTTGAGACCGCCTCAAAAAGCATCTTACCCATCTGCTTAAGTGTATCCGGTGAAACGTTCCATGGATTCCTGGCGGTCGCGATCAGCAGCTTGATCATGATCACCAGCGTGTCTGATGAAACGCCTTTTTTAATTCCCTGCCAGCCTATCTCTCTTACGGTTTCAATTAGACGCTCGCTCGTATAGTTTTCTCCTTTGAGCCAGCATTCAAGCTCCGGCGGAAGGGGAGCGGGCTTTTGAAGCCTGCCTAAGATCTCTCCTGCGTCTTTGTAGCCCATATAGAGCCTATCCTTGTCATCGCGGATTATGTCCCGCCTTGTGGTATTCCATTTGCCCGGTTCTTTTATCCAGTCGACCTTAAGGCCTTTTTCGGCGAGTATCTTCGATATCCTGTGGCGCACGCCGCCGATATTGCCGGGCTGCCACAAAGGGCCCTGGCCGAAGTAATATGAATTCGCCATATAGTTGATCATTCTGGCCACGGGATTGCCGCCGGCCATCACCATCCAAGCGAGAGGCCCGGCGGCTACGTCAGCGAGAGACTGCGCCGGCACATAACTTTCCTGCTCTTTAACTTCTTTATCATGCCTTATCTGCCACTCAACCGACCGCCTGGAAGACAGCGCGTCCCTGATCTTATCGATCGTTTCAATAGTGATAGGTGCGGACCTATCCAAAGTCAGATCCGGGATATCCAATACATCGAACAGGACGCCCCCGGCATTCAATTCGTTAAGGAATGGGGCGGGCAGCATCAGGAACTTGTGAAGGTTGGAACTATCGATATGAATCCGCCTCAATGTTTCGACTAATTTTTCCGTAAGCTCGTGAAAATTACAGGATATTTCGTCAGGCCCTAAAGTGACATTGAAAACATCGCTCAAGACACCGATGCATACTAAAGAGTCCGCTTCAAAATCCTCGAGGTCTGTTCGGCTGCGCGCGGCTGTTTCAAGGAAGGCGGCAAGCCCAGAGCGCAAATGCTCGATTTTCTTATCGAGCTCACGCCGCGATTCATATGAAAGCGATTCGTACCTGTCAACTTTAAATGTCATGAAGATCCTGCCACATATCCTGATGATCTTACAAAGCTTTTTCCTGTCAGAAATGACTTCTTTCGGCAGTCTATTTATCAATCCGGGCAGGCTTGTAAGAAAAAGCTCCGTTTTGATATAGTTAAATTCATAGTCTTCATCCATATGATCTGCTTTTTCTGATCTGATCGGCGGAGCAAGGGTGTCCAACATGATCTTAAAGGTCAAGAGGTCCCCGATAACACAACAGGGGAGAGCGCCGATATGTTTAGCGATAAAAACGAAAAGATCATCGCGCAATGTCCCGGTGTCCTTTTTCCTGAAGGCCAGCAAAATATCCCCGTATTGCTTAATTGTTTTCCCGTCGGCCAGTGCATCTTTGGGTAATCTGCTTATCAAAGCGGCCATCATCTTATAGGTCGATGACAGAGGCTCTGTTTTATATCGATCCGCTAACTCTTCAGGATCTTGCAGGAAAGCTCTCTGTAGATGGATGCTGTTGTATTGATAACGAAAATGGTATACGAACTCCCCTACGGTAGTGGGATACTTATTATCAGTTTCTTCTTCTTCGCTTTCAGGCTTATCTGATTTCATCTGTGATGCCCTCAGCCCGATATCAAGCAGGGCATCCGCGCATGCTCTGAACCTTTCCCGGTCAGACAGGACGCTGCGGTCAAGCGCCCTGATCAGGGAAGAGAGCGCATGGTTCGCGCGGTAATTGTTGAACGTTCTGGTAAACGCAATCCCTGCTTCAAGAGCATTCCTGAACATGGCGTCGCTGAATCCGGCGTCTTCCGGGAGATCTTCGATGAACCAGAAAAGATTCATATAGAACTGGACCAGCGACGGCTGCTCTAGATCTTTTTCCATTGTTCTTGCTTCCCTCTTTAAGTGTTCAATTCCTGCATCGAGCACCATTCTCGCGTAATGTTCCAGCTTTGTGCGGTCTTCCAGCAGCGACGAACGCTTTGTCCTTATTGATTTTAGAACATAGTGGAGCATTTCCTGGGGAAATTTATCGAACTGGTTGGTCTCAGCTTCCTGAAGCGTGCTCCTTATGGTCTCGTGCCAAATATTCAACTGATGCTGCTGTGGGATTGAAGCGGGCTTATGGCCGGGCAAAAACCTCAGCATCCTTCCTAATGAACTATTTGCCGTTCTCAGGGTGATGCTCATGTTTTCCCCTTCAAAACCTTTTCAATGTAACTTTGCACGTTGATCACAAAACATTCCTTTTCGCCTTTCAGAGTCGCGGGATCTCCATAAGCATCCGTGTAATGGTGCTTTCCGCTTTTGCTGTCGGCAAGGCCAGCGTCCTCCGCATCCACTGCCTGGAAGTAGTATTCCGGCACATCCGCTATCACCCCGTTCAATCTTGGTGCAAGGTCAGCTACAAAGCTGACGAATTCAGCTGACGTTCCGTAAGGGCGTTTATATACCGCCATTTCTTTGGCTCCCATCCTGTGGGCATCCAGCACAAGGGCATCCAGCATGAACTTTAAGCTGAAATTCCTGCCAACGGCTTTATAAATAGCATGGGAGTATTCCACCGTGTCAACGAACAGGACTGGCTGGCCGGCCGCGTTCCTGCCGGGGTACTGAGGCACAATGCCCATGAATTCGTTGCTTCCTTCAAGCCAGATCTCAAGAAGAGGGGTCTTGGGATCAAGCAATATCCTGCCGATCTCATGCATTGCCGCTCCATGCGGCCAGAAGATGCAGCAACCAAGCCTCTCGTTATCAAAAAGTATTTCAGGGAAAAGTTTTCTGCTGCGCAAAGCCCTCATTCCACTAACGGCAACATTCCTTTGTTCATATTCAATGAGCCCGAATATCCCGCTAAGAGTGTCGTGCCATTCTTCCAGGAGCCGGTCATGGGATGTTCTCAGCTGGCTCTCTATCATTTTCAGCAGCGCTTCTATGATCTTTTTCGCCGCGTCTTTATCCCCGGCAAGGGCTTTTCTGAACTCCACATGGTTCAGCTTAAACAAAAGGGCAGTGGGTTTTCTGTTGAACGCGAAGATCTTTTCGGGCTTGCTCTCCCTGGTCCCCACGATGCGCCTCATCAACTTCATTAAATTATCTTTCCAGTGGAGTACCTGGTCGTTGATGGCCTCATTTGAAAGGTCGCGGCTCAATACTTCGTCCCCGCTCAAAAGATAATCAATGTCAAAGCCGGCTGTTTCCATTTCTCTTAATATTTCAGCCTTGGTCTTGCGATAATAGCCGGTAATGCTTCCGTGAGCATTCAGAATATCAAGCAAGTATCTTATGTTCGCGTCTTCCCTGATGCGGGGCCAGTGAGCGGCCAGTTTTGCCATGGAGAGCGTAAGCGCCGCTTCATTGGAACTTTCCTGACCTTTTGGCAGGTTCGGGATGATCTCCCTGGCGAGAGCGATCACTTTTTCCGTCATATTCGCTTCCTTCAGGAAACCGTCCGGGATATCACCCACAAGTGACAGGTTTTCGGGGGTCAAATTCACTCCTTTTAAGATATTTACAAGCTTCTCTTTCATGACAGACCGGTCAAGGTGGATTGCCTCGATTGAGACTGAACATTTAAATTTGTTGACAAGCAATGAGTTGCAGATAAGGATATCGACGAGCATTTCATATTCTTTTGCGGTCGAGCAGCTGATGAAGCCGGGCATCCTGTCCCCGGTGAACGCGTCCGGCGTCAGCAAATCTATGAATGTTGCGAGCATTTCGTAAAATGAATTTGCCCAGGCATTATTTCTTCTGTATGTTTTGATCGTATCGCTTAAATTAATAAGAAAATCCCTGTACCCGTTCAGTCGCTCCATGTCGGCCAGCTGTTCCCGCGGCAGTCTCTTCATTATGGCGGCAAGGCAGACGAATATGTCCCCGGTATATGGATAATACCTGGTTCCGCGATTCACCACTACGGAGGCTGTTTGAAGGAACCATTTAAGCGTGGTCATGTCCGTTTTTACCTGATCCGGCAGCAAAGCGAGGGAATGATTGACCTGAGGGCATAATGCGCTCATGTTCGCGCTGAATTCATCATGCGAGCCGTCGCCATAAGACCGTATTTTGACGATCTCTGCTCCAGCGTCCGATATCTCCCTCATGTACTGCGCGAATTTGCCGCTATCAAGGATCACTTCTTCGGGCATGCTTGTTATCGCTTCGGGAATAAAAGCGCCGAAATGATGCCGAAAATCATCGTTTTTGCCGTATTGCCGGTTCGCCTCGCGGATCTTTTCCATGGCAAGTAACAGCGGCTCCCTGTAAGCTTTTAATATTTCGATGTCTCTTACTCGGTCGGCGGGCAATCTTTGTATCAGCGCGTGCAATGAAGCGCTTAAATATACGCGGCCCTTGCTCTTACTATTGTCGGTTGCTGTGCTTTCGTTGTCCAGTACCAGGCATTTGTATTTATCCAGTTTGTCCAGTCCGCCCGGCTCAAGTGCCAATATTCTGATCAACGTTGATAAGAACGCGTTAAATTCATCAAAGTCGCGTCCATGCAGTTTGGATGTCGAATTAAGAAGCCCGTTCCAAACGTCAGCGATCCTGCGCAATATCTCCTTGTTGCTTAAAAATTCATTCGGCGATATCTGTATCGAATGCTTTTCCATGCGATACACTTTAGCGGCCAATTCAACGTCGTCCCTTTCTGCCGCTTTTACTCCCGGAGCCAGAATGTCCTTAAGAAGATCCTTGTCTTCGATCGCTTCTTTTGGCAGAACATCGATAAGATCCCCCATGGCAATGTACATTTCTCTGACATTTGGGTATTTTGTTTTGGCCTTATTCCCCGCTTCAGCAAGTATCGCCCCATATTCGTCCAGGGGCTGCATGTAATCCGGATAATTCGCGTCCAGTTTATTCAGCACTCTTCCAAGAGCGTAGAACAGGCCGTTAAAAAAGTGCTTGTCGCATTTCCTGAAGGTTTGGCATCCTATCCTGATAAAATCCCTTAACTTTCTTGTGTCAACGGCCCAATCAGCCGGCATTAAGAGAGTAAGTCTTCCGGCAACCGAAAATATATTTTCCGGCTTCTCATCGGCTCTCCCCAATTCAAGAAGAAAGGCGGCGTGCTCGTCCAGGAATTTTGGGTCAACGAGAGATCTGCCCGGGAGCTTTTCTATCAGCCTCCTGAATGGGGTGAACATTCGACTCGTGGCATCAATGCTCAACTTCTTTTCTATGCTTTTATCCAGCATCCTTTCAAAAACGCTCCCATAGTTTTCCAGGCTTTTTGTATCTGACGATGCCTCTTCAGGGACTTTATTCAGCAGTGCTCCGAAAGCCAGCAAATACTCATGCGCGATCCCGATACTCCCCATCTTATTTATGTGCCTCTCGCAAATATCCATGACACAGTTGAACCTTTCATAGTCGGAAGATATATGCTTTGGCAGCTTTTTGATGAATATCCCAAGCAGGGAGCTTGAAAGGGCGTAGCTGAAGGTGAGGGTATTATGCAGATATCTTTCCCCGGCTTTTGTTATATGATCTATCACTATATCGAACGTTTTATCGTCAGTGAGCGTGCCTTCCGGCAGTTTCTCTATCAGGGCTGCTAGGTCCAGGAATAATCTGTCTATCGCGTCCCTGTCGCACCCCTTTTTTCGGGCTTCGCTTCCTATCTTCAGGATGCGGTCCGCCATCATAAAGAACATGGGATTCTCAGACACGCCGGTCAGGGATTTTTCCATGGAAGCTCTTTTGAGGAGGATAACTTTAAGTACATTATATATTCCGAATATATTGCTTTTGTGCCATCCGGTCTCTATGGCCCTGCGAAGGATATTCCTGACTGCGGCTTTTATGTTCTTATTGACCGGCAGCAGGTGCAGGCTTTCTTCGATCTTAAAAGGTAATAGATGCGGAGGCTGGAATTTATCCATGAACCGGCCGGCCCGTCCCATATACAGGGCCCTGAACTTGGAGCCTTCATATTCCCCTTCGGTGAAAACTATGTTCGACCTCGGATCCTTGTAAGGCGTGTTCCAATGCCATCTTAAAGCAAGCTTCATGCGATAACCCGAACTGGTTTCAAGTTCTTGATTTTGCAGGATATCGGATATTTCCTGCCGGGTCTTTCCAAGATCGTATCTGTGCGGGGCAATGGTCGTGGCGGCCCTGCCTATAAGGTAGCTGGACCTGTTAATAACCCTTGCGGCAGGATTGCCTCCCCATATGATCGCTCTTGCCATTATTCTTGCGCTTACGCCCATGTTTTTATCTCCTTAAATCCTTTTCCATGAATGCGCCAAACTGGTCTCCGGACACAATGACGAAGCCAAATGATTCGTAGTATTTAACCAGCTTTCTACCGTCAACGTCTTTTTCCCTGCATGCCAGGGTCATCTTTTTGCATCCAAGCCCGATCGCGATCTGCGACAGTTGGTCGATGCAGATTTTTCCCAGCCCGAGGCCCCGGCCCTTATTATTTAACGCCATGACATCAAGGAACATTTCATTAGGACGCGATCTGTGCGTATATCCCAGCGCGAAACCGATAAATTCCCCTTTCTCGTTCTTGACAGTGACGACATTAAAATTCTTTTCCGAGGAGAGTGATTTAAAATGGCTGGCGGAATAGCGCAAATATGCCGGAAAAGCTTCCTCTTCCACCGCCATCAATTGCGTGATTATTCTGTCATCAAGAGATGTTAAGGTTTCAATTTTAAAATTGTTGGCAGGGATATTGTTAGATCTCCCGATTTTGAGCACCCTTTTCATATACTCGGGCACGTCGATCACAAGGCAGCTTGTCGTTCCTTTTATTTCCTTGTGCAGCCCAAAGGCATCGGTGTAGTGATGTTCCCAACCTATGCTGTCGCGCAGGCCTATCCTGTCGTCATGATCCACCGCTTCGAAATAATAGTCAGGGACATGCTTGATCAAACCTTCATATCCCCCTCCCAATCCCTTGACAAAATTCACGAATTCAACCGTTGTGCCAAATTCCGCCTTTGAAAACAACGCAAGCTCCCTTGAGCCCATCCTGTGCGCGTCCAGGACCATCGCGTCAAGCTCAAATCTCAGAGCGTGGTTGCGCCCCATAGCGCCGTAAATAAGATGGGAATTCTCCACCGTATCGATAAAGACGACCGGTTCGCCATTCTTGTTCTTTCCAAGGTATTGGGTCACCACCCCCATGAATTCATCGTATCCATTTATCCACATCTCAAGAAGCGGTGTTTTCGGATCAAGCACGATAAGGGGGATCTCCCGCTTTTCCTCACCCTTCGGCAGGAAAATGCAGCAGCCAAGACGCTGGTTGTCGAACAAGATCTCCGGGACTAATTTCCCGCTTCGGACCGCCCTCATGCTCCTTATCACGATCCCCGATTCTCCATATTTGATCTCCCCAAGCATCCCGCTCAGCCGGTCATGCCAGTCTTCCAGTGCGCGGTCCTTGTTCTTTTTTCTCTCTTCTTCGATCATCTGCAGGAGCGATCTCGCCGCCTTCTCTATAGCTTCCCTGTTCCCGTCAAGCGCGGTTTTAAGGTTAAGGACCTTGAACAATTTACCCGGATTCTGATTGAACTTGAAATATTTTTCAGGATCCTTTTCCTTTGTGCCCAGCATTCGCCTCATCAATTCTCTGAATCTGTCATTCAATTGTGTCACAGTGTCTGCTTTATCTTCCCTTCCGCCAAGGTCCCGGCTAAGGACTTCGGCTCCTCCAAGAAGATGATCAATATTAAAACCTGCCTTCTTGAGCTCCGCCAGCAATTTCGCCTTCTCTTTGCGGTAATATGCCTCGATGCTCCCGTATTTGCCCAGGACATCGAATATGCGGGAGATAGTTTCATCGCTTGATAAATGCGCTTCCCAGAGCCAATTTTCCCTCAGCTTTATTATTGAGCTTATAAATCCGACAAAGGAATAATACGGCAGGTTTTCCGGGAAGTTCGGGATGACTTCCCTGATGTTCCTGACAACCTTTTCCGCAAATCCTATCTCCATCAGGAATGCGGTGGGGATATTCCACAGCCCCTCAAGGCTGAAATTCAAGTTGATCCCTTTGACCGCGGCGATCAGCTTTCCCCTTAACACAATCCAGTCGAGATCATTCGTCTTAATCGCTATCTTTTTTTCATAATCTTCCGCGAGCACGCTGTAACATGTCATGATATCCGCAAGAGCCATTATTTCCGTTTCGGTTGAGCAGTTAAAAAATCGGGCGAATCTTTCCTGCTCAAACAATTCGGCCGGCGCTTGTTTAAGGAAAACGCTAAGGGAATGGAGGAATTTGAGGGCAGCCTTCGCGCTTCCCGTGGTTTTTCTCAATTTGTCGCAATACTCTCCTATTATATCCTGATATATTTTAAACCTCTCAGTGCTCGCCGATATGTCCTTTGGAAAACATTTTTCCAAACATTGCAAACGAGCTATTAATTCCAGTGAAAATTCCAATGCAGGCATGTCTTCCATTTGCCTTCCGTATGCCCATATTATGTGATCCAACAACTTCTTAAATTCCTCCATATTGGCAATATTCTTGCGGCCCATCAGATTGATCAGTTCCACCAGGGAGGACCATAGAAAACTATTCCTTTCCGGCTCGAGCTTGCTTTCGAGTAACTTTATTCGGACCTTTTCACGCGCCTCAAGCAGGATATTCATATGATCCTCCAGGATAAATGGCGCGTTAGTTCCCGCTTCCGAGGACATTTTTTTCTCTATTTCTATCAATGCCGAATATATGCATAAATTCACTTCGTTAAATACTTTGCGTCTGTGGCTATCCTTGTTGCCGGCTTTTGCGGTTTCCTTCACGATATCCAGAACTCTTCTGAGCCTGCCCGCTTCCATCAGCATTCCGGGTGGAACATTTAAAATCGCATTTAGACTGTCTCTGTTCAGGACCGCTCTTCCAAGCATATCCACAAGCTTTTTCCGCAAAAGAGCGTTATCAAGGTCATTTTCTCCTGTCAGAAGAATAACTTTAAAATCATTATAAAGAGCAAGGAAGCAAATAAGATTGTCAGTCAGAATGCCAAAATCCCTGTCGTTATCGCAGGATAGAAAACCTGCGAATCTGTCGCTTTTAAGCGCCGGGGGAGGCAGTGTTTTTATGAATATCTTGATGGCGTCATAAAGAGTTTCAGCCGCCGCATCATCCCATCCTCTTTCATGGGCCTTTAGTCCAACTTCTACGATCTGCCTGAGTTTACTTATATCGGCCACAAGGCCCTCGGGAAGCGCTTCTATTAACCGTGCTATGTGGAAATCCAGACTGGTAGAAGACGTCCTTTCTCGGAAGCTTTTCATCAGATCACAATATGCCTTGAATTTATCGATATCCTCCAATGTTTCCTTCGGCAGTTTATCTATTAGAGCGGTCAGCAACGCGGAATAGAGCAGATGCATTTCTTCCAACATTATTCCGTATTTTTCCAGAACATTTATATCGTGCGCCTTTGCTTCCGGGAGCTTTTTCGCAAGATCTTTCAAAACACCGGACATGTCCAATTCATAACGCCTGCTGAATGATTCAGAAGAATCAAATGGCCGAAGTATCCTGATCATCCGCCCAAGAGGGCCGAAATATAAACGGCCCTCTTTGTTATATACAATATTTGGCCTCAGATCGTTCCACGCGGAATCATCCCGGGATTCATGTTTTGTCCATCCAACGGTGAATCCCTGATGTCTAAGAATGTCGGCTATATCTTCGCGAGTCCACCCGATCTGGTATCTGTGCGGCGCGATCCGCGTGCCAACTTTCCCCGCAAGCCAGCTCGCGCGGTTGATAGCTTTTGCGGCGGGATTGCCGCCCCAAATAATGGCTCTTGCAAGCGGTTTAGCTAGTATTGTCATATTATTAATATCCCGGTTATTTTTCGTCATTTATAGCTGAAAATTTCACTAAATTTTTACTTTTCTTTTATTGCCCGGAAGACTATAATGCTCGTGATCCAGGTTCAAAACGGAGGGGAAATATGATAAAAACCATAGGTGTCGTGACTCCAGGCGGCGATGCTCCGGGAATGAACACGGCCATCAGGTCGGTGGTAAGGACAGCCATATATCACGGGCTCAGGGTCATGGCCATCGAGCGCGGTTACGCGGGCCTGATAGGCGGCGATATCCACCCTATGGACCTCAAGTCAGTTTCCGGCATCGTGAACAGGGGAGGGACCATACTTCATACTGTCCGCTGCCCGGAGTTCAGGAAAAAATCCTTCCGCAAGATAGCCGCAAGGCAGATCAAGGACCACGGGATCGACGCGCTGGTGATCATCGGGGGCAACGGGTCTCTGGGCGGGGCGCATGAACTTTCAAAGGAATACGGCGTCATTTCAATGGTAGTGCCTGCTTCTATTGATAATGATATACCATGCACTGACGCAACGATCGGCTTTGACACGGCTGTGAATACCGCGCTTGACGCGATCGATAAGATCAGGGATACCGCGGCTTCACATGAGAGGATATTCATTATCGAGGTCATGGGCAGGGACAACGGTTTTATCGCTCTTGAGGTAGGACTCGGCGCCGGCGCGGAGATAATAATGGTGCCGGAGGTAAAGTGCGACTTTGACAGGGTATGCGGGAGATTGAAAGAGGGCCTGGACAGGGGAAAATTAAGCAGCATCATCGTTGTGGCAGAGGGCGTTTGTCCGGGGCAGGACATGGCGGAATACATCAGGAAAAAGCTGAAGGTTGACGTGCGCGTGACCGTGCTGGGCCATATCCAGAGAGGCGGCTCGCCCTCCGCGAACTCAAGGTCTCTTGCGTGCACGCTTGGTTCTGCCGCGGTTGAATATTTAATCAAGGGGCAAAAGAACAAGCTTGTGGGAATGGTTAATGGTAAAGTTTCGCTCACGGATTATGCTATAGCATTAAGGTCAAAGAAGACGATCGACAAGTCCATTCTCGCACTCGCCGAAAAACTATCCATATGATGCATAAAGATCCTGCTTGCTGTGCTCACGAACATCATGACATGGGCAGCCACGCGGGCCATGCCGGCCATCATGCTCACATGGTTGAGGATTTTAAGAGGCGTTTTTGGGTTTCCCTTATAGCCACGGTACCTGTTCTGCTCCTTTCTCCGGTCATCCAATCCTTTTTCAGGTTTTCTTTCAGCATTCCCGGCGGCGCATTCTTTCTTCTGGCATTCTCTACCTATATTTATTTTTACGGCGGCTGGCCGTTCCTTGCGGGTCTTTATGATGAACTAAGGAAAAAACAGCCCGGGATGATGACGCTTATCGGGCTGGCGGTCACGATCGCCTATTTTTACAGCGCTCTAGTTGTCCTTGGGCTAAAAGGAGAGGTCTTCTTCTGGGAGCTAGTCACATTGATAGATATCATGCTTCTTGGCCACTGGATAGAGATGCGGTCGGTAATGGGAGCTTCGCGTGCACTTGAGGAACTTGCAAAGCTGATGCCTTCCACTGCGCACCGCGTTATGTACGACGGGTCAATAAAGGATGTGAGCATCAATAGCCTGAGCATAGGCGACAGGGTTCTTGTAAAGCCCGGGGAGAAGATACCGGTTGATGGAAATGTGCTGGATGGAACCTCAGAGGTAAATGAGGCCATGCTGACGGGCGAATCAAGGCCGGCGGAAAAGAGCAAAGGCAACACGGTTATCGGGGGTTCGCTCAACGGCACCGGCTCGCTGACTATCGAAGTCAAAAAAACAGGAGCGGATTCTTATATTTCACAGGTCATAAAGCTTGTAAGGGAAGCAGGCGAAAGCAAGTCCCGCGCGCAGGCCCTTGCGGACAGAGCTGCTTTCTGGCTCACGATCATCGCGATAACGGTTGGAGCTGTCACGCTGATCAGCTGGCTTATATTAGGAAGGGAATTTGTTTTCGCGCTTGAGCGCATGGTCACAGTAATGGTCATCACCTGTCCTCATGCTCTTGGCCTTGCCATTCCGCTTGTGATCGCCGCGATAACGGCCATTTCGGCGCAAAACGGCCTTTTGATACGCAACAGGACCCAGTTCGAGAACGCCGGGAGTTTAAACACGGTAATATTTGACAAGACGGGCACTCTGACAAAAGGCGAATTCGGCGTAACTGATGTCATTAGTTTTGGAGACCTGAGCGATGACGAACTTTTAAGATACGCGGCCTCCATCGAGGCAAATTCAGAACATACGATCGCGAAAGGGATCGTTAAAAAAGCCAAAGAAAAACGGCTGCAGCTTTACAAAATAGATAAATTCGATTCTATTCCGGGAAAAGGCGCAAAGGCGGTGATTGAGGGACAAGAGGTCTATATCGGAAGTTCCGGGATACTTGAGAAAGCAGAGGTAAATGCGGATGAGGCCAGAAAAAAAGCTGATGAAATAGCCTCAAAAGGAAAGACGACCGTCTTTATCGTTTCAAAAGGTAAAGCGCAGGGGATGATCGGCCTGGCGGATATCATCAGGGACGAATCCAGGGAAGCGGTCCTGATGTTGAAAAAGCTCGGCCTGGAAGTTGCGATGATCACGGGAGACAACCGGGCAACTGCCGAATATGTGGCGAAGGAGCTCGCGCTTGACTCTTTCTTCTATGAAGTATTGCCCGATAAAAAGTCGGAAAAGATAAAGGAGATACAGAATCAAGGCAAAAAGGTGGCAATGGTCGGTGACGGAGTGAATGACGCGCCGGCGCTTGCCCAGGCGGACGTGGGCATTGCCATAGGAGCGGGGACAGACGTTGCCATTGAGGCGGCCGATGTCATACTGGTGGAGAATGATCCAAGGGATGTGGTGGATGTTATCGCGCTTTCACGGTTGAATCATCGAAAGATGGTGCAGAACCTGGCGTGGGCGACAGGTTACAATATCATTGCCATCCCCCTGGCTGCCGGAATACTGTATAATTACGGGATAGTGCTGGCGCCGGCGGTCGGCGCGGTCATAATGTCACTCAGCACCGTGATAGTGGCGGTGAATGCAAGATTGATCTCATATAATAAGAGGAGGTGAATTTAATGGTCTATGGTTCGATAACGGCTTCGATATTCATAATAGGCTTCGCGTTCATTATTTTTGTTCTTGCCAATAAGGAATCCGGCAATATAAAGCTCGCCGGGCAGATAATCGCGGCGCTTGTCGCTCTGGTGGCGATAGTTGTCCTTTTTTACGGTTTAACAGGACGAGGATGCTGCGGGATGCGCGGATGTGGAATGATGGGAAGCGGCATGATGGGCGGCAAAGGCATGAAGGGTGAAATGATGATGAATATGGTGAAAAAGAACCCTTCAATGATGCAGGATATGTGCAAAAATCCGGAAATGAGAAAAATGATGCAGGACGCGCTCAAAAAAACGGCAAAATGATATCAGACAAGCTCAAAAGAAAATATATCAAGCTCAAGGAGATCCTCAAAAAATACGAGAGTCTCCTTGTTGCTTATTCGGGAGGGGTGGATTCAAGCCTTCTTTTGAAAGTTGCCCGTGATGTGCTTGGTAAGAACGTTCTCGCGGTTATTGCCCGGTCAGAAACATATACCAAAGAAGAGGGGAAGACGGCAGTAAAATTCGCCAAAAAGCTCGGCGTCAGGCATAAAGTAATATATATTGATGAGTTCAGTGACGAGAATTTCCTTTCCAACCCACCCGAGAGATGTTATTACTGCAAGAAAGAATTATTCTCAAAGCTGGTTGATATCGCGAAAAAAGAGGGCATCAGACATGTCGCGGATGGCTCAAATGTGAGCGATCTCTCCGACTTCCGCCCCGGGACGAACGCCTCCAAGGAATTAGGGATCAGGTCACCACTGAAAGAAGCAGGACTCACAAAAGATGACATCCGCCAGCTATCCAGGCAGTTAAAGCTTCCCACATGGAACAAGCCGGCGCTTGCCTGCCTTGCTTCAAGGATACCTTACGGCACAAGGATAACAAAAGATATACTTAAAAAGATCGAGAAGGGCGAAAAATATCTTCGAGAACTGGGCTTAAAACAGGTCAGGGTGCGGCATCACGGGAATCTTGTACGCATTGAGGCGGATAAATGCGATCTTCCATCCCTTATTGAATGCGGCATTGGCGATAAGATCGGCAAAAAGTTCAAGGACCTTGGATATACTTATGTGACTATCGATGTTGGAGGTTATCGGACGGGTTCAATGAACGAGGCACTTTCTAGCTGAGAGATCAGGCGAAATATTTCAGCATTTCCCCGAGTGTTTTAATGCCCTTCTTTACAAGATAGTGAGCCAATTCTGGGACCGGGCTGGCATAATCAATGATTTCGGTATCATGAGCGCACCCCAGTTTGTCGACCGCAATTGCAAGCTGCAGGTACATCTGGTCAACTGAAATAAGGTCTCTCAAGGGCTTGACCTTTTCGCTAAAGACGCATATTCCTATTTTTCTAATGTTTCCTTCAGGCCCGAAAACGAAGACGCCTTTCATCATCGCGCTAATGTCGGCTTCCGCGATCTCGCGCTGGGCCACCACCGAAAAACTTCCCACGAAAGTTTCATTCATCAGGTCCGTGCCCTCGCATATGGCGAAATACGCCGAGCGGCCGTGAAAGATGAACCTTGCTATGTTGCCTTTCAGGCCTTCCCGGATCTGGGCAAAATGCTCCCAGTCCCTGAATAGAATACAGTAGCTGTCCGGCAGAGCGGTCTGGCCAATGTTGAAATTGTAGCTGTTCTCACCGGAGCCCATCAATACCACGTGCCGCGGGGCGGGCCTGTTAAAGGCACGGGATGCCGGCGCGCCAAGATCAATATTGAATTTCCTGGCAATAGCGGCAAATCCGGGAACTCTTCCCGGCTCAGATCGTCCGTTTATTATCATAGTATAGCCTCGGTATAATATCGACAATTAACAGGGAAAATTTCACTTATATACTTGAGTATGAAGTTGTGAAAACACTTCATACTTGACAAAATCACTCAACAATAGTATCATTTTCCGCCTATGAAGCTCACAACAAAAGTGCGTTACGCGGTATCGGCAATGTGCGACTTGGCCACGAACGACGGCACAGGAAAACCGGTGCAGGTAAAGGACATCGCTTCCCGCCAGAACATTTCGGTGCTTTACATTGAGCAGATCTTCAATAAGCTGAAAAGGGCAAAGCTCATCAGGTCTGTCCGCGGTCCTCACGGGGGCTACATGCTTGCTGATAAGCCCTCCAGGATCAACATAGGCGATATTTTCCGCGTCGTGGAAGGCCCGATCGCCCTTGTCGGCTGCGTTGATAAAGGCCCGTCAAAGATGTCCTGCGTCATGTCCGGCAGATGCTCAACCAAGCCTTTATGGGCAAAACTTTCAAAGTTGATAGGGGACTTGCTTGATTCAACAACCCTTGCTGACCTTTGCCTGCCTACCGGCCCGCTTCGCCGCGAGGCGAGCAAGGCAGGCAGAGGATAAAGAAATGAAGAGAATATATATGGATCATGCGGCTACCACACCCACGCACCCGGAAGTGCTGGAGGTAATGAAGCCGTATTTTACTGATCATTTTGGCAACCCGTCTTCTATCCATTATTATGGGAGGGAAGCCAAAAAAGCTATAGATTCGGCGAGGGATACCATTGCCGCGTCCATAGGGGCAAGATCCGAAGAAATAGTGTTCACTTCAGGCGGCACTGAAGCCGATAACTTTGCGCTTGAGGGTGTTGCTTACGCGAATGAGAATAAAGGCAACCACATCATATCGAGCCCCATCGAGCACCACGCTGTAACAAATTGCCTCGGTTTCCTTGAGAAAAGAGGATTTAAGGTCACTTTTGTTAAGGTTGACAGCTCAGGTCTTGTGGATCCGGAGGATATAAAAAAAGCCATGACCGATAAGACGATCCTGGTATCTGTAATGCACGCGAACAATGAGATAGGGACGATCGAGCCGGTCGCGGAGATCGGGAAGATCTGCAGGGAAAAGAATGTATATTTCCACACGGACGCTGTGCAGACGTTCGGCCACATGCCGATCGATGTCAATAAATTGAATATTGATCTCCTTTCGGCTTCGGCACACAAGCTTTACGGGCCGAAAGGCGTGGGGATGCTTTACATCAGGAAGGGCGTGAAAATAGTCCCATTCATTTACGGCGGGGAACAGGAAAGGGGAATGCGCGCTTCCACGGAGAATGTTCCGGGAATAGTCGGTTTTGCAAAAGCGGTCGAGATGGCTGTCAACGAATTGGACAACGAATCTCGAATAAGGAAATTGAGAGACAGGCTAATAGAAGGAATACTTTCAAAGATCGATGATTCGATATTGAACGGGCATCCAACTTTGAGATTAGCTAATAACGTCAATGTGAGCATAAAGTATATTGAAGGCGAATCGATGCTTCTGAACCTGGACCTTGAGGGCATTGCTGCCTCAACGGGATCCGCGTGCAGCTCCGGCTCGCTTGAACCGTCACATGTGCTATTAAGTATAGGCCTAAGTCCTGATGTGGCGCATTCATCTTTAAGATTGACTATCGGAAGATCGACAAAAGAAAGCGAGATAGATAAGGTGTTGGAGGTTTTGCCGAAGATCGTCAGCAAATTAAGATCGATGTCGCCGTTGGCCAAGAAATAAAAAGGAGGAGATGTTTATGCCGGCAGGTTATTCAGATAAGGTGATGGACCATTTCGCGCATCCCAGGAACGTGGGAGTGATAGAAAATCCCAGCGGGGTTGGGAAGGTTGGCAACCCGATATGCGGGGATATAATGGAAATGTTCATAAAGGTTGAAAATAATATCATCACGGACGCAAAGTTCAGGACATTTGGCTGCGGAGCAGCTATCGCGACAAGCTCCATGGCAACAGAAATGATAAAAGGAAAATCCATCGAAGAAGCGTTGGAGCTGACGAACAAGGCAGTGGCGGAAGCTCTTGACGGGCTGCCTCCGGTGAAAATGCATTGTTCCGTCCTTGCCGAGGATGCCGTGAGGGCCGCGATAGATGATTACTTAAAGAAAACAACAGGTAAAGGGCTTCCGGGTTTCAAGCCGCACGAAGAAGGAGAGCATGAGCATTAAGAAAAAAGTTGTTGTAGCGATGTCGGGCGGAGTGGACAGCTCCGTTGCCGCCGCGCTATTAAAGGAGCAAGGCTACGATGTGATCGGCATCACGATGCAGATATGGCAGAATGGCGGCAAGAGCAGCGGCTGCTGTTCACTTTCGGCGGTTGAAGATGCCAGGAGGGTAGCGAATAAGCTTGGCATCCCATATTATGTTGTCAATTTTAAAAAGATATTCAAGAAGACGGTCATCGATGACTTCATCAATGGATACAATCAGGGACACACTCCGAATCCTTGCGTCAGATGCAACCAGTTCGTCAAGTTCGACGCATTGATGAAAAAAGCAAAAGAACTTGGGGCAGATTATTTCGCGACAGGCCATTATGCCAGGATAGAGAAAGATAAAAAAGGCGGATATATTCTTAAGAAAGGAACAGACCCGAAAAAGGACCAGTCATATTTCTTGTATACCCTGAACCAGGCAGCTTTGGCCAGGACATTATTCCCCGTAGGCGATCTGACAAAAGTTGAGGTCAGAAAACTTGCCAAAAAGCATGGGTTGAATGTCGCGGATAAGAAAGAAAGCCAGGAGATATGCTTTGTTGAAGGACACTTTGGCGACCTGTTCAACCTTAAAAAGGGCGACATATTGGACATTGAGGGGAATGTGGTGGGGAAACATAAGGGATACCAGCTCTATACCGTTGGCCAAAGAAGGGGTTTGGGCTTATCAAGGCCCAGGCCTGCTTATGTGGTCAAAATTAGCCCAAAGAACAACCAAATTACGGTGGGGGATAAGGGTGACGTTTACGGTGACGATTTAACAGCTGGCCAGATGAGCTATATATATGTAAGGAGGCCAACCCTACCTATGAGGGCAAAAGTGAAGATCAGGTATAACAGCCCCGAAGCTGAAGCTGAAATTTTGCCGATTTCTCAAGGAAAAGTGAGGGTGACGTTTAAAGAGCTGCAATTTGCGATAACTCCCGGACAATCCGCGGTGATTTATGACAGGGATAATGTTATCGGGGGTGGTATAATCGGAGCTTAAACTTATGAATGACATTATTAATAAGATAAATATGCTGAGAAAAGAGAAGAATGCAGTCATTCTGGCGCATAATTACCAGCTGCCGGAGGTGCAGGATATTGCGGATTTTGTGGGGGACTCGCTGGGGCTTTCCATCCAGGCCTCCAAAACAAAGGCAAGATTGATAGTTTTCTGCGGGGTCCGCTTCATGGCTGAAACCGCAGCGATAATCTGCCCGGATAAGAAGGTGATAATGCCCGACGTGAATGCCGGATGCCCGATGGCGGACATGATAACACCGGATGACGTCAGGAAATTAAGGGCTGAGCATCCTGGAGCCATTGTGGTGGCATATGTGAATACTTCCGCGGAAGTTAAAGCCGAATCCGATTACTGCTGCACATCAGCCAATGCGGTAAAGGTTGTTGAAAAGCTATCCGCCGAAGGTGCCCGCCTGCCGGACGGGCAGGGATCCGCCTCTGGCGGAACAAATAAAGAAATAATTTTCATTCCCGATAAATATCTGGGTGATTATGTATCAAAGCAAACAGGTAAAAAGCTCATATTGTTCAACGGCTACTGCCCGTCGCACGTAAAAATACTTCCGGAGCACATTCAGGCCGTAAAAAAAGAACATCCCGACGCGTTGATTATGGCGCACCCGGAATGCCTTCCGGATGTGATCGCAATGGCAGATAAAGTGGCTTCCACCGGAGGGATGATAAAATTTGCAAAGGAGTCGCAAGCCGGGGAATTCATCATCGGGACCGAGGTCGGGATAATCCACCGCCTTCAAAAAGAGAATCCCGGCAAAAAATTCTATCCGGCCACAAACCTGGCGGTATGCCCGAACATGAAAAAGACGACACTTGAAAAGATCCTCTGGGCAATGGAAGACGAAAAAAATGCCATCACTGTGCCGGAGAAGATCGCTGATAAAGCAAGGATCGCGATCAATAGAATGCTTGAAGTGAGTAGGATGGACTAATGAAAAGAGAATCGGAGGGGACGATCCCCATAATGAATTATGGGGAATATAAACTAAGATTCCCCGCATTTATATGTGGGGTGCTGTGCATATTATTTTTACTATTTACCTTTGCCATTGCTTATGGTGCGGAGAAAAAACTTTCGTCAGCTTATATAAGCGACGGCATCGCCTATTATGAAAAAGGGAATTACATAGAGGCTATCTTGAACTTGAGATCGGCTGAACAGCTTTCGCCAAATCCTGTCACGGCAAATAAGTACCTGGGAATGTCGTACGGCAAACTTTCACTTTGGCCTCAGGCGGCAAAAGAATTCAATAAAATACTTATTATTGCGCCTGCCGACCCGGACCGTGAACAAATGATCGCAAAGATAAACGAGTGGGAAAAGAAGAAAGATTATGCGCCTGCCATGGCGCAGTATTCTTTTTACAGCATAAAATACAAGAACCGGATCTTTGCTGAGCCCGAGAACCTTCTTAATTATTTAAGCCTCACGGAAATATATAAATGCAGCGGAAGATATAACGAGGCAGAGCAATTTTTCAGGGCGCTTTTAAAGGACAGGCCGGGCAAGATCGTGTTCAGGAAATATCTGGCCGAAGTGTTGTATCTTGACAAAAAATATGCCGAGGCCGGAAGCCTTTACAGAAAGATACTTGAAGAAGAGCCTCTTAATACCGACGCGATCCTGGGGCTGAACCTGATAATGAAAAAACGCTACGATGATATGCTCCTCAAAAATCCCGGGAGCATTACCACTTATATAAAACTGGCAAGGATCCTGCGCGAGCTGAAAAGATATGAGGATGCTATCGCGGCGTATAATAGGTATCTGGAGAAAGACAGCGCGAACGTGGAAGTAAGGCGAGAACTTGACGAAACACAGAAGATACTGAGCGCCATAGTGCCCAGGGAAGAAGGGTTCAAGCTCCCTACATTTTAAGGATAATGCTCAGGAAGGTTATGAGGCCGAACAGGATAAAAATTCCTCCCGATATATATGTAATTATTTTTTCCGGCAGGTAATTCTTCAAGACGTTCCCTATAACTATCCCGAATAAATTGACCGTTGCCATTCCCAGAGTCGCGCCTATCCAAACCTGAATGGGAGTACCGTATTTTGCTGCCAGCGCAAAGGTAGCAAGCTGTGTTTTATCGCCTAATTCCGCCAAAAATAATGCGCTAAAGACGGCCCAAAAGGGGTCTTTTGCCTTGATCGCTCTTTCGCTTTCTTCCTTCTCCTCGCCGACAGGCTTGATCATCATAAGGCCGTAGATTATGAAGAACGCGCCGGCAAGTATGGAAATAAAAAGCCTTGGGACAAAGTTCTGGATGATCTCTCCAAGGAAGACAGCTATCAGCATAAGCGCTGCCGTGGCGGAAACTACGCCGTAGATCACCTTTTCGATCGGGTATTTTGATGCGAGAGCGATCGTCAGAAGCTGGGTCTTGTCGCCAAGCTCAGCTATTCCGATTATCAGGAAGGCGGCGATCAGCGGGGCAGGGTTCATTACTGGATTACCTTATTAAGCGGATATTCCACGATCCCGGAAGCTCCCGCTCTTTTTAACAGCGGTATCAGGTCCCTTACGATCTTTTCCTCGACGATCGTGTCAACATCCACCCAGGATTCATCGGACAATTTTGCAATTGTCGGTTTCTGGAGCGCCGGCAGTATCGCAAGCACTTCCTTCAATTTGTTATTGGGCACGTTCATCTTAAGTCCGACCCTTGTCTCCGCGTTCAATGCTCCCTGAAGAAGCATTAAAATATTCTCGATCTTATTTTTCTTCCATGGATCTTTAACCGCGGATTTATTTGCTATCAATACCGTGACCGACTCAAAAACAGTATCGATCATTTTCAGGTTATTCGCTTTCAGCGATGATCCGGTTTCTGTCAGCTCGACGATGGCATCAGCTAATTCCGGCGGCTTGGCTTCCGTTGCTCCCCATGAGAATTCGATATCTGCGTTAACTTTGTTCTTCTGGAAGTATTTTTTTGTTACTCCGACAAGCTCAGTCGCTATCCTTTTCCCTTCGCAGTCCTTTATGCTGTTGATCTTTCCGTCAATGGGAGCGGCAAGCACCCATTTAACTTTCCTTAAGCCCTGCTTCGCGTAAACAAGCTCGGCGATCCTTTCAACATTGCTGCCGCTTTCCTCCACCCAGTCCGAACCCGTCAGCGCGGCATCCAGCACTCCCTGCTCCACGTATCTGGCCATTTCCTGGGCGCGGATGAGCATTATTTCCAGCTCTTCATCGTCCACATCAGGGAAATAGGACCTTGCCGTCACCTTGATGTTAAAGCCGGCTTTTTTTAAAAGCTCGAAAGTGGATTCCTGAAGGCTCCCCTTTGGTATACCTAATTTTAATTTATTCATAGTGGAGAAATGATACTAGAAGTGGATGTATTTGTCAAACTTGGAGCCTGCGACTGAACTCGCCTTCGCGAAGCGCTTCGGCGGAGCAAGGCGTCGCGGCTCCGGAGTGTCACCCTGAACCCTTCGGACTTTGTCACCCTGAGCCGAAGGCGAAGGGTCTGCCTTTAATTTCAGATTCTTCGCTGCGCTCAGAATGACAAAAGGAACCGACCTGCCTGCCCTCCAGAGGCGGGTAAACCGGCAGGCAGGGGCGTTTACCCCAACACGTTGGTTGGGGTGTAGCCTCAGGTTCCGCCGGATCTAAACAGCTTGAACTCATCTTGAACTTTTGGCATAATCTCTGACCTATGGAAACCATCACATTAAAGGATGTTCTAATTCGGAATACACAAAAATTTGGCGATAATCTTGCATTCCAGATCAAGCGTGACGATAAATACGTCGGTTACTCCTATTCAGATGTCGGCAAATATGCGAGGGGTTTGATAGCTCAACTAAAGAACCTGGGCATACAGAAAGGCGACAAGGTGGCGATACTTTCAGAAAACAGGCCGGAGTGGGGCATATCATATCTGGCTGTGACCGCCATGGGAGCTGTTGCCGTGCCGCTCGACTCCCTTGGGGCGGAATACGACCTGAAAGGGATTATTGCCCATTCGGATTCAAAAGGGATAATAGTATCCGATAAGTTCCTGGTCCTTGTCAAGGATGCCCCGGGTTTAAAATTCATCATCTCCATGGACAAGGATTTTGAGGCATTAAAGCAAAAAGCTTCCGATGATCACGGGTTTGATGTCAAGGCGGATGATCTTGCCGCCATAGTTTACACGTCCGGCACCACAGGGATACCAAAGGGTGTAATGCTCACCCATAAGAACATCATGTCCAACGTGATGACCGGCGCGGCTTTATTTGAATTCGGGCCGAGCGACATGTTCCTTTCGGTCCTTCCGATACATCACATGTTTGAGTGCGTTGCCGGTTTCCTTGCGCCGTTCTATCAAGGTGCCAGGATAACCTATGCGGAATCCTTGAAATCCTTCAAGCTGATACAGAACATGGTTGAGACGCACACCACTATTTTGATCGGAGTTCCCATGCTATATCAGCTTTTTTATGACGGGATCATGAGGGAAGTGGATGAAAAAGGGCCGTTCTTCAGAACAGTGTTCAATATACTTGCTTTCACTTCCTGGCTGTTCAGGAGTTTCTTCAGGATCAATATCGGGCGGTTGCTTTTTGGCACCGTGCACAAAAAGCTTGGAGGCAGTTTCCGTTTCTGGGTAAGCGGCGGAGCGGCAATAGATCCTGATCTTCTGCATAGTTTTGACCTGATGGGATTAACGATCATCCAGGGATACGGGCTCACCGAATCCTCGCCTGTCATTTCCGCGTGCACACTGGAAGATAACAGGTACGGATCCGTTGGCCGTCCGATACCCGGGGTGAGCGTGAAGATAGTGAATGGCGAGATCCTGGCTACAGGCCCCAATATTATGCAGGGATATTATAAAATGAAGGAGGAGACCGACAAGATACTTATGGAAGGCTGGTTGTACACAGGGGATGTCGGCTACCTTGATAAGGACGGCTATCTTTATATAACAGGAAGGATCAAGGATGTGATAATATCCAGTTCAGGATTGAACGTTTATCCGGATGAGATAGAGTTCGAATTGAACAAGATCCCGTATATAAAGGAATCTTGCGTGATAGGGCGAAAGGTAAAGTCAGGCATAAAGAAAGGATCGGAAGAAGTGTTCGCGGTGGCGGCTCCGAACATCGAATACTTCGAAAAGATGGGGCTCTCCATAGAAGAGAACTCCGTTCATAACGCGATCTATGATTCGATCCAGGAACTTAACGAAAAACTCCCGATGTATAAAAGGATAAGCGGGATGGAGGTAAGGTTCAGCGAGTTCCCGAAGACATCAACAAGAAAGATAAAAAGATATATTGTAAGAAAGGAGATGGAAGAGCTTTGGCAGAGATAGAGCAGGAAATAAAGGAAATGGTGGCGAAGATCATCAAAGTTGACGAGAGAATGATAAAACCGGATGCGAACATATTCATTGAATACGGGGTGGATTCCCTGCTGGGCGTGGAGATACTGGCAGGCCTTGATAAAAAATTCGGATTGGACATTCCCGAAGAAAAGCTGAAAGAGATAAAGACATTGAACGATATCATCAGGATCGCGAAGGAAACGATCTCAAAGAAAGCGTAAAATGAGCCAGGGCACATTCTGGTACTGGAGAAAACTTCTAAGGATCGATGAGCCGGTCAGTGAAGAATATTTAAAAGAGTTCAAATCGCCGCTTGTGATCTTCAGACCGCTTTTTTATTTACTTGTTTATATCCTGTGCAAATTGTATTTCCGCGTAAAAGTATTCGGCATCGAGAACATCCCAAAAAACCAGCCGTACATACTGGCGCCAAACCATCAGAGCGCGCTTGACCAGACAATGGTCTCTTATGCCATCGGCAGAAAGAGGAGGGAAGATCTTTATACGCTTGCCACAAAGCTTTTTTATGACAGGCCTGTAGCGAACATATTCATAAAGATCGCTACGAATGCGCTTCGCATAGATACTGTTGAGGACTTTTTCCCGGCGCTGAGGGCAGCCGCGAAAGTGCTCAAGCTGAAGAGTTCGGTGTACATTAATCCTGAAGGCACAAGGTCGGAGACCGGGCAGCTTCTTCCTTTCAGGGTGGGGGTTGGTGTCCTGGCGGTTGAAACAGGGGCGCCCATAGTTCCCGTGTATGTTGACGGGACTTTCAGGTCAATGCCTCCCGGCAGGTACTTCCCCAAACCGGTGCAAATAACCGTTACATTCGGCAAGCCGATATATATGGATGGATACTTCAAGAAAAAAGAAAACGAGATGGCTTATGATGTTTACAAGGAAGTGACAGACGAGCTATTCAAAAGGGTTAGTCTTCTTAAAGTCGGGAACAAAGATATCTGAACTTCCAAGCTCCTGGGTCATTATATTATGCAGGCCCGCTTCTTTTGCCCATCTGAGCGCGCGCTTATATTCGTCGGGAAGGATGGTCCGATCTATCCTTGCGTCATCCATTGCCTTATAGCACGGCTTGTACTGAGCCATGATGCTTACCCACAGATCCTTTGATAATTCATTTGCCAGAAGCCGGAACGACCTCTGGCTTCCGGCCATATCTCCGGGCAGCACAAGATGCCTCACAAGCAGGCCTTTTACAGCGATCCCGTTCGCGTCCCTTTCCAGGTCGCCCGTCTGCCGGAACATTTCCTTAAGCGACGCCCTGTTATATTCCACGTATTTTGGCGCGTTAGAAAGACTGACGGCAACGTCATTATTGCTGTATTTAATGTCCGGAAGATATATGTCCACAATACCATCAAGTATCCCCAGAGTGTCGGATTTTTCATAACCATTGGAGTTGTAAACAATGGGGAGCTTCAATCCTTTTTGAGCGGCGATATTTAGGGCGGAAATTATGTTCGGCAAATAATGCGTGGGAGAGACCAGGTTTATGTTATGGCAGCCTTTATCCGCAAGCATCAGCATCATGTCCGCGAGCTGCTCGTTGCTTATCTCATCCCCCAGGCCCTCCTGGCTTATCTGATAGTTCTGGCAGTACTTGCATCTCAGGTTGCAGTTGCTGAAAAATATCGTTCCCGACCCCTTTGTCCCGGATATCATCGGCTCTTCCCCAAAGTGAGGCGCGGCCGATGAGACCTTAACCTTGTCGCTGCCCTTGCACACACCCAGGCGGCCTATCGTCCTGTCTATCCTGCAGTCCCACGGGCAGAGCACGCAGTATTTATATATTGCCTTAAGCTTTTCCGCCCTTGCTTTCAGCTCGCCGGACTCGATAAGGTTCAGGTATCTGGGATATTTTTCCGTCATAAGAATATTTTGAACACCTCATTCGCCAGGAACAACCCCTTTTTCGTAAGTCTAGCATTTTTACCGGTTATTTCCAGAAGCCCGTCAGAAATCAGTTCCTCGATCTCCTTGCTGTAAAGCTCCCGGAAGCTTACGCCGAACTTTCCCGCGAAATTCTTCAGGTCAAGTCCTTCTATTAGCCTTAAACCCAGGAATATCATCTCAGACATGTTCTCCTTATTTGTGTTCACGTGCTCGCTCTTTATCTCCTTGAAGACCTTTGACAGGTACTTGTCCATGTCCACGGTGTTCTCTATGCGGATGCCGTTGATGTATGAGTGGGCGCCAAGTCCTATGCCGATGTAATCCTCAAGCGTCCAGTAGGTGATGTTGTGGCGGCATTCAAAGCCCTTCCTTGCGAAATTGGAGATCTCATAATGCCTGTATCCGTTCACCGCGAGATACGTGAGCGAAGCCCTGAACATTTTCAGCTCGCTGTCTTCATCAGGAAGATTTAAACTCCCTTCCATTTTATCCAGGTAAAGAGGGGTCCCTTCCTCCACCTGAAGGTTGTAAGTTGAGATGTGCTCGGGCTTAAGATCAACGGCCTTTTTTATCGTTTCATACCAATCCTTGATGCTCTCCCCCGGAAGAGCGAATATCAGGTCAATATTGATGTTCCTGAAGCCCGCTTCCCTTATCATGACGTACGCCTCGATTATTTCGTGTTCCAGGTGGATGCGGCCAAGTTTTTTAAGAAGTTTATTATTGAAAGTTTGGGCGCCGAGGCTGATCCTGTTGACCCCGCAAGACGAGAGCGCTTTCAGTTTTTCTTTTGTTACAGTTCCTGGATTTGCTTCAAATGTTATTTCAGCATCCGGCAATATGGAGAAATCGCTCCGTAAAGTATCGAAAAGATTCAGGATATCAGCTTCTGACAGAAGGGTAGGGGTGCCGCCGCCCACAAAAACCGTTTTTATTCGCGGCTTTTCATATATCGATGAATAATATCCGGATTCACCTTTTAATGCCTCAATGTAATCAGGTATCAAGCTTTCCTTGCCGGCATAGGAGGGAAAATCGCAGTAATTGCATTTCTTTTTGCAGAACGGGATATGGACATACAGCGAGTAGCTCATTTTATTTTTAAAACGGCCATGAAGGCTTCCTGCGGGACGTCAACTCTTCCGATGCGCTTCATTCTCTTCTTGCCGGCTTTTTGCTTTTCAAGAAGTTTTCTTTTCCTTGTAACGTCGCCGCCGTAGCATTTTTGCAGGACGTTCTTGCGCATTGCAGGGATCGTTTCGCGAGCCACAACGCGGCTGCCGATGGCCGCCTGGACCGGTATCTCGAACTGGTGCCTGGGGATGACCTCTTTCAGCTTTTCCGTTAAAGCTTTTCCTTTATAAAACGCGTTATCCCTGTGAACAATAAAGGATAGGGCATCCACCGGCTCCTGGTTAAGCAGTATATCCACCTTTACGAGATCGGACTCCTTATACCCGATCAGCTCATAGTCCATCGATGCGTATCCCTTTGTGGCGGACTTGAGCATATCGTGGAACTCGGTTATGACCTCTTGAAGCGGCATCTCGTAAGTGAGCATCACCCTTGTCGGGTCCAGGTATTCCATGTTCTTGAAAATGCCCCTCTTGTCCTGGCATATCTCAAGGACGCCCCCAACATATTTCTGGGGGACAAATATCGTTATCTTGAGATACGGTTCCTCGATGGACCTTACAACTGAGAGATGGGGCAGCTTTGTGGGGCTGTCGATAAAGATGGATGTGTTGTCCGTCTTGTTGATTTTATACACCACGCTTGGCGCGGTGGCGATGATGTCAAGCCCGTATTCCCTCTCAAGCCGTTCCTGAACTATCTCAAGATGCAGCAGTCCAAGGAATCCGCAGCGAAAACCCAGCCCCAAAGCGGCGGAGTTCTCCGGTTCAAAGAATAAGGACGCGTCGTTAAGCTGAAGTTTTTCTATCGCGTCGCGGAGTTCCTGATATTTTTCCGCGGACACGGGAAAGAAGCCGCAGAATACCATCGGCTTCGTGAATTTATATCCCGGCAACGCCTCCTTTGCCGGTTTATTTAATCCGGTTATCGTGTCGCCGACGCGGGACTGGCTCAGGTTCTTTATGTTCGCGATCACATAGCCTACTTCGCCGGCCGTAAGTTCATCTTTTGGCATATAATCGATCTTCAGCGTCCCCACTTCCTGGACCTCGAACTGGGCTTCCGTGCCCATCATTCTTATCATCATGCCTTTTTGTATAGTGCCGTTGAAGACACGCACATAGACAACAACTCCCCTGTAGGCATCGTACTTTGAATCGAATATCAGCGCCTGGAGCGGCGCGTTTTCGTCTCCCGTGGGAGGCGGCACCTTCAAGATTATTTCATCAAGTATCCTTTCCACTCCCGTGCCTTCCTTTGCGCTGGCAAGTATTATTTCCTCCTCGGAAAAACCAAAAAGGTTCCTGAATTCCTCCACGGCTCTTTTTGGTTCGGCGTTCACCATGTCGATCTTGTTGACCACGGGGATTATCTTGAGATGGTTCGCGAGCGCGAGGTTCGCGTTGGCAAGAGTCTGGGCTTCCGCTCCCTGCGTGGCATCGATAAGCAGCACCGCTCCCTCGCAGGCGGCAAGAGCTCTTGAGACCTCGTAAGTAAAATCCACATGTCCCGGAGTATCTATCAGGTTGAGTATGTGATCCTTATACAGCATCCTTATTGCCTGTGACTTGATGGTGATGCCGCGTTCACGCTCCAGGTCCATCGTGTCCAGAACCTGCTCGCGCATCTGCCTTTTGTCGATGGTTTTTGTTATTTCAAGGAGCCTGTCGGCAAGAGTGGATTTGCCGTGGTCTATGTGGGCAATGATCGAAAAATTGCGGATCTTTGATATGTCAGTCACTGAATTATTTTAGCATAAAGATGAGATTTTTATACCTATTTATCGATAGAATAATGGATTAATTGACGCCGGTTTAGTGCATTGATATACTGAATCTTGCGGAGGATTTAAATTGAAAAGAGCGGGCATAGTTTTTCTTTTGATTATCCTGATGTCAGGCAATGTACTTGCCGATGTGTCCGGCTCAACTGTGGATCCTTCCGAAATAGGCGTAGGCGCGCGCCCGCTGGCTCTCGGCAGATCATTTGTCGGGTTCTCTGACGACGCAAGCGATATTTTCATAAATCCCGCGGGTCTCGCGCGGATACGAACGCCAAAAGCCGTGAGCATGACAGGACAGCTCCTGCAGGATATCAATTATACTGTTATCGGGGGCGCCAATCCCACGGACTGGGGAACTTTTGGCATCGGCTACATCAATGTGGGGCTTTCAAGGATACCTCTTACCACCATAACCGGGTCACCCGGATCCGAGGAAGTTATCCCTGCGGGATCAACAAATTACTTCGCTTCTGTCACAACGCTGTCTTACAGCAACGAACTTTCAAAGATCGATTTATTCAAGAATTACAGGAATATCACATACGGGCTTAATTTAAAGTATTTCACTCAAGGATTCACGGGCGGCGGATCATTGGTGTCGGATGCGGGCGGTACCGGCATGGACATGGACATTGGAATTCAGTACAGACCAAGGAAAGAACTGACATTGGGGTGTTCGGTGCTGAACGCTCTGCCGGAAGGTCTCGGCGGAAGATTCACCTGGGCCAAGGGAAACGTGGTGGAGAACATACCGGCTTTGATAAAGTTGGGAGGCACAGCCAAGATGTTCGGCAAGGATTCTTATTATGGCGGGAATCAGAGTGTTTATCTTGGCCTTGATCTGGACATGCACCCGACCCAGCCAAGGCCTGCCGTGTATCATATTGGAGCGGAATGGTGGCCGATATCGGTCATGGCGCTGCGAGTGGGTATCGATCAGCAGCCGAAAGGCACCGATGCCGGCGTGGGCGTGGACAACAATCTTACAGGGGGCATAGGGCTCAAGTACAATGGCTATACATTTGACTACTGCTACCATCAGTTCAGCGATCTTTCGGATAACACCACACATTTCTTCTCAATAGGGTATGTGGGCAAGGATGACTCCCTTAAGCCGATGGATGAGAAAAAGAGGGCCATCCCGATAATTGTGGCAAGCGCAAGCCTTGAGAATTTTTCAGACGTTGGGCAGGGGCACTGGGCCAAGAACCCCATCGAATTGATGGCCACCCTTAACGTAATGAACGGATACCATGATGGGAAGTTCAGGCCCGATGAAAAAGTGTCAAGGGCCGAACTCGCTTACATGCTGATCAAGCTTAAAGGATCGGGAGTAAGTGATGTTTCCAGCGATCCTTTTTCTGATGTGAGCAGGAACCACTGGGCGGCTAAATATATCAAGGCGGCATCTGACACGGGCCTAATGACAAGCTATCCTGACGGCACTTTCAGGCCCGACAGCAAGGTCACGAGGATCGATGGAGTGGTGATACTTTCAAGGTTTACGCAGGCCCAGGAGCCGGCGAATATCCAGAAAGATCCTTATGTTGATGTTTCCAGAGCGAATAACGCGGCCAGATATCTTGTAGCTGCTCAGAGTTATGGGCTCCTTGACTATCTGATCGGGAAGAAATTCGAGCCGAACAAGGAACTTTCCCGCGCGGAAGTGGCGGAGATCCTCTCAAAGACAGGCCCCGGCAAGGATAAGATCAGAAGTTATCTTCAGACGGCCGCAAGATAAAAATGCGCCCGAGAGGGATCGAACCTCCAACCTACTGATTCGTAGTCAGTTACTCTATCCAATTGAGCTACGGGCGCATAACAATCCAAACATCATTATACAAGAAGAAATTTGAGTAATCAAAATGAAACAGTTAGCTTGTTTTATTGCGAAACCTTCCAGCTAGCCCGAGGTTTCCCTGTAGATCCTTTTTAAGTCGCGTCCTGTTCTTAACATTGTAGCGACAGCCTCATCAAAAGAGACCATGTGCGTGCCGTCAGTAGGGAGCGAGTAATCAGCATTATCAATGGCATTTTTAGCTGCCAACGCGTTCCTTTCAATACAAGGGATCTGTACAAGACCTGCTTTGGGGTCACAGGTCAATCCAAGTTTGTGCTCCAATGCTATCTCTGCGGCATATTCAATTTGTCTGGGATTACCTCCCATAAGCTGAGCTGCCATACCGGAGGCCATTGAGCATGCAACGCCTACCTCGCCCTGGCAGCCAACTTCAGCCCCGGATATCGAAGCATTGGTCCTTGCAAGGTTCCCAATTAATCCTGCTGTAGCAAGAGCGTGTAATATATCATTATGGGGAATATCGCGGCTATTTTTCAGAAAAAATGCAACCGAAGGTACTATTCCGCAGGAGCCGCAGGTTGGCGCGGTCACAATTGTGCCGCCGGCGGCATTTTCTTCGGCGCAGGCGAGGGCATACGCGAATAATTGGTAGCTTCTCCTTTCATCTTCACTGCTGGCCAGGAAATTTTTATAATAAGATGCGGCTTTTCTTGACAGCCCAAGGCCCCCCGGAAGGACGCCTTCATTATTAAGTCCCCTTTGAATTGTGTTTATCATGGTGGACCAAACTTTATTAAGGTGATCCCATATCTCTTTTCCCTCATGCTCATGGACATATTCCCAAAAAGACATACCGTTCCTGGAAACATATTCAAGTATTGTTGTCATGGAAGAATGCGGATAAACGCGATGGGGTTCCTTGCCAAAGGACATGTCGTCCTTTATATCCCCGCCGCCCACGCTGTAAACACGCCATTTGGCTGATACGCTGCCGTCCTTTTTAAGCGCCTCAAACTCCATTCCATTGGGATGCAGCGGCAAGAATGTTTTCGGCGACCAGACGATCTCCAATTTCCCCGGGGGAAATACGTCTGTCAGTGCCTTGTCCGTGAGGTGGCCTCTGCCGGTTGCCGCAAGGCTGCCGAACAAGGTGACCCTATAAGCAAACGCGGGTCTATTCTTTTTAAAGAATATCTCGGCCGCCTTTTTTGGGCCCATTGTATGGCTGCTGGAAGGCCCCATTCCGATCTTGAAAATGCTTTTGATCGATTGCATGCTATTTCACCAAATAGATATCGAAGGAATAGAGAGGAAATTTCAATGATTTATGAAGAACGGAGGAAGTGGCTCATAGCCCATTATTTTCCTTAAAAAGCTGAAATTATGCTTTTATTTTAACGATATAAAATGAGGGAGTAAAGAGAGGAAAATCTTTGCAGGGGGTAAAATGAACATATTTAGAACAAATGCCGTTGCTAAAACATTAAGATGCCGAGGCGTTAGCGCTGATCGCATTGAAAATTATCGAAAAGATACCGGACACGGCTTTCCACATGCGGAGAAGGTTTTTAAAACATCCTAAAAGTTGCTTGATCTGGCAGGCGTAAAGATCAAGGCAGATGATCTTCGCGCCTTGAGCTCTATGGCAGGGATAAAAGACCTGACCCATTCCCTGGAATTAGCTTGTGCCATCCATGATCTGACCGATTCAGCCAAAAAACTTGAAGACCTTGACGGCATCTTTCCCGGCTTAAAACCAAAAATAACCCGGGAAGAAATAGGCAGATTTCTGGTTTTAGGAGAATACGGTGTTACCCGGGAAATGATCGATCATTTCTATGGCCAGATCACGCAGTTATCCGCCGCTCAGGGCGAGATACCTGTTCGCCGGTACCATCATTTATCGGCAGCGATACTTGCCTATAATTTATTGGCCGAGGATCCAACATTTGAAGGCAAAGCCGTTGATGCTAAACTGGTCGCCCTGGCGATCTTATCGCACAATGGAATGAACCCCAGCCTGGTGCCCGGGCATTCTGTAATTGGCGCGTTGATGGATGCCGACACGCTGGCAGAATTTGATATCGTTCGCATGATCGATATAAATATCAATAAAGCCGGAAGAGTACTGTTCGATGAGAGCATTCCCTGGAAGGCCAGGATGGAAATGTTGATCAAACAAAGACAGCCGGAGGAGGTAGAAGCTGACCCTGCTTACGGCAGGACCGGTAAATGGCTGGATACTTTCCAATACACGATGGTCAGGCTTATTTCTAATTTATCAAATAGCATCTATAGAGATCCAACCGCGGTATCCATGCTGCTCGGAGAGGAGAATGGCCTTTTTGATAAGGCATTAACCGATACTTTTGCCGCCATCAGAAAGCATGCTAAAGACAAAAATGAAAAAGCAGCAGTTGGTAAAATGTTAATGAGATTAATCAATGAAGCAATGGGCGATGCCCAATATATATTTGCTGTTTCATTATTAGCCAAAGCTAAATCCCGCATAGCTGATGAACTATTATGGCCATGCTGTAAACGCAATGAATTGCCCGCCTCTCTTATTTTAGGCTTCATAAAGCCACGGGGTTTTATTGGAGAGGGATTTCTTGAAGCTGGCGTAAGAACCGAAAAAGATATTGCCGCCGTTGTTCGCTTAGTTATCAAAATAGCCGAGAGCCGTCCTTTTGCAAAAGGTTCTATAAAACTTCCAGATTCCGGCCGTACTGTCACAGCTTACAATTATATGGAAGTTGATGATGTAGATTGTATTTCCGCATATGTATCATATAAAGGCGAGCAAATATTTGTGTTTGGGGCGGAGACGATGGAATTTACCAGACAGCTAGCTAAAGCTTGGCACCCAAAAGCTGTGCTAACAATGAAAATGGTAGCTCATTATCTCAAACGCCCCCTAGATAATTAATAAAAACTAATTAACAGCTACCGCAACGAATTAATCAATCCCAATAACATTGCTTAATATTTTCTTCAGCTCAGTATTGAGTTTGAGTGTGAGTCTTGAGTAGTGAGGTTGTCATGCTCAAGACTCTCGACTCAAACTCACACTCATTGCTCAAACTGCGGTTCACTCCAAAAATTATGCTGCGCGTTTTGTTCTCTTGCAAGATTTTCTAACTTATCCCAATTCTGGTGCTCGTTCCCCTCGTCGAACATATTATCGATATATCGAGGACTTAATCCAGCAAACAGCCCTGCTATCAAATACCGCACTCCCTGATTATCACCGGGATTCAATTTTAAAATCAATCGATACAATTTCTCGGCTTCTTTTAAATTTCCTGAAATTTGGCTGGTAGTGGCCTTATCACAAATTGCCCTTAGGTATTGCCGGTTTTCCAGTATCCCCCAGATCATTTCTTCCGGCCATTTGGGGAATATTTTTTTAACTTTTTCAAAGGCTATGTCTGCTGATTCTTTTTCTTTTTTAAAATTCCTCGTTTCCCGATAGACCGCTGTCGTCCCTACATAAGCGGCAACGTAATCTTCGTCTATTTCTATTGCCTTCGAGAGTAGCTTCTTCGCGGTCATTGTGTCTCCCGCGTTCAAATACTCCATGGCGTCATAATAATAGTCGTGCTTATCTTTATTTATAGCAATCTAACTCCAGTTAAGTATTGAGTTTGAGTGTGAGTATAGAGTAGTGAGTTTTTGGCTTATTGTTTTGCTCAAGACTCTTGACTCAAACTCACACTAACTACTTTACACGGAGGGGGAGGGATTCGAACCCTCGCTACGTCTTACGACGTACTAACAGTTTAGCAAACTGTCCCCTTGAACCACTTGGGTACCCCTCCAAGCTGAGTAATTAGTTCTTAGTAATTAGTAATGAGTTAAAGCAAATATATTAAAAAGGGCTCAAAACACAAGACTCACACTAATTACTATTTAATTATTGTTATCAGAAAAATTATCGCACAAAGGCAAGGGCATTGCAACAGAGGTCAGATATGTTAAAATAACGACCATGAAAAAGACCTTATTATTAATAATGCTGATCGTTCTCTTGTTGCCCGCTTATTCTTATGAGTCTTACTGCAGTCCGGCTCCCCGTTCTCAAAAAGTGTACGCTTATATGGGGCTTAACCTGGAAGCAGGAAGCAGCTATAGCGGAGGCAGTATCATAATGACCTCGGCAAGGTACACCGACCTTCAGGCTTCAGCTCTTGTCGGATTCAGGAGCGTAACCAGCTCTGAAGGAAGCATCGGCGTCTTTGACGTCATGTTCGGCGGCACATATTTTCCGAGGGAATCCATCATGGACCTGGGGGACATGCCGGTGCGGTTAAAAATATCAGCAATGGCCGGACTGGGTATGTCAAATGATATGTTTTTCTCGATGATGTTTTCCATGGGCCTTGTTTTTACTTCTTATGATGACCCCAATGGATTCACCGCCGATCTTATCTTCCGGCCGGGAGTATCCGTCGGGAGCACGAACATCCCAAGTTCCGTGGCATTAAGCGTAGGATTCCTGTTCGCTCCGATCGGCAGTTATTGACGAAAGAAATAAATGAACGCTCTCGTACTTTTAGTGATCGCTCTTTGTGTTTTTGCTCTCGCCTATAGGTTTTATTCCGCTTTTCTTTCCGCAAAAGTTCTTGTGCTTGATCCCGCGAGGCAGACGCCGGCATACAAGTTAAATGATGGCCACGATTACCACCCGACCAACAAATGGGTGCTCTTTGGCCATCACTTTGCCGCGATCGCCGGAGCGGGGCCATTGATCGGGCCGGTGCTTGCGGCACAGTTCGGTTTTCTTCCGGGGGCCGTCTGGATAATCATCGGTGCAGTTCTTGGCGGGGCCGTCCATGATTATGTCATCCTTTTCGCGTCGGTGCGGCACAACGGGCTTTCTCTACACAAGATAGCGCGCGATTACATCGGAAGGACAACGGGGATAGCCACCGCGATAGCGGTGCTTTTCATCATAATTACCGCGCTGGCCGGCCTATCGATAGTTGTTGTCAATGCGCTTGCGGAAAGTGCGTGGGGTACTTTTGCGATCGCGGTGAGCATACCGGCGGCGATGTTCGTTGGATTTTACATGTATGTTCTGCGCAAAGGCGCCATTGTGGAAGCATCGGTGATCGGCACAGCAATGCTGCTGCTTGCCGTCATTTTTGGCTATACGATACAGCAATCCCCGATCGCTTTCGCGTTCACGTTCAACAGGCAGCAGCTTTCGCTGATATTGCCGTTGTACGGATTTATCGCGTCCGTGCTTCCCGTATGGATGCTCCTTTGCCCCAGGGATTACCTGAGCTCGTATTTAAAGATCGGCACTGTCGCGCTTCTTGCGATCGGGATATTCTTTGTCCACCCGCAACTTAAAATGCCGGCAATAACTCCTTACGTTTTTGGCGGTGGGCCGATAATACCGGGAGCTGTCTGGCCTTATGTCTGCATCACCATAGCATGCGGGGCGATCTCCGGTTTTCACTCCCTGATATCTTCCGGAACCACTCCAAAGATGATCGGAAATGAAAAAGATATCAGGATGATCGGCTACGGCGCGATGCTCATAGAGGGATTCGTCGCGATAATGGCGCTGATAGCCGCCACCGTCCTGATCCCGGCGGACTACTTCGCGATCAACACTTCTCCGGAAGTTTTTAAAAAGCTCGGCATGACCGTTGTGAACCTGCCGGTGCTTTCGCAGATGGTGCAGGAAAATGTGGTCGGCCGCCCCGGCGGCGCGGTTTCGCTCGCGGTCGGCATGGCGCAGATATTCTCCGGGCTCCCCGGGATGAAGGGCCTTATGGGCTACTGGTACCATTTCGCGATAATGTTCGAGGCGCTGTTCATTTTGACCACGGTCGATACCGGAACGCGGGTGGCAAGATATATCGTGCAGGAAGTGATCGGCAAGTTCATAAGGCCGGTAGGGGACACAAAATGGAAGCCGGGCATAATCCTCACGAGCGCGCTCGTTGTTTTTGCCTGGGGCTACCTTGTTTACAACGGCGACATATCGACGATCTGGCCGATGTTCGGCGTTGCCAACCAGCTCCTGGCTACGGCAGCGCTGGTGATCGGCACGTCCGTCATCTTAAGGAACAACAAGAAGAAACTCTACGGCCTTATAACATTTCTCCCGATGCTCTTTATGCTGGCGACCACCGTCACAGCCGGCATTCAGAACATATTCTACAATTATCTGCCGCAGAAGAGCTTTAATGGCAACCTGAACGCGGCATTGTCTGCGATCATGATAATACTGGTTTTGATAATTGTTGTTGACTCGTGCATCAAATGGCACATATACTTGAAAGAGCACGGATTAAGGGTAAGGAAGCTGGAAAAGGAGGGCAGATCATGGGAAAAAGAAGAGGCATTAGAACTGGATATTTAACAATATTAATATTGTTATTATTCTCGTTCCCTGCTTTTACAAAGACCATAGTCCCGTTTTCCGGCTTAACTCAAGGGGCAGCCACGGCGGAGGTAAAGCCAAAAGCGGGCCGGGATGTTATCAAGCCGGTCAATAGATCGGAATTCCTGTTCGACACGCAGGTTTCGGCCATTACATATAAAGAGCCGAACGTTATGACGGAAAGCGGCCTTATGCTGGGATTTTTGGGCGGCTACAAATATCATAGCGGGCAGCTTTTTATGTTCGGGCTGGACGGCAGAATGGCGTCAGGGTATGTTGATTACGACGGATCTCTGCAGGACGGCACTCCGTTCAAAATGACCGGGATCCCTGATGTTCTATATGAAATGAGGTCGGTGATCGGGATCGATGTTCCAACACCCAACAGCTCAAGCCTCACGATATATTACGGCCTGGGCTACAGGTGCCTGGAGGATAATTTGCAGTTAAAGTATTCAGGGGGATATTTTCGCCAGGCAAATTATGTTTATAATCCTCTCGGGATCGAGTATTCATGGAGTATTTTCAAAAATTCAAGCCTTGGCTTCATGATCGAAAATGATTCCTTTGTACACGGCAGGCAGATAAGCAAGCTTAGCAACGTGGACAGGTCCTATCCTGACTTATTGAATGAGCAGAACAAAGGATCCGGTTTCAGGTGGTCATTGGCGTTCAGGAATAAATCGGAAGGCCTGGATATGATCTTCAGGGTTTATCAGAATAATTGGAGCATTGAGGAATCCGAAGTTGTTACTTTTGTAGCGGGAGGAACGCCTTATGCCATGATTGAACCAAAGAACAATTCCACCGAAACAGGCGCTTCGTTCGGGATCATATTTTAAAAAAGTATGGCATGAAGCAATGCCCCATGCCATACATATAGATATATAAAATAAGCTTATTTTAGTATCTTCGCCATTATAAGAGCTTCGTAAACGCCTGCTACGCCGATAATTATATATACAATACGTGCCAAAAGAGTCTTTCCGGCTATAAGCGCAACAAGGTCAAGATTTATTAAACCTACTAATCCCCAGTTGATCGCGCCGATCACGACAAGTATCATAACTATTAGTCCAATTAATTTTTCATCCATAATTTCTCCCCTCCTTTCGTCTTTAAATCATGCCAGTTCTTGGCAAAGCCCGAAGGGACCAACTCCGCTGTCGCTTCGCCGCGACTTCGCTAAAGCTTCGTCGGGCTTCGCTCCTAGCTTCGTTGGTCAGGATTTGAACCCTTCTTCCAAGCATAATATAACAAACAAGAACAAACTAAAAGTGATTCTTTATGAACGCTTTTCCCGACCCACCCTTTAAATACAACTCAAATTCTTGTGCCTTTTCTTTATCAGAAAAAGTTATACAGGTCTCTAATTCCCACGGAGAATATCTTTTTGTGTATGTTTGGTTGCCGCTATTATGTTCTTGTAATCTTCGATTTATATCGCCAGTGAAGCCTATATAAGATTTTGTTATATCTTTCAGGCTATTCAAAATATAAACGTAATATCTGTTTTTCAAAGCGATCACCTGCTGAAAATAACCGGCAAAGCCAGACGTAGCCGCCTGCGAATCCGCCGTAGTCCGCCAAAGGCGGGCGAAGGCGGATGAGACAGTGCGGCGAAGTCTGGCGGGCCCGAAGGGATTCGAACCCTCGATCTTCTGCGTGACAGGCAGACGTGTTAGACCAGACTACACTACGGGCCCTTGCCGGCGCTCATTATAGACAATAAATATTTAGTTTGCTAGTATGAAATCGATGCTGAAAACAAAAGGCAGGAAGATCGTTGATGAAAAGGGCAGGGAAGTGGTGCTGCGTTCAATAGGCATAGGCGGCTGGCTGATGATGGAAGGGTACATGCTCGGGGGGAAGAACATTCCAGAGCATGTTTTCAAAGCTCGATTAGCAGGATCGTACGGGAATAAGAGGGTCATCAAGTTCACTCAAGAGTATCAAAGACATTTTTTCAATGAAGCAGATGTGGCAAGGATCAAGAAGCTTGGATTCAATTGTGCAAGACTTCCCGTCAACCACAGAGTATTCGATCAAAAGAACGGCTTTAAGCTGCTTGATGAGACCATAAAATGGTTCAGGAAATACAAAGTTTATCTGGTGCTTGATCTTCACGCGGCGCCCGGAGCCCAGAACCAGGACTGGCACAGCGATTCGGATGGCGTCGCCGGGCTTTGGGAAAACGATAAAAATATCGATCGCACTGTCGCTTTGTGGGACAGGGTATCAAAGAGATATAAGAACGAGAATATCATCGCCGGCTATGACATCTTGAACGAAGCCGTCACAAAGAAGATCGGCAAGCTCAATCAATTCTACTCGAGAGTGATCAAGGTTATCAGATCGAACGGGGACAAGCACATTATTTTCCTTGAACCGAATATGTGGGCAGCCGACTTCAATGGCATCAAAAAACCTGATGACGATAATTTTGCCTGGAGCATCCACTTTTATCTTCCGATCAACTTCACTTTCAACTGGGATCCGCTGCTTAAGTGCCCGAGTAAAAAGGAGATCGATAGTTACCTCAAACCTTATCGAGATATTCAGTTAAGGGATAATGTCCCGATGTTCGTAGGTGAATTCGGCGTCGCAAGCCGCTGCCATGCATGCCATGATGAGCTCAAGTGGGTCCAGAGGACACTGGAGATATTCAGGAAATACGGCTGGTCATGGAGCTACTGGACATACAAATCCGTTGCCGGGATGCTGGCGCCTGACGGCTTATATCAGACATTTGACCATGAGATATTCCGAAGGGATTCAGCGACTCCCGGGATGGAGAATATCCTTAAGATATTGGGATATGCTGGATCTAAGTTGTACAATGCCCTTGAGACGAAGAATTTTAAGCTCCACGAAACCCTACAAAGGACACTATTATGCGATCACAGATAATGATAATAGCCCCATCTCTGCTGTTCAGTATAATTTCGGACCTCGCGGATGCTTAACACATTATTATTTACTTCAAATGACAATCTTGATAGCCTTCCTTGTCTATTACACAGACAGTCCATCTCTACACCAAAATGATTATTACCATACTTCCGGAATTCGGCCGGCTGAAAAGGATATTTGTCCCACTCAGCCCTAGGAAGATAACGGCCTTCCGCCCCATCAAAGAAAGATGATGCTTTATCCATAAACGAATATTGATGAGGCCACTTACTCCTTGGAAAATAATGGCCTTCCACCCCAGTAGGGAAAGATAAAGATGATCCGCCATCCGTATACAAATATCGAAAAGGCGAAAAATATAGGGCGGTTTTTTCTGATGTCAAAAAAGCTATCAGCTCCATAAATCCCAGTTCACTTTTAACTTCCAAATGGTTGCCGATATTGTCCATGGATACCTTTTCAGCTTCGGTATGACTTCTAACAAAGTAATAGTTTTGGAATGCTTCAATCGGAAATCCCATGTCATGAGCAAGCTTTACTAATCGAACATCTTTTTTCAGGAAATGTGCTCGATGTATGCTCATCCCAGAAGATACGTTAGCCAAACGCCTGAGAGCTTGTGTTAAAGTTGCACTATTTACGCCCATAATTTGCCCCCTACCTGCCTATATATCGAGATAATCCTCAATAAATTTCACTTTTAACTGAAATCCTGCCAAAAAACATCCGATAAATAATCGAAAGGTACTCCCAAAGTACTTTGAAGGAGAAAGGTTAATTACTATGCCTGGAATGGAAATGGTTCGATCAACAGTTGGGAAGGCGCATCTCGCCATGAGATGGATGTTCGGACCAGAAAAACCCTTGCCCAAACCCGCACTGGCGCTAAAACAATTCTCTTTATCTAAAGGTCGAAGAAAAATATTCAGCGATGCTAAGAGAAAATTGGAACATTATTCTTCAGGATTCATTACGGACGGCAAGATGTTAGGAATCCTAAGCCCAACTGCGGAATATAATAGCGTAATACATGTTTATCATGAGATGCACGCGGCACTGCTTATTTTCCTGGGTCTGAAGAGGCTTAAAAAAATGAGGATACTTGAGATCGGCCCGAACTTTGGACCGTATATGTATTATCTGAAACATGTTCACGGCTTACATGTTACCGGCATAGAAATAAGCAAAGGATGCGTTACTTTCGCTGGGAACAACGGGCTGGACATGATACATGGCGATGCCCGCAGGATGCCGTTTAAGAATGGCTCATTTGATCTTGTAATAGCTCGCAGCCTTAGGAATCTTTTTGACCCGAACCGCCCGGCATCAATGGATATGAAATTCCCTGATTTGAAAAAATATCCGGATTCGAGCGACACCGAATTTGAGGATGCGATAAACAAAGAAGTTCACAGGGTCCTGAAAAAAGGCGGATATTTCTTTTCTCAAAGCGATTCTTTTGATCCGACATTTTCTCCAGAGCTTTTCAGCTCGGTATTCTTCATCGTCCCTCCGGGGAAACCACCCGGGATATACCCGATATTCATCCTACGAAAATAGTCCATACCGATATTCGGCATTACAGTAGGAATAGTGAAAAAAAGATAAAGATCACTTTTCTATTTCGATCAACAGAGGCTCCAGGACATCAAGGAATTTCTCGGACATTTTTTGATAGCCGAGAGAGTTCGGATGGCGGTTGTCAGCCGACATCAAGTTCTGGTTGTCGCGTAAGCCTTCAAGGATGTCCGGTATAAGTATCGAATGAGTTTCTTCCGCGAGCTTCCTGTAGCCATCGCGGTAATTATCATTGAGCGCGATGCCGGCGATGATCACGACGGCCCCCGCGTTCTGCAGTTTGTTCACGATTATCTTAAGGTTCTCAAATGCCTTGACGTGGCTTTCTCCGGCGCCTCCGATGCCTGATTTAAATGAAAGCAGGAAATCATTAGCCCCGAATTCAACTATTACTATCTTCGGCTTCATCT
>Ga0315291_10000361_pt1 | contig 59505 bp, 30 predicted proteins | sample YL17G12_20_MG_FD_203070 | JGI IMG/M metagenome (GOLD analysis project Ga0315291, IMG submission 203070) | Sediment microbial communities from Yellowstone Lake, YNP, Wyoming, USA - YL17G12_20 | ecosystem: Environmental > Aquatic > Freshwater > Lake > Sediment | place: USA: Wyoming | collected... | reverse complement strand
TTAGTACGCGCTTCGCGGCATGGTTCCGTAAGGAATCGCCTGATGGCCGGTTCGACGAGCGATGGGCCTTTCCAGGCGAATCGGCTGCAAAACCGGCAGACACGAGCGCGACAATTGCGGTTTTGCCGTAGGGAAGATTGAGGACTTCCCTTATTCTTGCGCTTTGCGATTTCCGGTAACTTGTTGTTTATGACGGTCAACTGACCTGAGTGTGGGATCGCTTGTTTGTGCGATACCGTGCCGGAGCAGCCGCCGCCCAATTGGAGTACAGCAGGTACGGCGTATCCGAGCACGTTCAGATACAACTTGAGCCGGTCCACCACCGATGGGAGGATGCGAAGATCCCCACCTGGGTCTCGGCCGTCGTGTTGAGACTGATAAGCTCGTAAGGACAAGTGGCTTTTGGATGTCCCCGCCGAGGCGAGAGCACACACACGTCCGGCAGCGACCTGAGATGTTTTCTTCTTCTTTTTTGAACTGATATGTGGCGACTCACGTAAGTTTGCTAAGAAACCTCGTGTTGCTAAGGATTCCTGCTATGCCCATAGTTGTGATCATTGAAGAGCAACACTCTGCGGCAAGGACTTGGAGGTCCGTCAAAGGACGCGCAGACAGGACCAGTACGTTGGCGACTCGCGCACCGCGGGTACGGAGGAATCATCGATGAATATCAAGACAGTCATGCTCGGCTGGGAATTTCCGCCTTTTATCAGCGGCGGGCTGGGTACAGCCTGTTACGGATTGACCAAAGCGATGGGCCGCATGGGGATGGAGATTACCTTTCTCTTGCCTCGAATAGGACCCGTACGCATCACCGGCGGCAATCCCGAGATGACCTTTGAGCTCCTGGAGAGCGGCTTACCCAACGTCCGGCTGCGAGCGGTCCCATCCAGTCTGATCCCTTACGGCAAGTACGGTCCTCATGCCTCAACACGGCGCCTGACCGCCGCCGAGCTGGAAAGCCTGTGCGCGGGTGCCGCTCCCTACGGACCCAACATCCGCGAGGAAGTCCAACGCTATGCCGTGAGAGTGCTGCAAATTGCCGAGTCGGAGCAGTTCGACGTCATCCATGCGCACGACTGGATGACGTTTCCGGCAGGCATCGCCCTGGCGGCCCGCAGCGGCAAACCTTTAGTCGTGCAGATTCACTCCACAGAATTCGACCGCAGCGGTGAGCACGTCAACCAATTCGTCTATGACATCGAGCGGCACGGAATGCATGCCGCGGCCAAGATCATCGCCGTCAGCAATTATACCCGCAACATCATCATCAATCGCTACGCCGTACCGCCCGAGAAAGTCGAGGTCGTCTACAATGGCATCGACTTCGCCGGTTATGGCGAAGCCCCGCCACGGCCGGAAGAACCGGCCGGGCGAGATAAGGTCGTCCTGTTCCTCGGGCGCATCACCATGCAGAAAGGACCCGAGTACTTCCTCCACGCCGCCAAAAAGGTCCTCGAGAAGATGAGTAACGTCAGGTTCGTCATGGCCGGCGACGGCGACAAGCTGCACGGGACCATCGAGGAAGCGGCCTGGCTTGGCATCGGACACAAAGTCTTCTTCACCCACTTCCTGCGCGGGGCCGACGTTCACAGGGCCTATCAAATGGCCGACCTGTACGTAATGCCTTCGGTATCCGAGCCGTTCGGAATCGCACCGCTGGAGGCTCTCCAGCACAACGTACCAGTGCTCATCAGCAAGAACAGCGGTATTGCCGAAACATTCCGGCACGCCCTGAAGGTGGATTTCTGGGATATCGATGAAATGGCGAACAAGATCGTTGCCGTGTTACGGCATCCGCCGCTGCAGGAAGCCCTGCGCGTGAACGGTCGCCGCGAGGCCGTTCGGTTCCGCTGGGAAGATTCGGCGGCGCGCGTCAATGCGATCTATCACAAAGTCCTGAACGTCGCCTGAACAGTTCGATGTCTTCGTGTTAAGGAGGTCCGCATGGCATCAGTATGTTTCTACTTCCAGGTGCACCAACCCTATCGCCTTCGACATTACACTATCTTCGACAATAGCACCGACTACTTCGATGCCTTCAAGAATGCCCAGGTCTGCCGGAAAGTGGCAGATAAATGCTATCTGCCCACGAATCGTCTGATGCTGGATCTGATCCGCCGGCATGAGGGACGGTTCCGGGTGGCCTACAGCATCACCGGGGTCATCCTCGAGCAGTTCCGGGAGTATGCGCCGGAAGTATTGGCCAGCTTTCAGGAGCTGGCGGAAACAGGCTGCGTGGAGTTCCTGGCCGAAACCTATTATCACAGCCTCAGCTCTCTCTTCGCGCCGGAGGAGTTCTCCAGCCAGATCGAGGCACACAAGAATCTGATGCAGGAGCTCTTCGGCCAGACCCCGCGAATCTTCCGCAACACGGAGCTCGTCTACAACAATGCCCTGGCGGAAACGATCGAGCGAATTGGCGGCTTCGATGCCATCCTGGCCGAGGGAGCCGACCACATCCTGGGGTATCGAAGCCCCAATTACGTGTATCGCCCCCCGAACACGCGCACGCTCAAGCTGCTGCTCAAGAACTACCGGCTCAGCGATGATATCGCCTTTCGCTTCTCCAGCCGGGAATGGAGCGAATGGCCCCTGCGGGCGGAAAAGTTCGGCCAGTGGATCAACGCCGTCAACGGCAATGGATATACCGTCAATCTGTTCGTGGACTACGAGACTTTCGGCGAGCACCAGTGGGAGGATACCGGGATTTTCGAGTTCCTGCGTCATTTACCGACCGAGATCCTCAAGAACCCCGCCAACGATTTCAAAACGCCCAGCGAGGTGGCGGCCGCCTACGAGGCCGTGGGTGTGGTGGATGTGCCCCACTGTGTCAGTTGGGCCGATATCGAGCGCGACCTCTCGGCCTGGCTGGGAAACTCCATGCAACATAACGCCATTCATGAGCTGTATAATCTAGAAAGCATGGTGAAAGCATCCGGCGACCCGGACATTCTCGCCGATTGGCGCAAGCTCCAGACCTCCGACCACTTCTATTATATGTGTACGAAGTGGTTCGCCGACGGTGACGTGCACAAATACTTCAATCCGTACGATTCGCCCTACGATTCCTACATCAACTTCATGAACGTTCTGGACAATCTGAGATCCCGCTGCTGCACGGCGGCCTCCTCCTTCCCGGGCACGGTCATGACCGCGCTGCCCGCATGAGCGCGAGCCGGTACAGACTCTGGGGCGACTGGCGGCGCTTTCGCACCGCGGATTTCGGCTCGCGCGTCACCGCCCTCGCTCGAATCCGCCGCACGCCATCATCCATCCGCAATGTGGGGCGACGCCGTCAAAAAGTCCAGAGTGTGTTTCGGGACAGAAAGGATGCGGGCCTCCGGCTCGCCGATGCTCTGCATCCCTACAAGCCGGAGAACCCGCTGGTTCTGGCCATTCCCCGCGGCGGGGTGGAGATCGGCTCTTACGTCGCCACCAGGCTGGGCGCCCCGCTGTCCATCCTGATCGTCCGCAAGCTCCCCCTGCCCGGCAATCCCGAGGCGGGCTTCGGGGCGATTGCCGAGGACGGAAGCACATTTATGATCGAGCACCTGGCGGCCGCCCTGGACCCCGCAATGGTGGAGGAGATCATTCGCCGGCAGAAACAGGAGATTTGCCGCCGTATCGAGGTCCTCAGAAACGGCGCGTCCCTGCCTCCCCTGGAAGGTCGAATGGTCATCATCGTGGACGATGGTATCGCCATGGGCTCGACCATCCGGGCCGGCATTGCGATGTGCCGAAACCAAAGAGCCGGGCGAATCGTTGTGGGCTCGCCCGTGGCCAGCCCCTCCACGGCGGATGAACTGGCGAAAATCGCCGATGCTGCGGTCATCCTCGAAACGCCCCTCTTCTTCAGGGCCGTCGCCCAAGTCTATGAAAACTGGTACGATGTCTCCGATGAGGAAGTCATCCGGATTATGGCCGAGTACGAGCGGCGGGGACGTGAGACGAACGACGGGTGATGGATTCTGTGCTCTATCTTCCGTCTTTTATACCCAATGGCCTTGAATTCGCCTGCCTTTTCTGGTACCATATATCCAGCTACCGGGGTGGCCCTTTTGAAACGAAGTACTTACGGAGAGGGTATGAATCGGAGATCCTTTTTGAAAATCGCCGGACTGGCAGTCGCCATGAGCGGCTGGGCCCGTGCCAGAAATCTCATCCTGCTGGATGTGGATGACAATGCCCCGATCACGAAGATCGAGTGGCTCGTCTACGAGACAGGCCGGCGCGGCTCTGCCGGGGAGTCCGAGCACCGCTGCGTCGTTCGGATCTCGACCACCTCCGGGCTCCAGGGCTGGGCCGAAGCCCCGGCCTCGGCCATGCCCGACAACAGCACGGCTGCCTCGATAAGGGAGGCCCTGATAAACCAGCACGTGAGCCGGCATGGCGCAATCTGGCGCGCACTTTATCAACAGGGTATGTCGCTCAGCACCCTGGCGGCCCTGGATGTCGCGCTCTGGGACCTGCGGGGCCGGATCGCAGACAAACCGGTCCACGCCCTGCTCGGCACCCAGCGTGAGAAAGCCAAGGCCTACGTGACCACCGGCTTCAATCTCGGCGACCCCGACAGGTACGCTGAATTTGCCCTGCTGTGCAAGGGGAAAGGTCTCCACGGCTGCAAGGTCCACCCCTATATCGCGTGGGGGGCCGGCCGCGATGGTCTGTTGGACGCCGGGTTTCCGGATCGAGACATGGCCGCTTACCGGGCTGTCCGCAACGCCGTTGGCCCTGACTATGCGTGCATGGCCGACAACCACTGCACCTACACCTATGATGAGGCCCTGCGCGTGGGACGGCTCCTCGACGATCTCGCCTATGCGTGGTACGAATCACCGATGCCGGAGAGCGACGAATGGCTCGAACGATACAAAACACTGGCGGGCGAACTCCGAACGCCCCTCTGCGCGCCCGAGACCAACCCGGATTCCTATCCTCCTCGTGTCGTGTGGGTCACGGGCAAGGCTTGTGACATCGGCCGAATTGACGCCGGACTCGGAGGCTTCACGGCTTGCCTGGAGCTGGCCCTCGCGTGCGAGGCTGCCGGGATTCCCCTGGAGCTGCATGACATCGGACCCGACTCCTATCCGCACCTGCAACTGATCGCAGCCACCTCGGAATCGCTCATCCAATACGTGGAGCTGGCCTCGCTTTCTCAAGAGACTCACACCCGGCCCGGGAGAGCCACGCCGGAGCCTGTCTTCGATGCGGCAGGCTATGTAGCGATTCCCCAAACTCCCGGCATGGGCCTGGAGCTGGATTGGAACTACATCTACGCACACAGAGTAAGCTGAGCCGCACCGGACATCAGAAATCAAACGGATTGGGAAACATCCTCGCACCACCTCTAACGTAAAGCCCGCTTGCCGGAGAAGCCGGTCGAACAGTCAGTCAGGGGCGACCGCCGGCAATACCGATGCGGCTCGGCTTCCAACAGACGCCGATGTGCCGAGCCGCGTCGCTTGCAGGTAATTCGTCAACTGGACCAAGAGGAATTCGCGCCAGACCTGCTCCGCAATGAACCTGCTGCCGCAAGCCGAGGGATGTCCGTCATCCTCGATGGAGTGAGTCAACCGTTCTTGTTCCGTCAGGGCGAAGAAGGCGGGCGATATGTCACAATAGGGAATCGGCGCGCCACGGAAGAACTCTTCGGCTTGCGCCATGAAGACACGCGTCGGTTCCTGTGTTGGGCCTTGCGGCGAGGGGTCGTGCCGACCCGTCGTGGTGACATACAACGATGTGCCTCGGGCAGCACACCAGTTCCGGAGTCGGAGGAATAACGCGTTGCCGAGCAGGATGGGGGCTTGGGGATCGCCCACCGCGTCCGAACAGGGAACCGGCGTCCCTCCATTTCTCGTAAGCCCGGCGACTCCTCTCGACGAGGCGGGACGATGTAATGTCGCCGCGGAAAACCGAACGAACTGAGCCAGGTGCGAGTGCTCCAGTAGAAACTGACTGCCAGGCGTGCGTTTCGCCATGTGTTTGAACCGGCTGACGGCAGCGGGTCTCCTGATGAGTTCTTGAGTGTCTGATCCCGCGAATTCGTACAACCGGCTCCGGAGACTCCGTCCGATGTCATCCGTGTTGAGGAAGACGAGCACAGCGTTCGGCCGAATCAGGTCCCCGAACTCCTCCACAAATGCGACGTAGTCGGCCGCCCCCCAACCGCCGACCCCTGCGTTGAGGAATTGGAAGACGCCGGCGCCGAATTCCGCGTCCGCCAGCTCCTGGAGATGATGAACGGGGGTATCCTCCTTGTCCAGGAGCCATCCAAACGTAAAAGAATCCCCCAGCGTCAGGATGTGGATGGCACCATCCTTCACGGGGGTATCTCTCAGATGCGGCGGAAAGAAGGAATAGTGGACGACGCGCTCTCCGAACTGATGTCGCGACTGCCCGCTGGATTTGTTCGCTCTCAGTCCCGTAGCGGTATCAATGGTCCAGAAGCCGCTCAGAGGCTGGGGTGCCGCCAGGCGAATCAGAACCTCACCCAGGATCAGGGCCAAGCCGAAGCCCAAGGCGAGCAGAAACAACCGTTCCGCCACACCTCTGATTCCCCGCTGAAGTGGGGTCGATTTCATATCCGCACCCTGCACGACAAGGTACCGACCCGTTCACGGAGTCGGTGCGAACGCGACAGACCAACGGACGTCCCGGCTCCGAGCCGAGTCGATCCGGACCCGTACCCGCCAGTCCTCCTGCCTGAGGAGTTCAATCCTGACGCCAGCTTGAGCATCTTCCTTTGATACGGCGGCCTCCGTGGCCCGCAAGAGTGCCTCGCTCGATGAACCTCAGGCCGGCGCCTTTTGCCGTCACCACAAATGTGCTGTCCTTCACACCGAACTCGACGGCCAATAGCTCATTCTCGATCCGCAGAGTCTCGGGTGGGGCTGTCTCCGCCGCGAGTCCTTCACCGCTTCCCATGCAGACTGCGACCACGAACAGCACCAACACCCATCGGCTGAGTTGCACTTGTCCACCTCACTGGATGCGATAAACGGTAGGCTGGCCCCGCTTCTCGCCGTCGAACAGCATCAACACGGTTATATGGTCGCCGGTCTCCTCCAGAATCGTCATAGCCTCGGCCTTGCCGGCGACGTCCGGTATGGGACCAATCTTGTGAACCTCGGGACCCTTCCCATCCCAGGTAAACAGGAAGAAATCACGATCCGCCTCGTAGTCCTCGGAATCGGTATATTTCTCCGACGGCTCGGAGCCGGCGTTGCCCGCGATGATGAGAAAACAGGACTTGGCCGCCACGATCTCGCGAATCCCGATGCCCTCTCCGAGCCGAAGCCTGTGCAGAGACGCCACATTCTGCGTCTCCACCGGCCGCGACTTGCTCCCGAACACACGGTCCGCGGGAATCTCCAGGACGAACGCACAGCCGCCCAGGTTGGGACTTCGGAATCCTACGAAAAGCCGCCCGTTCCGCACCGCCAGTCCTTCGATGTTCACCCCTTTCTGTTGAAGAGGCTGCCCGAAATACGGGCCGAGCACCGGGTCCACACGCAAGACCTCAGCAAGGCTCGCCACGTCCAGCGAGGCCGGCACACGCGAACCGGCGATCAAGGCGCCGCTCGGCCGACCGGTTTCGGGGTCTACCTTCAGGCGAAAGATGCTGCACCGGTTGTCCTGGCGCTCGCCCCGCTTCTTCGAGATACCGTGCGAGCCGACGATGTAATAGCAATCGCCTTCCGCCGCAACGCCCTCGATGTCGATCTCCGAGCCGGACCGCAAAAGCGACAGCGTCTCGAGGATGCGCAAAGTCCGAGCATCCCGCGACAGCTCGACCACCTGCACCTCGCGCGCCTCATCAGCCCCGATGAGGCAGTATTTGTCCGAGATGCAGGCGATTCCGCTCAAATCCTTGTCGGCGACGACATCGCCCCGGAACGTATAGCGCCCGACCGCTTCAATCCGTGTCCATTGCTTCTTCGGCGCGTCCTGACCACCATCCGAGTTGCCGGCCGCCGAAACCTCCGTAAGAGCCGCGAAAAAACAGCAAAGACCCGCCCGCAGGATCAGATTGCGATTGCATACTTGACGCATTTTCAAACCTCCTGTTGCCCTGTTTATAATGCACGGGAGTGTGCCCGTCAATGGTGCAAAGGCCGCGTGCAAAAAGGCTTGCAGCAATCTTCGCGGGGCGGTAGACTCGAAATTTGCGCTTTACTATTTACTATTTGCAAACGCGTCTTCGGAAGCCTGTCCGATGCGTCCATGCGACCCACTCCTCGGGCAAGGCCAAATCGGAAATAGTAGTTCGCAAATAGTGAATCCGAATGGGGCCCGTAGCTCAGCGGCAGAGCAGGTGGCTCATAACCACTTGGTCGTAGGTTCGAATCCTACCGGGCCCACTAAAATGGTGGAGAGCTTCGGGGCCCCAGTCCCTGTGTAGATTCTTCTTTGGGGGCGTGACGAGTAGCCTCGCACAACGACTCAAGAAGGGCGCGGAGTCCGACCCTGGATGGCACCGGATGGATGCGCCGATTAATCATCGGCAGGTGGTTTGGCAACGTGGTCGTAGGGCATCACCGTGAGCTCTCCCTGGCGTGTGGTCATGCGGACCATCGAGTCGCCCCGTCGCGAGATGTAGAGTATTGCGTCGGAGTCGGACGATGGTGGAGCCGCATCGTTCAGTGACTCGGCCACCTCTCTGAGTACGAACCTCTCGTCTGTTCCATCATCGTTGACGATCTGGAAGCGCACCATGCGGGCCGGCCGGCCGTGGCGAGCAACCCTCGTGTATGTCCCTGTGTGCGCCGTCGGGTTCACATAGCCGAAGAACAACACGTCGTCCTGATCCTTGCTGATCCAGAATCGGCCGAGCCACGAGTAGGACATCGGCGAACGATGCTCCTGCTTGCTGCCCGGAGAAGCAGTGGAAGAAGCCGTGCGTCGTGCGTCAATGAGTCCCAGGAAGATGATGCCGGCGAGAGTGGGGACCGTAATCCAGGCAAATACCTTTTGGCTGGGGCTGCGGGTTCGCGGACGGGGTTGGACGACGTATTGAAGAGGTCCCTTCTCATCGGCCGGGTCGTTGCCTGTGATGGCCCGAGCATGCTGGGCGACCCACTCCGCAGCGGCCCGAGCCTTGCATTGCACAACCATCACCTGCGAGCAGAGTTTGCATGACCACTCGACCCGAAATGCCTGATTCGGTCTGATAACCGCTATGTCCTTGTTGACCGCGGCACACGCCGGACAGGTCCAGACAAAGAGACCCGACAGTCTATTCTCGGGGTCGCCACGGCCCTCCAGCAAGCCGAGGAACTCAACCGGACCGGATGGTTCCCGGACATCGAAGACGACTTCAGAAGGTCCATGACGGCTACCATGCTCGTGCGACATGCATGTCTCCACTACCGGAGTCCGAAGTCCATAGGCAACGGTCTACGAACTGTGGATTCCAGACCGACGCAGAGCTTTCAGTGCATCGAGTTTGTTGTTCGCGAATTCAAAAACGCTGTCCAGGCCCGCCACGCGAAATATACACTTCGTCGCCAGACAAGCGTTGCAGAGAACGAGTCGATGGCCGTGCTGCGATAAGATCTGTCGCAGGACCAGCAGGCTTCCGATACATGGAGAGGTGACGATCTCGACGCATGAGAGATCCAGCACCAGATCCGTATGGGCCGTCTGAGCCAGATTGTCGCGGAGCCGCGCGAGCTCAAGGGTCAACTGCGGCTCCGACGATAAGAAAACGAACAATACGTCAGGTTCCAGCATCGAGACGTCCATACGGCATCACCCCTGCAAGGATACATTTATTCGATTCTGGCCTTATATCGGATGCCAGACGCGACACAATTAGCCGATCGTGGTGGGGATGATGAGCCACGGGTATGAGAGCTGACCGGCGACCACGGCCCTTTCCTGCCGTATCGCGACTGAGCCGGGTGCCGGAAACCGCCGCGACCACTTGGAAAAATATGCGTGCCCGAGGAAGGAAACTGCCGTCCGCTGCCCGTGCGTCCCATAAAGACGCATCCGTAGCTTACACGCATGATTTCTGAAAACCTCGTATGTACTGGGTGAACAAGACCCCCGCCGCCACGAGGGCTGCCGATTCGCCGCGCTATTTGCCCCCGACGGCAACAGGCTCCAATTGCACGCCGCTGTGACCGAGGAGCGTACCGGTGGCCCGAGCCAGATTGACTTGAGCGATCTCGTAGTCGGCAAACGCACTGATTCGGCGTGACTGCGCCCCCGCGAGGTCTTCGGCCGCAAGCAACACGTCCTTGCTGGTTCGCTGCCCGAGTTGAAACTGCGACTGTTCCACATTGTATTGGCGATAGGCCCGGGCCACGCCCTGCTCAGCCGCCAGAATGCGCCGCCAGTTTTGCTCGAGGGCATCGACGGCATCATAGACTTCCCGCCGGATGCCTTGTGCCAGTTGCTCGCGGCTCAACTGGTCCTGTATTCTCGCCAAGCGCGCTTGGCGCAGGCGTGCCTCTGCGGCTAGGTTGCCCAAGGGGATGTCGACGGACAGGCCCACCGCATGGTCCTCGGACGGGCGGTCGAAGATGTCCCCGAGTGCCCGGCCCGTCGTGCGGGACACTCCCGCGGCTGTATAGGTATAGTTGAAAGTCGCCGCCGGCAGGAGATTATTGCGGGCCTGGTCGATCTGAATGTCGTCGATAGCCAGATTCAAGTCACTCCCCAGCAATTCCGCCCGGTTCTCCATCGCCGCCGTGACCAGCGCCTCCCTGTCCAAGTCCAATCCCCGGGGCTCAGGCTCGGTGGCCGTGAGAATCCCGACATTGGAGTTCATCGGCATATCCTTGCGGTTCATAATCCGGCGGAGGACCCGCTCCAGGTCACGGACGTCCGTCTCGCTGCTGATCACGGCATCGAGGCGGCTCGCCAGACCGGCCTCGGCACGCACAATCTCGATTTTGGCCGCCGACCCCGCTTCCACCTTGCGACGCGCGAAATCCAGTTGATTCTCGGCCAACTTGTATTGCTCCCGGTTCACGTCGAGTGCCTTCCGAGCGGCGTAGAGCCCCCAATAGACGATGTCCGCGTTCGTCAGGATGTCGATGGCGGCCTGTTTCGTGCCGGCGTCCACGAGCCCTTTCCCGTAGACCGCAATCCGGATCGGGTCGGTATTGATCCGCGTGCCCGCACCCCGGAGCAGCGATTGCGTGAAGGCTACACTGGCAGCCGCCTCTGAGACACCATCCACGTCAGCGACCGGCAGGCGGGCCGTAATCGAGCCGCCGGTCTGCAGTGGCGTCACGATACCCGCCTCATATGACCGAATGATCCCCACCCCGTTGCCATCGGCCGCTGTGCTGCGAAAGTAGTCGGCGGAGCCAAAGAACGCCGACTCGAACCTCGCCCGCTCTACGTCGATATTCTGCTGGGCGATGGCCGGATCGATCAGCGCAACTTTCAGGTCGAGATTGTTCGCCAGCGCCGCCGCTCGAACCTCCTCCAGCGTGAGTTTCACCGTGGGCTGAGCCTGGTTGGGCTCGCCGGCCTGCTTCGCCGCTTCCTCGGTGGCCTGCTCGATGGTGACGGGTTTCGATTTCGATTGCTCCGCGAGTTGCACGGCGTCAATCGTATTGAGTTTCGCCGCCCGAGCCTGCAACTGGGGCTTCAATCCCACTTCGGGCGCTCCACAACCGATCCCACCGAAAGCCATGAACAGCAGCCCTGCCCATATTCCGCCATTCCAGGTCTTCCGACATTTGCGAGCACTTGTTCTCATCTGCTTACCTCATTCCTGTTTCAGAGCTGCCATCGGACCGATCCGAGCCGTGAGAAAACCGTGCGTGACAATGCAGATCGTACTGGAATATTCATGCGAATTGCTGTGCAAAGAACGTGCCAGGTGGCCCCCTCATGGGCCGACTTTTCAAACGCCCGGGAATGCGTTTTCCGGCAGTCCGCGTGCCGCCGGCGTGGCCGGGGTGTCCGTTCCTGGAACCACCGCGCCCGAATTCGGACACAGTAGCGGACAGCCAGTGGCGATAACTCGGTACTAAGGTGGCGAGCCGTTCGCGGATTCGAATCATGCCTGTTTTTTTCATTCATATCTCAGCGCGACCATCGGATCGATCCGCGCCGCCCGGCGGGCGGGAATGTAACTGGCCAGCAGCGCCACGCCGGCCAAGAGCACGGCCACGCATACGAACGTAAGCGGATCGGTGGGACTGACGTCGTACAAGAGACTGCGGATAACCCGCGTCGCGGCCAAAGCGCCGACCAGACCAATGGCGAGCCCGATCAATGTGACCTTGAGGCCCTGCCGCAACACCGACTTCAACACATCGCGGCTGTGGGCTCCCAGAGCCATGCGAATGCCGATCTCGTGCGTGCGTCGGGACACGGCATAAGCCGTGGTGCCATAGACGCCCATGCAGGCCAGGACCAAACCCACGACGGCAAACCCACCCACGCAAAGCAACGCAAAACGTTGCGGGGAGAAGAAGGCGGCGATCTCCTCGTCCATGAACATCATCGTCTGGATCATCACCTCCCGGTCCACCGCCAGAATTTCCCTTCTTGTGGCAGCGGCCACATCTCTACGCCCGGGATCGGTGCGGATCAGCAGACCCATTTCGCCCTGAGGACCGCCGGCTTGAAGTTCAGGAATGTAGATCTCCTGATCGGTCGGTTCGCTTCTTCCAAAGTGTTTGACGGTGGGAACGATGCCGACGATTTCACGCGGAATCGGCGCGGAATTGCTGTCCGGCGGAGCCTGCGTAATGTACTTGCCGATGGGGTTCCCGTTCGGCCAGAAACGTTGGGCTATGGCCTCACTGACAATCGCGACCGGCTGAGAGGTTGCAGCGTCCTGCTCCGTGAAATACCGACCCTTGCGAAGGGGGATCTGCAGGACGCGGAAATGGTCGGGAGATATCCGCCACAGGGGAAACCACATATAACTCTTGTCCGGCAATCGATCGTCAAAATCGGGCATTCTATATCTCTTCTCATCGGAGAAGACCCCTTCGATCTTGAAGGCCTGGCGATTGCCGGTCCCTCCGACGGGGCTGGGCCCGGTGGCGGCCAACCGGACTCCAGGCAAGCCTCGGATCCGCTGCAGGACATCCTGACTGAACGCGGACTGGTCCTCCGGTTTCGAATAGGCAGGCACGTCATACAAGGGAACGTACACCGTGAGGAGGTTTTCCGGATGGTAGCCGAAATCGATGTTCAGAACGCGCGCGTAACTGTTGACCAGCAGGGCCGCGCCGATCAGCAGCACAAAAGCGATCCCAATATCACCAATCACGAGAATAGCACGCAGGCTCTGGAAACGTGGGCCCGCCGCCGGTGTCCTGCCCGCCGATAGCGAGCGGCTCAAGTGGACGGTAGAGGCGCCAACGGCAGGTAACACACCGAACGACGCGCATGTCAACAGGGTGATGGCTGCCACGTAGAGGAGGATTTGCCCATCCATGTGAACCTGAACGAACCACGGGATCGATGAGTCTCGCTTTCCGTATTGCAGGTACCAGGGGACGGACTGATCCCGCAGGACAGAAAGGACCTGGATTCCCCAATAGGCAAGCAGCAAACCCAGCAGGCCGCCGAGCCCTGCCAGGAGGATACTTTCTGTGAGCAACTGGCGCACTAAGCGAAAGCGGTGCGCGCCCAGGGCGGCACGCAGGGCGATCTCCTGTTCCCGCGTCGCCGAGCGGGCAATCAGCAGACTCGCAATGTGCAGACAGGCAATCAGCAGCACAGAAGCGGCAATACACAGCATCATGACGAGAGTCCGGGGCTTGGCGAGACTCATGGCGCTCTCGAGGACAGCTTCGTTGATGGGGACCAGAGCTATGCCTTTATCGCCCATGGTATCGGGGTACTCTTGCGCGAGCTGAGCGGCAATCAAGTCCATTTCGGTTTGGGCCTGGGACAGATTGCCCCCCGATTTCAAACGTCCAATCGCCACCACTCCTCGGGCCTGACGGTTCCCACTTTGATCCGGGTATAGAGCCATCGGCATCCAGAGCCCGCAAGCGATGCGCTGAAAGACCCAGCGGAAACCGGGCGGCAGGACACCCACGACGGTGCAGACTTGCTTATCGACAATCAGAGTCTTGCCAATGGCGTTCGGATCGCCGCCAAACCAATGCTGCCAGTGGGTATAACTCAGAATCACCACGCGCTCGCCGCCCGGTCTTTCCTCTTCGGGCACAAAGGTCCGCCCCAGGATGGGCGGCGTGCCCAGCGTGGAAAAGAACTCCGGCGATACGTATAAGGCTCTGGTCTTCTCGGTTCTATCGGAGCTTTGTACCGTGGAGTCGTACCATTGATGGGCCCCGACAAGAGACTGGAACACATGGGCGCGCTGCCGCCAATCTCGGAAGCTGGCGAGTGAGGTAGGCTCCGTTCGATTCCTCACGGTCGCGTGCGTCACCGGGTCCACATCACTGTGGGTCTCGTAGACACACACCAAGGTTTCGGGGTTCTTGTAGGGGCACGGCCGAAGCATGACGGCATCGACCACACTGAGCATCGCGGTCGTGGCGCCAATACCCACTGCCAGGATCACAACCACGAGGGCCGTGAAACCGGGGCTCCGCGCCAGCATCCGAAAGCCGTACTTGATGTCTTGCCACAACATTCCCATATGCCTCTCCTTCCCAACCTTACTCACGACTATCGTTGTGCTCCGGACTTATCGCTTCTCCAGGCGGTAGTTGCACCATGTCGGCACTTCGCACGTGAAATCGAGGGTGCCGCCGCCCTTGGTGACGAACACGCCGGGTTTGACTTCCGCCAGCTTCTCATCGACCGACCGAAGTCCGTTCGCCATTTGAAAGAACTTCGACTCCGTCAGGCACAGGAAGCCATCCTTTTCCCGGATTGTGATGCGCGGCGTGAATTCATCGCGACCGACAATAAAGATCGCCACATGCGCCCACCATTCGAGCTTGTATTCATTGAAGCGCAGATTGTGAGTCCCGCAGTATCGCCTCCAGGAGGACTGGTATGGGGTGGGTTGGTGCTCGGGCCAGCCCCACCAGGTGCCGATACAGGCATGATAGTCGGGCTCTCTCTGTGGGAAACGCTTCTCGATGACCTTACCTTTGACCAGTTTGTCCGTCAGAGTCAGGCTTAAGTCGCTGATAACGGAATTCGGCAATCTGTTGGTCAGAGCGACCACACCCACACCATATTCCGGATACCAATACAGGAGCGACAGGAAACCGAATCCCCAACCCTCGTGCCCGAGCACCGTCTCCGTCCGCTCGGGCGACCGCTTGTCGATATAGATTCCCTGACCATAGTACACGTTCGGATCGGTCCGGGCGATTCCCACGGGCGCGTGGATCGTCTCTATCAGCGACCGGTCGACGATGCGGCGGCCGTCCAGTGTCCCCTGGTTGATATGCAGTTGAATGAATCGGGCCATGTCCCTGGCGGTGCTGTAGATGCCGGCGGCGCCAAGGGCCGGATACACCGCGGGCACCTTCGACATGCCCATCATGTGCCCGATCGCTCGCTGCGAGTTGCCGAGGATTTCTTTTCGGTCCACTGTCGTATTCGCCATTCCCAGAGGAGTAAAGAGGCGCTCCTTCAGATACGCTGTGAACAGCTTGCCCGAGGAGACCCGGATGGTGTACGCCGCCAGATCGGACGACGCGGCACTGGAATAGAAGCTGCTGCCCACCGGGCAGACAAGCCAACTGCCGTAGAGACTCTTGACATGATCTTCAAAGGAGGCCGCGGAAGCCGGCTCGAAGTAGTTGCCCACGGGCGTTTCCACGGGAATCCCGGCCGTGTGGTTGAGCAGACGTCTGAGGGTAATCTTCTGCTCCGGATGGTCTTCGTACCGGCTGTTGACTCTGAAGTCAGGCAGGTAGGTCGTGATCGGCTCATCCAGCTTCACTAATCCATCCTGGACGGCAAGCATAACGGCCGTAGCGGTGATCAGCTTGGACATGCCGCAGATCATAAAAGGCGTGTCCGGCATCACGGGCCGCTTCTTCTTGCCGCCGGTGTACCCGAATCCTTCCGTCCAAAGGATCCCCTGATCATCGACCAGAGCAAGGGCGGCACCGGGAATGTTTCCTTTGTCCATGATTTCCGGCACCGACGCACGGAATTCGTCAATCATGGCCTCGACCTTTGGGTCCAGACCCTCTCTCTTGTAGCACCCCGTCTGCGGAATGGCCGCCCGGAGCGGCAGGTCTACGCCGGGGAGGAGGCCCAACAGAATGGCGGACCTGAGGATCTGTTGGATAACGGGCTTCCTCCAAGCACGAGAATTCGGATTCTTCATGATGTTTCCATCTCTCTATTCATATCGAAGCGCAACTATGGGATCGGTCCGCGCCGCCCGGCGGGCGGGAAGGTAGCAGGCGAGCACCGCTGCGGCACCCAAGAGCCCGCAAACGCCGATGAACGTCAGCGGGTCGCTGGGACTGACGTCGCAGAGCATGTCCTGCATGTTCGCGAGGACGCGCCCCAGCACAAATGCTCCCACCAGGCCAATGCCCAAGCCAACGAGAATGAGCCTCGCCCCCTGCCCGATGACCATCCTGAGCACGTCGCACCGCGTTGCTCCCAGGGCCGCGCGAATACCGATCTCCCGGGTTCGCTGGCTCACCGCGTAGCTGGTGACGCCGTAGATCCCGGCGAAGGCCAGGATTCCGGCCACGAGGGCGGGCAGGCCGTACAACCATAGGGCCAAACGCCGGCCTGACGTAGACTCATGCACGCGTTGTGACATGGTCTGGACGTTCTCGATGGGCACGCCCGGATCCACAGACTGAATAACCGCGCGGATGGAGGGCACCACCGACAGCGGATCGCCGGATGTCTGCACGATCCCACACATGCCAAAAGCGGCATCCGTCACGCGCGGCAGGTAAATCCCGGGCTGCGGCGATTCCTCCAGGCTGATTTGCCTGACGTCTTTGACTACACCAATGACGCGGACCCAATCCTGAGAGCCCTGCTGTCGGATTCGTTTGTCGATCGGGTTCTCGTCAGGCCAGAACCGCTCGGCGAAGGTTTTGTCGACAACCACGGTTCGTTCGCTGTCGCGGCGATTGTCGTTCTCGGTGAAACCACGCCCTGCGAGCAATGGTATCCCCAGAGTCTCGAAGTAGTCCGGCGTGATTCTGCGTACGAGCACCTGCGGGCTCTGCTCACCGGAGGTGTTCGGCTTGCCTTCGGTCTCGAACTTCCGGATGGCTGGGATACTCATGGGCGCATTGTTGACCAGTGCGGCATGCACCACGCCCGGCAACGCACGGACCCTCTCAACGTGTTGTTCCCAGAACGCGTGACGCTTGTTCTCGTCGATGTACGCCCCGATGGACAGCGGGACGTTATAGGTGAGAATCCCCGCGGTGTGGAATCCGGGGTCTATGTCCTGCACCTTGAGGAAGGTCCGCAGGATCAATCCTGCACCGGCCAGCAGTGTCAGCGCCAGCGCGATCTGGGCGGTCACGATCGCATTCAGGGTTCGACGCCTGGCGCGCGAGGAGGTCGCGCGCGTGCCTGAGGCTTGCAGCACGGCGTGCAGGTCCCGGGGAGACGCCGCGTATAACGCCGGCAACAGCCCCGACAAAAGGGTCGTAGCAACGATGATGAGCAGGCAGAAGAGCATGCACCGAACGTCCAGCGTGAACGTCATCCAGACCGGGACCAGCTTGCCCAGCAACACCAGCACGAACCGCAGGGCATAAGCACCCAGCAAAACGCCCCCAATGCCGCCGGCGACCGACAGGACAAGACTCTCGGCCAGCACCTGCTGAACGATGCGACCCCAGGTCGCCCCCAGGGCCGCACGCGTGGCCGTCTCCTTGTTCCGGCTGATCCCACGAGCCAGCATGGTGCTCGTCACGTTGCAGCAGGCGATCAACAACACCAGGGCAACGATGGCCAGGATGAGGGACAGGGCAAATCGGAACTGGCGCGCCACGCTGAGGTACGATTCGCGCAACAGCGTGACCTTCGGCAGCGTGATGACCTGCTTGTCCGGGTGTTGCTCCGCCCACCCCTTGTGGATCCCGGCCAAGTCGTCGCGTGCCTGCTCGATGCTCACCCCCGGCTTCAGTCGGCCGACCGCCATGGGGCCGAGGCCGCCGGCACCCTTGTCGGGATCGCCGCACAATGGACACCAAACGTCCTTATGATCGGGAAACGTGGCGTCCGGGAGGATCCCAACCACCGTGTAGGACGGGTCATCATCCAGACGCACGGTGCGACCGATGATCGTCGGGTCCTTGCCGAACATGCGATTCCACAGACTGGCGCTCAGGAGAACCACCTTCGGCCCGCCCGGGCGGTCTTCCTCCGCCGTGAAGGACCGGCCCAGCACCGGGCGGATGCCGAACATAGCAAAGAACTCCCAGCTCGCCAGCCGCATGCCAACACGCTCAGCCATGCCGTCGCGGGAGACATTGGTGACCCACTGGCTGGAAAACGCCATCGTCTCGAAAGTATGATTGTATTGACGCCATGCGTGAAACTGGGGATAGGAGGGCCATTGCTGCTGCCCGGACTTGGGATCGACCTCATCCAGATTCACCACCCGCCCCTGATCGGGGATAGGCAAGGGACGCAGAAAAACCCCGTTGAACAGGCTGAAAATCGTTGTCGTCCCGGCGATCCCAATTGTCAGAATCCCCACGATCATGAGTGAAAACAGTGGCTGTTGCGCCAGGCTGCGGCAGGCGATCCGCACATCATGCCCTATGCCGGATAGAAACGTCATTCTGCTCTCCTTTCTCGACTTGCTTGCTGCGCTTTCGATTCGCCATTCGAACTCCTATTCATGCCTCAATGCCACCATCGGATCGACGCTGGCGGCCTTGCGGGCGGGAAGGTAACACGCGGCCAGCGGCACCAGGACGACCAGCAGAATGCCGATGGCGAGTGTGGCGGGATCCATGGGTGAGATGCCGAATAACTGGCTGGCGATGACCTTACGCAGCGAGAAGGCTCCCACCAGCCCGAATCCAACGCCGGCCAGGATCAGGCCCATCGCGTGCTTCATGACCAAGCGCAGGATATCCATCCGCTGAGCCCCGAAGGCAATCCGAATCCCCATCTCACGGACCCGCGTAGAGACGGTGAACGCCACCACGCCGTAGATGCCCACCACGGCCAGCGTAAAGGCCACGGCGGCAAACACCGAGAGCATCGCCATGAGGAAGCGCCGGTGAGCGGTAACGGCGGAATAGGATTCTTCAAGCGTGCTCATATTTTCGATTTTGAAAGACCCATCCACGGACCGAACTTCCCGCGCGACCGCCTTCCTCAGGCCCTCGGGATCGACCCGACAGCGCAGCGCCATGCTCGTGATGACAAAACGCCGCGCACGCTGGTCAAAGGGAACGTACGCCTCCAACGGCACTTCGCGATCAGGTCCGTCGGACCGAACGTCCCGCAGGACGCCAACGACCTCGCGCGGCGCATACTTCTCGTCGCTAAAGCTCGCGAAACTGCTTTGTTTCCCAAACGCCATTTGCCGACCGATGGGGTTCTCTCCGGGCCACAGTCTCTGGGCCAGCGCTTCATTGATGACAACCACGGGGCTCGAGTTGCCACCGTCCGCCGCAGTGAAGCACCGGCCATACTTCAGTTGCATCCCGAAGACGCGGAAGCAATCCAAGCTGACGGTTCGCAGAGAGACAGAAGACACAGACTCTTGTTGAGCCTCCTGTAGTAGCGGCGTCACAATGCACAAGTCCGATCCACCGCCGGTCAGGGGCGCCGTCGTGGTGGACGCGGCCAGTTCCACACCGGGAAGAGACCGCAGCCGGTCCAGCACTTCATCGTGTCTCCTCGTGACATTGGGACCGGAGAGTCGAAAGGCCAGGATATGACGGGGTTGGATCCCGAGCTCCACCTGCATGAGTTGCCAGTAGCTCCGGATGAGCAGACTGGCGCCCACTACCAACAGGAAAGCCAACACGATTTCCGATACGACGACCAGTCGAAGAGCCCACCGTTCCCGGAGCCCCGAGGTCGCTCTCGTGCCAGACTCCTTGAGAACATCCGCCAGGTTCAAACGCGAGGCGAGAAGCCCGGGGACCGGTCCGATGACCAGACCGCACACGAACGTGATCATCATCGCAGCGGCCAAGACCCTCCCGTCCATTTGGGTTTGATCCAGTCCGAGGATGCTTCGCGGAGCGATGCGCACGAGCACGGCGACTCCCCAGCGGGCCACCAGAGCCCCCAACGCACCCCCCAGGAGCACGAGAACCATGTTCTCTGCAATCAACTGCCGCACGATCCGCAGTCTGGAGCTGCCCAGAGCGGAGCGTACGGCCATCTCCGCCCGGCGACCGAGGGAGTGCACCACGAACAAATTGATCACGTTCGCACAGGCAATCAGCAGCACAAACGCCGCGGCCGCCAAGATCATCAAAGAGGCGGATCGCGTGGGTCCCAGGAGCTTTGCCGCCAACGGCTGCACAAGGATGCGCAGGGGATTAGGAACCTGCTGGGGATACGATTCTCTCAGGCTCTGCGTAAGGCGGTCCACATCCGCCTGAGCCTGTGCTACCGTAATTCCAGGTTTCAGACGAGCGATGATACTGTAGTTGAGGTTACCGATCGGCTCGTGCTCAAGGCTGCCGGGTGCCGGGACCCAGTAATCCACCTTCTGGTTCGCTGTCCCTTCTCCGAATGGCAAGGACCGGTAGTCCGGCCCCATGACTCCGATTACTTTGCACATCCGTCCCGCAAGCTGGACGTCACGTTCGAGAATCCCCGTGTCCGCCCCGAAGACGTCGTGCCATACGTGGTGGCTCAGGACAACGACAGGGTGTTCCTCAAAGCTCTGCTCCTCCGGGACCAGGACTCGGCCTATCAAAGGATGGATTCCCAGGACGTCGAAGAAGCCGGGAGTCACCGTGAGTCCTCTAAGATCCTGGAAGTTCTCCTGCGTAGCGGCCCAACCCTCCCAGGCAACGTGGGCTTGGTGCGTCTTGTAGGCGGCCATCTCCGCGAAGGACTCGTTCTGCGTCCTCCAGTCCAGATAGATCCTGGCCGGCATGCTCGAGACCAGCTTACCGGAGATCCCTGCCTCGGTGAAAGAAACCAGGCGGTCGGGATGCTCATAGGGCATGAGGCGGATAAACATGCCGTTCATCACACTGAGAACGGCCGTGACGCCGCCGATGCCAAGTCCGAGACACAGAACCACCGCCGCTGCAAATCCCGGCCGGCGCCGCAGCAGGCGGCAGCCGGAACGAACGTTTTGTCCGAAAGTGCTCATCGTTGTCTCTCCTTTGTCAGCCGCCGCTCATCGGTGGTCGGTGCCGGCCGCTATCCGATTTCCTTTACCTGCCAGCCGTCTTTGAGCCGGATGATCCGTTTGCTGTAGGCGGCGTATTTGTCGTTGTGCGTGACCTGGATGATGGTCGTGCCTTCGCGGTTGAGCTTCTTGAACAGGTCCATGATGGCCTCACCCTGCGTCGAGTGCAGGTTGCCGGTCGGCTCGTCGGCCAGAAGGAGCTTCGGATTGGCGATGACGGCCCGCGCGACGCCCACCAACTGCTGCTGCCCGCCGGAGAGCTGGCTGGGAAACAGGTCTTTCTTGCCCACGATGCCGAAGCGGTCGAGCGTGTCGCAGACAATCGAGGCCCGCTCCGAAGCCTTGATGTTCCGGTAGGACAAAGGGACGTCCAGGTTCTCATAGACCGTCAGCGTGTCGAGCAGATTGAAGTTCTGAAAGACGAAGCCGATATACTGCTTGTTCAGGGCCAAACGCTCTTTGGGCTTGAGCTCGTGGACCGCGTGCTCGAAGAGGTAATACTCGCCCTCCCAGTCGCCATCCAGCATGCCGAGGATATTCAGCAGTGTAGTCTTTCCCGCGGCGGAAGGCCCCATGATGGTGATGAACCCCCCCTCCTCGATATCCAGGTTGATCTGCCGCAGGACATAGTTCTTGCCTGCCGGCGTCTCATAACACTTTTCCACATTGCGTAGCTTGATCATGTTCGAAATCACTCCAATAAGAGAATCCGTGATACATAACCACCATTTCCATCATTCGTATCTCAGCGCCACCATCGGATCGATCCGCGCGGCCCGGCGGGCGGGGAGATAACACGCCACAAGGGCGATCAGACTGAGCACCAAGGCGCCCGCCGCCAATGTGAGGGGATCCATCGGGCTGACGCCGTAAAGCATCCCCCGCAAGACCCGGGTCAACGCCCACGCGGCGGCCAAGCCCAAACCGATCCCAATTCCCACAAGGGTCATCCCCTGGCGAAGCACCATGCGCAACACTCCAGGTGCCTCTGCACCGAGCGCCATGCGGATTCCAATCTCCCGTTCGCGCAAGGCAACGGAATGGGCCAGGATGGCGTAAACGCCCATGCACGCCAGCAGCAATCCAACCGTTCCGAAGACGCCAAGATAACACATGTAGATCCGATGCGCTCGCGTGCGCTCGTAAAGGGTATCCTTGACCACAGAGATGTCGGGTTTTCGCAGTTCAGGTGCCGTTGCCTTCAGTTCAGCCAGTAGAGGCTTGATCAAACCTTCGGGCTTTGCGTGAGTCCGAACATAGAAGTCCCAGCCCTCGAAGGTAAAACCAACCTGGTGGGGCCGATAGAACAGCGGCCAGACCGGGTCCGGCGGCCAGGGCCAGCAATCGGCGACGACCCCCACGACCTCATAAATGTTGGGATCTTTGGCGTCCGTCGGACGGATGGTCTTGCCGACGGCGTTCTCCCCCGGCCAACAACGCCGGGCCAGAGTCTCGCTGACCACAACAGCCATCGCACTGGCCCCCAGGTCTTGCTCGTCGAAATGCCGCCCGCGTAGTAGTGGCACCTTCATAGCTTTAAACGCATCGGCAGCACCAACGCCAGAAGCACCATATAACAACTCTACTGGCTCGTCTCGTCCCATGACGGCGAACTTCCCCACGCTGTAAGTGCTTTTGATGCCCACTGCCTCAACTCCCGGCACGGCGCTCAGTCGTCGATGAACTTCATCCAGCAAGAGGTTCTTGGCCTCAAGCGTCCGGTATTTCGTCGAGTCAAAGGCGGGATTGATTCGAAGTCCGATCAAGTTTGCGGGTTCAAAGCCCGGGTTGGTTCGGAGCAGGTGGACTACGCTTTGGATCATCAGACCGGCACCGGCGAGCAATAACATCGCCAGAGAGACTTCGAGAACGACCAGCCCCCGGCGATACAGGTCTCGCAAGACGCCAGGCGTGGTCTGCACGCCAGTTTGCTTAAGGGTGTTCGCCACAGGCCGTGTCGCCCCGTACCACGCGGCGACCGTCCCAGAGACGAAACCTGCCATGATCGCAACCAGCAGAGCATAGGCAAGCACCTGCCAGTCAACCTCAATGGCGCGAAGACGTGGCAGCCAGGACGAGAGCAGACGCTCCATGAGGCCGCAACTCCAGTAGGTTAGAACCACGCCGACTGCCGCCCCAGCCAGAGCTACCAGCAGACTCTCCAGCAACAACTGCCGGAGGAGTTGGAACCGCCCGGCCCCGAGGGCGCTGCGGATGCCCAGTTCATGCTGGCGGGCCTCCGTCCGGGCCAGGTTGAGATTGGCTACATTCGCACAGGCTATCAGTAAGACGAAAATCATGACTCCCACAAAGCCAGGCATGGTCCTCTCGAGTTGGTCGTTGGTGAACACTTCGCGCATGCTTCGCACTTGGAAGGACGTGTAACCACCAAGCACCTTGCGGTGCTCCTCCTCGTACCGTTGCGCCAAAACAGCCAACATGGCCTCCGCCTGCTTTATGGATACGCCAGGGGCAAGTCTGGCAATGACCGGAAAGTTGGGGAAGAACCGGCGACCCCTCTGATCTTTCTCCGCCGGCATCACTTGTGGATCGTCGGCTGGAACCCAGAAGTCAGCAAAGTTAGGGAATTGGAAGTGGGGCGGCATCACGCCAATCACCGTGTGTTGCTGATCGCCAAGGCGCATCGCCTTGCCCACCCAGGATGGGTCGCCACCGAGTCGGTTCTTCCAGAATGCATGGGCGATGACGACGACAGGGGGACTATCGGGGCGTCCTTCGTCGGCCGCGAAGGTGCGACCCAACATCGGCTTCACGCCCCAAAACGAGAAGAAGCTTGGAGAGACTCTATATCCGTTGATAGTTTCAGTCCATCCGCCATTCTCCCATGGAATTCCAAAAGCGAATCCCACCACCACGAATTCGGTAAGCAGGTCCTTCTTGCCCCGCAATTCTTGGATGATCACGGGGCTGACGCCTTCCATATAGTCATTCTTCTCTTTGTCGAAGGCGCGGATCTGAATGAGCCGATCCGGCTCCGCCGCCGGCACGGGATTCAGCCACAGTGCATTGACTCCACTGAAGATCGCCGTGCTTGTTCCAATGCCGAGCGCGAGTGTCAGCACGGCCACGGCCGTGAAGCCCGGCGTCTTGACCAGCATTCGGAAGGCATATTTGAGGTCTTGCCAAAATGTTCTCATAGGTCTCTCCTATTCGCATCTCAGCGCGGCCATGGGATCGATTCGCGCCGCCCGGCGGGCGGGGAGGTAGCCGGCCGCGACAGCAACCAGGGACATGGTCGTGACAACGGCCGCGAGGGTCAGCGGATCACCGGGGCTTATCTCATATAGCAGACTACGGAGGAGACGCCCCAAGGCGCACGCCCCGCCAACACCGGCGAGCAGTCCCAGTACGACCGGTGTCATTCCACGCCGCAGCACGATGTGGTAGATATCGAAAGGTCGCGCACCAAAGGCCATGCGGATACCCATCTCGCGCGTGCGACGCGTCGCGGAGTACGAGACGACCCCATAGATACCCAGCGCGGCCAGAACCAGCGCGCAGACAGCGAAGGTAGAGGTGAGCAGCATCAGAAACTGCCGCTGCGACACAGACATCTCGAGTATCTCACGCATCGTGCATATTCTGAAGACAGGCAGATCGGCATCCGTGCTTCGGATAGCCTCACGAACCGGACCGGCAATGGAGAAGGGGTCTTCTGCCGCACGTGCGACCACTGTTGTCGCCGCCGGCGCCCCATCCCAGTAAGGATGGTAAACCATGGGCACAGGTTTTTGGTCCGCCTGGGTAAGCACATCCTTCACGACCCCGATTACCTCGCACTCGTCTCCACCACGCAAAAACCGCCGGCCCACCACGACCTCCTGCTCCGGCCAGAGCAAGCTGGCAAGCGTTTCCGAGATGACCGCCACTTTTCGGGATTTGTCGCTGTCGTCAAAGCTGCGGCCAGCCCGCAGCGGGATACCCATTATCTGGAAGTAATCGGCGCTGATAAACCGGACGTTCGCCATCGGCCGCTCGAACCCAGGCCGCACGTCGCCCGGAACCCACACGCCGCTGAGCCAGCTCTGCCCGCGCAGGGGCAGCCGACTGACAATGGCGGCCGAACGAATTCCGGGGGCAGATGTCAGATGCGTCAGCAGCCGTTCATGAAAATCGCGGATTTGTTCTTTGGTGCCGTAGGTTACCGGCGAAGGAGCAACCTCCATGGCTAGCACCGCTGGCGCGTGGAATCCTTTATCAGCATGCATCACCCTCATAAAGCTGCGCAACAGCAATCCAGCCGTGATCAACAGAACCACACCCAGGCTGACCTCGACCGTGACGAGCGTATTACGCAAGCGCAGGCCCATCGGCGTCGTGGTAGTCGTGCGTTCCCCCGGCTGGAGCACCTGCTCCGTCCGGCTTGAGGCCATGCGCCACGCGGGCAGCAAACCAAACAACAACGTCGTTACTCCTATCAACAGCAAGGCGAAGCCAAGGACGTTGCCGTCCATGCGGACTTGGTCAAGCCGCGGTATATCGGCCGGCGTGATTCTTATCAACGCGCCCAAACCTGCCCATGCCACCATCACACCGAGGGTGGCTCCGAGGACGATGAGAAGCGACATTTCCGTCAGTCCCTGTCGAAGCAGTTGCAGGCGGTTGGCGCCCAACGCCATCCGAATCGCCGACTCGCCACGGCGTCCCTCGGCCCGCACAAGATGGAGAATGGCCAGATTCACACACGCGATCAGCAGCACCGACCCAATCGCGCCCAAGACAACGAGAAGACCCCGCTGGGAATCCTGAACCATTGCCTCCTTCAGAGATTTCACTATCGCGCGTAATTCGAACTGCGCACCTACTATCTTCACGAGCTGGGCACCGATGACGTCCAGTTCCGCCGCTGCCATCTCGCGCGTCACACCACCTTTCAGACGTGCGATGACATGGAACTCGAAATTGTCCATCAGGTCATTGCGCTCGGAGGCCGTAAATACCTTAGGCATCAAAACATCCGGCTGTTCGGGTATCGTTATTGGCCTGGGATTGGGTAATCGCAAGCCCGCCGGAAGCACCCCAATCACCGTGTACACTTCCCGATCCAGAGTGAGGGCAGTGCCGAGGACCGAAGGGGTACCGTGGAACTTCCGCCGCCATAACCTATCGCTGATGATGACGACACGGTGCCCACCTTCGGTCTCCTCCTCCGCGGTAAAGGTTCGTCCCAGCGCGGGCCGTACCCGGAGTGTTTCGAAGAGATTGGCTGAAGCCCGTACGACCGCCAAAATCTCGGGTTCGCCCTTGCCGGTCAGGTTCACAGGGCCAGAGCTCAAGAGGGACAGATTCTCAAAAGAGGAACACCGCTGTCGCCACTCGAGGAAATGCCGTGCACTGACCGGCAGAACGGGAAGCTTGTCCGCCAGGGTCGAAATGAACTCGTGCACGTAGACCAGCCGATCCGATTCGGGATACGCGAGCGGCCGCAGTAATACGCCATTCACCATCGAGAAAATGGCCGTAGTGGCGCCGATGCCCAGCGCCAGCGTCAGCACTATCACGACCGCATAGCCGGGAGTCCTCGCCAACGTACGAAATCCATACCGAACGTCTTGCCACAGCATTCTCATGATCCTCTCCTATTCTATTCGTATCTCAAGGCCACCATCGGATCGATTCGCGCGGCCCGGCGGGCGGGGAGGTAGCTGGCCAGCAACGCCACCGCCAACAGGACGAGGAATGACAGACCGATCGGCACAGGGTCCATCGGCTTTACGGCGTACAAAGCGCTACGCAAGGCCTGAGCTATGGCCAGTGCGACGACTAACCCGATTCCCCCGCCCAGGAACGCCAGGAGACAGCCACGCAGGAGCACCGACTTGAGCACATCGCTGCGCCCGGCCCCCAGGGCTATTCGGATGCCGATCTCCTGCGTGCGACGACTGACCGCGTAAGAGATGACGCCGTAAAGCCCCACGCTCGCCAAGCCCAAGGCAACCAGCGCCAGTACGGCAGACAGCTTGGTCATAAGATCCCGCCCGACCATTTGAAAACGGACGTACTGCTTTATGGTGCTCATGGGATAAATGTCGATTGTATCGCTCAGCGCGCGGATCTCCTTGCGCACGGGACCGATCCACATCGCCGGATCCCCTTTCGCTTCGACCAGCAGGATCATCCCGTACCAACGGATTTGGCTGTACGGAAGATAGAGGTATGGCTCCGCGCCTTCCTGCGTATCGATCTGCCTGTATTTTCCATCCTGCACCACCCCAATGATCTGCGTGGGCTCCGTGCTGCTATCGTCGATCCAAATCTGTTTGCCGAGGGGGTCTTCCCCCGGCCAAAAGCGTTTTGCCATCGCCTCATTCACCAGTGCGACCTTGGGAGCCGACCGGCCGTCCTGCTCCTGGAATGCCCGGCCGTACAGAATGCGGATGCCCATTGTCTTGAAGTAATCCGGCTCGACGACATTATGCTGGAAGGTCCAGCCGTCCGGCCGGGCTTGCGCATGGCCCGGCGGCAAGAAGATCTTGCGCCTGCCGCATGTACCGTAGGGGCTGAGCGGAACACAGCCGGCCAGACTGGCCCGTGTCACACCCGGCAACGCTCGGACCCGCTCGAGGAGCTGGCGATAAAATTCCCGGCAGTATTCTTCGTTGCCGTGCGGACTCAGGTCAGCGAGTAGGATGTCCTTTCTCTCAAAACCGAGGTCTTCCGTGTAGCACTTGACGAGACTCTTCAGCAGCAGGCTGGCCATGGATACGAGGACCAGGGCCAGCGCCAACTGGCCGACCACGAGCGCGTTGAGCCCCAGGTATTCTCTGCGCGGGCGGCACGATGACACATCCGCCTTGAGCACAGGCACAAGGTTCGGACGGGAGGCATGTACGGCGGGCGCGAGACCGATGAGCAAGACCGTCGCCAGGGACACGACGGCGGCGAAGGTCATCACCCGTACATCCAGGCGCGCCCCGAAATCCAGAACGCGCGACGGTAGAAATGCGGGCAGCAAGCCGATGAGCCAACGGGCCGGAATGATACTGCAAGCCAGCCCAATCAGGGAGAGCAATAGACTCTCGATCAACAACTGCCGTATCAATCGCCCGCGCCCCGCCCCCAACGCCGCGCGGACGGCCATTTCCCTGTGACGCGTCTCCGCGCGTGCCAACAGCAGGCCGCAGAGATTGACACAGGCGATCACCAAGACCACCCCTACGATTGCCATCATGAGTAAACCGTATGCGGCGTACTCGCCGTGGAACGCGGTCTCGGGCACTACAAGGGCTCTCTGCGGTGAGCCCGTCGCGCGGTCCCGCAGGTCCAGGCGCTGGAAGACTGCTTCCGCTTCCGCCTGCGCTTGTTGCACTGTAGAGCCCGACCGCAAGCGTCCGAATACAGCATTCGATTGGCGGTCTCGTGTGGCCCTCTCTTCCAGGTGTCCCCAGGTTTCCACCGGACACCAGAGATCCGTGGGAATCAGCCTCCGGACGCCAGTGAAGTCTTGAGACGCGATGCCCAGCACGATCACATCTCGTCCCGACAGCACGATAGCCTTGCCTACGAGATTGGGGTCCCCACCAAAGCGATGCTGCCACAGGGCGTGGCTGAGTACCACCGAAGGCACATTCTTCATCGACGAATCGTCATTCTCATGAAAGAATCGGCCGGCGTGCGGTCGAACTCCCAATACGGAAAAGAAATTCCTCGAAACCACATCAGCGACCAGATTCTGCGAATACTCCTCGCCGAACAGTGTTTCTTCTCGAGGCTCCACCACGGTCAGCCCGGAAAGTGAGCGGACCTGGGCCTGCAATTCCAGGTAGTCCGGATAGGAGAGGCCGCCGCCGGAACCCTGACCGCTGAGAGCGGAGATACGAACAACCCTACCCGGGTCTCGAAAGGGCATGGGTCGCAGCCAAATCGCGTCGGCGAGGCTGAAGACCACCGTGCTCAGAGTGATTCCCAGTGCGAGAGACCCGAGTGCCACAGCCGTCAGGCCAGGGGTTTTCACCAGCATCCGAATCCCATACTTGATGTCTTGCCACACAGCCTGCATATGACCATCCTATTCATATCGCAACGCCACCATGGGATCGATCCGCGCGGCCCGCCGGGCCGGGAGGTAGCAGGCCAGCAGCGCGACCGTTATCAGGATCAAAGGTCCGACGGCAAAGGTAACCGGATCGGTCGGCGAGACGCCGACAAGCTGACTTCTCACCAGCCGCGTCAGCCCGAAGCTCAATCCCAGGCCGACCGCGAGACCCCATAGAACAAGCCGTGCCGCCTGCCTCAAGACCATTCGCCCCACGTCCCTCGGCCGGGCGCCCAAGGCCATTCGCACGCCGATCTCACGCGTCCGGTGTGCGACGGACCAAGCAACCACGCCATAGAGTCCAACCGAGGCCAGCGTCAAAGCGAGCGTGGCGAACACGCTCATCAGCGAAGCTGTGACCCGCTGTGGCCCGAGCGACCGGGCGAGCTCTTCGGCAAGCGTTCGGGTAGCGAACAGCGGAAGGCCCGGTTCCAGTGAGGCGAGCGCGGCGCGCACGCCTCCGATCAATGAGGTGGGATCGCCCGCCGTTCGCACGTACAACACCATCTGCGACTGATAATGTTGGGCATGCGTCAGATAGATCATCCGCTCGACCGGTCGCGGCGCCGAGCCGAATCGCGCGTCACGCACAATGCCGACGACCTCGAAGGATTGGACCCCGAACCGGCCACCCATCACGACTCGCTCGCCCAATGCACTACGACCCGGCCACAGACACCTGGCCGTAGATTCGTCCACGATCGCTACGGCGGGCGTGTCGAACTGGTCGGCGGCTTCGAAGTCGCGCCCTGCGAGTACCGGTATCGCGAGCGTCTGGAAGAAGCCCGGCGTGACCGTCGTACAGCTCAACGCCACTTCGTCGCCTTCCGCGGCGGCTTCCGCTCGTGCGGTCGTCTCCTCGCTCATATCATTAAACGGCCGCGCCGCCGCGAAGCTTGCCGCCTGTACGCCCGGCAACCTCAAGACGCGATCCCGCAACGCAAGGAAGAATCGAAGTCCTCGATGGGAGTCGTAGCCCTGGAGGCCGAGGTCCACCGTCGCCAGCAACACCGAGTTGACCGCCAACCCGGATCGCAGGTTCAAGGCGTATTGCAGTGTCCGCAGGAACAGGCCCGCACCCACCAGCAGCAGCAGCGAGAAGGCGACTTGCACCACCACCAGCCCGCTTCGCAATGCCGATCTCGAAGAGCCGGATTGGGCCGACGCGTCCTTGAGAGTGCGCTCGAGATCCCTGTGGGCCAGCCGCCAGGCGGGGGCAAGACCACAAGCAACGGCTGTGAACAGTGCCAGCCCGGCGGCAAATGCGAATACTCGCGCATCAGGACCCAGTTGGAGACTTGCCAAGCCCACGGTCGCCGGCGCGAGCAAGACGATCAGGTTGGAGAACCAAACCACCAGCAGCAAGCCGACACCACCGGCCACAAGCGCCAGTAGCAGATTCTCCGTGAGGAGTTGGCGCACCAACCGTCCGCCGCCCGCCCCCAGGGCGAGCCGGATTCCCATCTCGTGCCGCCGCGCCGTCCCGTGAGCCAGTTGCATATTCGCGACATTGACGCAGGTGCCGAGCAGCACCAAGCCGGCCACCGCCAGTAAAAGCGTGACTACTTGCCGCGTCCGGCCGCGATCGCGCTGATGCACGCTCGTTCCCACCTCGACGGCGACGCCGCGCTCATCGTTGGAATCTGGAAATGCCTGCTCGAGTCGGCGGGCAATGATTTCCAGTTCCGTCCGTGCCCGCGCCAGTGATACCCCGGGCTTCAGACGACCGATGGCGTCGTGCCAGACGGCGCCATGATCGGAAAGGAGGTCCTTCCCCCCGCCGAAGTCCGGCGCCGCTCGCGCCAGCATCGCCATGGGCACCCAGACCTCCAACTCCCGCAGCCGCTCCGTTCCTTTGAACTGGGCCGCCGTGACGCCAATGATTGTGAAAGGATAACCGTTGAGCGTCAGAGTGCGTCCCACGACGCTCGTATCGCCGCCGAAGCATCGCTGCCATAACCCAAAGCTGATCACCGCCACAGGGCGTCGGCCCGGCGAGGCGTCCTCCTCCGGCACAAACGTGCGTCCTGCCGCGACGCCTACACCCAACAGGTCGAAGTAATTGGCGGACACTACCGCCCCGCGCAAGCGTTCAGCCGCAGCGCCCGTGCCCAGGTGAAATGGCGTGTCATATAGGGCCACCAGTTCAAGGGTCTTTGCCTGGGCGCGAAGCTCCGCGAAGTCGGCGTAGGAGAAAGTGCCGAAACCCTCGCCCTTGCGCGTGCGCCCGAGCTGCACCAAGCGCCCCGGCTCGCGCACACCAGGGACGGATCGAACCAACAGGGCCTGGGCCAGATTGTAGATGCCGGTCGCCGCCCCGATGCCCAGCGCCAGTGTCAGCACGGCCACGGCGGTGAAGCCGGGCTTCTTCCTCAGCATCCGAAGTCCATATCGGATGTCTTGCCATAGCGCTCTCATTCATCTCTCCTATTCACATCTCAGGGCCGCCATCGGGTCGATCCGGGCCGCCCGGCGGGCGGGGAGATAGCAGGCGGTCAGTGCCGCGACGACCAGCAGAAGCGGAACCCCGAGGAATGTGGCGGGATCGGTGGGACGGATCTGAAAGAGCAGGCCGGACATGCATCGTGTCAATAGGAACGCTCCCGCCAGGCCAATCACAAGGCCGACAACCGTCAAACGGGCCCCCCTCCTCACCGCGAGCCTCAGAATATCGCCTTTCTCGGCACCGAAGGCCATGCGGATGCCGATTTCCCGGGTGCGCTCGTTGACGGCATAGGCCACCACAGCATAGATGCCCGCCGTAGCCATCAGCAGAGCCACGCCGCCCAGCACGGAGAAAAGGACCATGCTGAATCGTTGAAACGAGGTATTTTCGCCAACGATTTGATTCATCGTCTGGATGCCCAGGATCGGCTGGTCCGGATCGATCTCCCCGAGAACACGCCGCACACCGGCAGCGAATTGCACAGGCTCCTGCGCCGTGCGGAGCAGGACCGTCATCCCATGCGAGCAGTTCTGCCGGATCGGCTCGTAAACAATGGGCTCGAAATCCTCCTCAAACAAATGGAACTCCCTCACATTCCCCACGACACCGATAATCTTCCGGTTCACGCCTACCCCGTGGATGGTGACCGACTTGCCGACCGCCTCTTCGCCCAGCAGAGACCTGCGCACAAATTCCTGGTTCACGATAGCCACGTTCTCGCCCGTTGTCCCGTCGGAGGGCATGAAGTCGCGGCCCTGGAGCAAGGGAATCTTCATGCACCGGAAGCAGTCGCTCGTGACCATACGGTATTCGCCCTTGACCCCACGTTCCTCTCCGGTAATCGGGTCCTGGACAGCAAATACTGTCCTGTAGTTGTCGGATGTCATGGGGTGCAGACTGATCGCACAGACGGATTCGACCCCCGGCAGCTCCGCAAGTTGCTCCACGACCTGCTGGTAGAACGCCGCGTGCTGGAGGCTCTCACGGTTGTCTGGCGTATTCGGTCGTTCCATCTGCACGGCCAACAGCCCGCGAGCCACAAAACCGGGATTCACGTGCTGAAGCCGGGCGAAGCTGCGAATCAGCAGACTTGACCCCGTCAACAGGATCAGGGCCAGCACGATCTGCGCGACCACGAGAGCACCCAGTGTCCGCTGCCGTGACAGACCGCCGGATGCGCGGTATCCACATTCGCTCAAGGTCTCCCAAAATCGCCTGCCGGAGGTCCGCCAGGCGGGAAGCAAGCCGAATATTACAGCCGTCAATATGGACAACCCTACCGTGAACCCCAGTACGACAGAATCGAGCCGAATCTCGTCAAACCCCGGCAGATTGCCGCCGGTCGCCGTCAGCTTGGGGGCGACATACTTCAAGCCATCCAGGCCCCAGAGCGCCAGGACCACTCCCAGGCCGCCCCCGCACAGCCCCAGGAGAACACTCTCGGTCAGCATCTGCCGAAGGAGGCGTGCGCGTCCCGCTCCCAGGGCCGAGCGTACGGCGATTTCCCGGGCACGAGCTCCGGAACGGGCCAGCAGCAAGTTCGAGACGTTGGCGCAGGCGATCAACAGCAGAAGGGCCACCGCCCCGTGCAGCAGGAGGAAGGCGGTACTCACTTGCTGGACCACGAGACCACCGAGAGAGTTGACCAGAATCCTTATATCCTTATTGCTGTCCGGATGCTCCTGGGCAAGACGTTCGGCGACGAGATCCATTTGGGCCTGGGCCTGCTCGAGGGAGGTGCCGCTCCTCAGCCGTCCCAGAACACCCAGGTGACGGTCCGTGCGGCCGGTTTGCAGTTCGTCCCCCGGCAGCAGCGTATACAACTGCGCCAGGTCGTCGATGAAGCCCATGGTCGGTCTGGTCACACCGACAATGGTCGAAGGCACTCCATCCAGAAGAATCTCCCGGCCCACGACGTCCGCGTCCCCGCCGAAGGCATCTTTCCAGAGCCTGTGGCTGAGCACAGCCACGTGGTGCTTGCCCGTTTCCGCCTCTTCCGCGCGGAACCCCCGGCCGAACACAGGCTGAACTCCCAGGGTCCGGAAGAAACCAGGCGTCACGCGCAACGTGCGTAGTGCGATCGGCTCGCCGGCGCCGGTCAGGCTGAGCCGACCCGTGGTCATGGCACTGATCTCCTCAAAAACTGTGTTCTGTGACACCCAGTCCAGGTACTCCGGTCCGGAACAGGCGAATCGATTGCCGTCTTTCTTCGATTGATTGTTCACTAAAACCAGGCGCCCGGCGTCATCGAAGGGCAGCGGACTGAGCAGCACGCTTCGTACCATTGTGAAAACCGCCGTATTGGCCCCGATCCCCACCGCCAGCACCAGAACCACCACACCCGTGAAGCCGGGACTCCTCCTCAGCATTCGCATGCCGTACCGGACGTCTTGCCACAGCGTTCGCATCCTCTCTCTCCTATTCGTATCTCAGCGCAACCATCGGGTCGATTCGCGCCGCCCGGCGGGCGGGGATCAAACTGGCCAGCAGAGCGACCCCGGTCAGGAGCAGCGACGTGCACAGGAAGGTCATCGGGTCGGTGGGACTGACGCCGTAAAGGAAAGTGGAAACCACACGGGTTACCACCAGTGCACCCACCAAACCAACCATCATGCCAACGATGGTGAGCTTGAACCCCTCTCGCAGTACGGCCTTCAGCACGTCGCCACTCGTGGCGCCCAGGGCCATCCGAATGCCGATCTCCGCCGTGCGCTGCCGGACGGAATGCGCGATGACGCCATAAATGCCGAAGCTCGCCAGAACCACCGCGACGAACGAGAACACCGACAGCACGACCGCCAGAAACCGTCGGCCTGCCAGGGTTCCCGCGACAATATCCGCCATCGTCCGGACCTCCCGGACCACTACATTGGCGTCAGAGGCCCGGATTTCCGCTCTCAGCGGTCCTGCCATGCTCACGGGGTCTGAGCCCGTCGCGACGACGAGCGAAGAATCGCGCCACCCCATTTGCTGCGACGGCACAAAAGCTTCCAGGACCGGATCGGCGTCGAGCGCGGCGCTCTTGCTGTCACGGACGACTCCCACGATCTCCACGGTAGCCCCCGCCCATCCGAACTCAAACTTCTTTCCGATCGGGTCTGTATCCGCCCAGAACCGTCGGGCGAGGCTCTCGTTGATGATCGTGACGCGCGGAGCGCCCGGGTCATCCCTTTCCGTGAAGTCGCGTCCGGCCAGGAGCGCAATCCCCATCAGATTAAAATAGCCGGGACTCGCGATGCGCCCTGCGACCGAGTGCTGGCCGATCTCGCTCTCTTGCCTGCCTTCGGGGTGAATGCTGCCTCCGCCCGCGGCTCCGCACAGGGGCAGCCCGTTGACCAGAGCGGCCGAACGCACACCGGGCAGGGACCTGACGCGCTGAAGAAACTCACCGGCGCTGTCGGGACCCAGGTTCTCCAGTTTCAGCGTCAGGATGTTCTGCGTCCTGTACCCCGGGTCGAGCAGCAACAGGCGAGAGAGACTGTTGATCAGCAGGCCGGAGCTGATCAGCAAGATGAGGGACAACGACACTTGAGATGCCACGAACAGGCTGGCCAGCCGATGACGGCCGAAGTCCAGCGTGGCGCCGCGACTATCCGCCTTGATCGCCTCGTTCAGATCGGGCCGGCAGGTCCGCAATGCCGGAACCAGTCCGACGAGGATACCCGTCAACAGAACCAGACCCAGTGAGAACACCAGCGTGCCGAGATTGACGCCGACTTCTTCCAGACGCGCCATGTCGCTCGGAGCGATTGCCCGAAAGACGTGGATGCCGCCGATGGCCAGAACGGTCCCCAGAATCCCTCCGAACAAGCTCAAGAGCACGCTTTCGGCCAGCGACTGGCACAGCAATCGCCGCCAGCCGGCTCCGAGTGTCGCGCGGGTCGCCATTTCCCGTCGGCGGGCCAGCCCTCGCGTCAGCAGGAGATTGGCCACGTTGGCGCAGGCGATCAGCAGCACAAAGGCAGCCGCACCGGCAGCCAGGAGGATCAACGAGCGTGTCTCGCCTACAAGGCACGCGTGCAACGAAACCACATTGACGCCCAGCTCGTTCGCCGGATCCTTGACCTCTTCGGCGATCCGTCGGGCGATCCCATCCATCTCGGCCTGCGCCTGCTTGACGCCAATCCCGGGCTTGAGCCGACCCACCACAATCCAGCGGAGGCAGCCGCGGCCGCCCAAGGCCGTCTCAGGAAGGTCCCGGTCCACCGGAATCCAGAAATCAACAAACGCGTTGGCCTTGGCGCTCAGGGCGCGGATGCCCGGCGGCATGATGCCGATGACCGTATACGGCGCGTTCCCCTCTCCCAGCGCCACTGGTTTGCCCAGGATCGCCTCGTCGCCGCCAAAATGCCGCTGCCAGAAATCATAGCCGAGGACGACGTAGTGATGGTTCGGCCAAGTCTCTTCCGGCAGGAACGTCCGCCCCACGAGCGCTTCCCACCCCAGCAACGGGAACAAGTTCGGGGACACGCACATGCCTTCGATATGATCCGTCCCCTCCTCGTGCCGGTAGGTCGTCCCCTCGGTACGCACGATGGCCATGTCTTCGAACGAGCGGTTCTGCTGTTGCCAATCCAGGAAGTTCATGCCGGACGTGGGCGCCCGCCATAGGTTCCATTTGGCATACGTCGTAAACAGCATGACCAGTCGCCCCGGGTCTCTGTAGGGAAGCGCCCGCAACAGCACGCCATCGACGATACTGAAGACGGAGGTCGTCGCTCCGATTCCCAGGCCCAGGATCAGGACCACCACGACCGCGAAGCCGGGATTCCTCGCCAGCGTTCGGAACCCGTAACGTACGTCTTGCCACAAAGTCGTCATTGTATGTCTCCAAGAATCAACTGGAATATTGGAACGGTGGAATGATGGAATGCTGTAAGAGCGACAGCGTTCCGATCCACTGTTCAGTATTCCAATATTCCATCATTCCAATCCTACTCGTATCTCAGCGCCACCATGGGATCGATCCGCGCCGCCCGGCGGGCGGGGACGTAGCTGGCCAATAGGGCCACACACGCGAGAAACAGCGATGCCGTCGCCAACGTCGCCGGATCCAAGGGCTGCACATGGAAAAGGAAACTCCTCAGCACGCGGGTAAAGCCGAACACTCCGAGCAGACCCATTCCCAGTCCGGCCGCCACGAGCCACAGCGCTTGCCGCACAGCCAGTTGCAGAATGTCTGCGCGCCGTGCTCCCAGAGCCGCGCGGATACCAAACTCGCTGACGCGCTGAGCCACCGAATAACTCACGAGCCCGTAGATGCCCACAGCGGCCAAAGCCAAACTCACCGCTGAGAATAGGGAGGCCAGAATCACTTGAAGCCGTTGCGGCCGGATGGAACTGTCGATCCGTTCCTCCATCGTTTGCAGGGAAAGAATGGGCCGGTCTTTTTCCACGGACCGGACGACCTCACGAACCGAGGCCGCCCATGGCATCGGATCGGACTTCACCCGCAGAACCAGATTACGCACCGGCAGCGTTCTTTCCTGCTGATACGAACAGTACGCGTGAGGCTGAATCTCCTGGGCCAGCCCGCCATATTTCACATCCCCAACCACTCCCACAATCGTGTGCCGTTGACCGCGCAGCAGCCGCCGGCCGATGGGATCCGCTCCTCCCAGCAGTTGTTTCACGAACGTCTCATTCACCACGGCCACGGGCGGTGCCTCTTTCGTGTCCTGCTCGGTGATGCCGCGGCCCTTCAGCAGGGGAATGCCCATGGCACGAAAATAATCGGGTGTCACGCTGTTATAGCCGAGCAGCCGCTGCTCCCCCGCCGATTTAGGCAATTCCCCCTCGACGCTCGCTTCATCGACGTAGGATGGACCGGAGAGGGGAAGGTCGCGGACCGCACCAACCGCCAGCACTCCCGGCAGCGACGACAATCTCGTCAGCAGTTCTTCGCTGAGAGGGTCTCCCGCCTCGGCAAGCTCCACCGTCAACAGGTTTTCGGGATGGAACCCAAGCGGGACTTGGCCGAGTAAAACGAAACTCTTGAGGAGCAACCCGGCCCCCGCCAGGAGTATGAGCGACAAGGCCATCTCCGCGATCACCAGCCAATGCTGCGCGAGGCTGGGACGGGAGACGGCAAAACCGTGCACCGTCCGGCCCTGCTTGAGACACGCGTTCAAGTCCATCTGCGCCGCACGCACGGCCGGAGCCAATCCGAAGATCGCGCCGCTCGCCAGGGACACCAGAAACGCGAAGCCGAGTACCCGCCCATCCAGATTGCTCTCCCCCACGCGCGGCACGAAACCGGCCGCGAATCGTTCGAGACCAGTCACTCCCCAGTGCGCTACCAGCAAACCCGATGCTCCGCCCGCGATGCCCAGAAGCAGACTCTCGCTGAGCAATTGTCGCATGATCCTCCAGCGCCCCGCCCCCAGCGCCGCACGAAGCGTCATTTCTCTGCCACGAGACGCCGACCGCGCCAAGAGCAAGTTTGCCACGTTCGCTACGGCAACCAGCAGGACCAGCAGCACGCCCCCCTGGAACACGTACAGCAGCAGGCGCACGTTCTGCACCAAATGCTCATGGAGCGAGGTCACCTTCACGCCGAAATTGCGGTTGGACGCGGGATACGCCTGCGCCAGACGTTCCGCGATCACATCCATCTCCGCCTGCGCCCGTGTGCGCGTCACCCCCGGTTTGAGACGGGCCACCACCCGGGCGCACCAGCCGCCGCGCTCCATAGTCTGCTTTGTGTCCATCGCATAGGGCAGCCACAACTCCGAGTCGTCGGGAAAGCTGAACCCGGCCGGCATGATGCCCACCACGGTACACTCTGTGGCGCCGCCGAAACCAACAGAAAGAGCCACGGCCCTGCCGATCAGTCCCGGGTCCGCCCCATACAGCCGTTGCCAGACCCCATGGCCGAGAACGACCACCGGCGGGCCGCCTTCCTTTGTCTCCTCCGGAGCAAACGTGCGGCCCAACGCGGGTCCCACCCCGAGAGTCGAAAAGAACTCAAGCGAGACCTTCGTACCCCGCAGGCGGGCGGCTTCCTCCTCGCCAGTCAGGGTGTAATCCCAACCGTGCATGATTGCCAGCCGCTCGAAGACGGTGCTTTGATTCCTCCAATCCAGGTAGTTGGCGGGCGCGACCGTCCAGAGCTTGCCGGTTTTCTTCTCTTGCTCCCAGATCATGACCAGCCGGTTGACGTCCCGGAAGTGCATCGGACGCAGCAACACCGCGTTCACCACGCTGAAGATCCCCGTAGTGCCTCCAATACCCAACGCCATCGTGAGTACCACGACAGCGGTAAAGCCGGGGGTCCTCGCGAACATGCGAAAGCCATATCTGACGTCCTGCCACAGCGCTCCCATTGGTCTCTCCTACTCGCACCTCAACGCCACCATGGGGTCGATTCGGGCTGCTCGGCGAGCGGGAAGGTAGCAAGCTGCCAGTGCCGCGAGTGCGAGCAGAACCACAACGGCGATGAAGGTCAACGGGTCGGCGGCGCTGACCTCGTAGAGGAGGCTCCGCATGAGCCGCGTCAGGGCGAGGGCGGCCGCCACTCCGATCACGCCGCCTATGACCACCAGCCGCATGCCCTGACGCAGCGTCAGGCGAAGCACTTGCGACGACTGGGCGCCCAGCGCCATCCGAATCCCGATCTCGCGAGTCCGCTGCGCGACCGAGTAGGCGATCAATCCGTACATGCCCGTGACGGCGAGCACCAGCGCCAGCACAGCGAAGAGCGCGAGCAGCACGGCAACGAACTTCGTACGCGAGGTCGAATTGGCGATGCGATGCGCCATCGTCATCACATCAGAGACGGGCAGCTCGCGTTCCACCGCCGCCACGGCCTGTCGTACCGCCGCGACCATGGATAAGGGATCGCCCGCGGTTCGTACCGTCAGATAGTAGCACGGATAGCCGGATTGAAGATAGGGCACGTAGATGTCATTGCCGATCTGGGCTGCCATATCATCGTACTTGATGTCGCCCACTACGCCGACGATCTCGACCGGCGTGTATCCAGGTTCGATCGCCATGCTCAGATCGAGCTCCTGACCGACCGGATCGGTTCCGGGCCAGTATCGGCGGGCCATAGCCTCGTTGATCACGGCCACCCGTTTGGTGCCATTAATGTCCTGCTCCGTGAACCAACGGCCGGCAAGCAAAGGCACCTGCAATGTGGGCAGGTACCACGGGCTTGCTCTGTGAACACCGATGAGGACATCCGTCCGCCCATTTTCCGATCCCGGCTGTTGGAGCTGCACGAGACTGTGATCGTAAGAACCCGACAAAGGCGTCGCATCGGCTACACAGACCGATTTGACGCCAGGGATCGACGCAATCCGCTGCTCCACCTGCTGCACGGCGGAGCCCCAATCCCTGCCGGACAGTCCCTGCGGCGCATTCACCTGCAGAGTCAGAAGACCCGCAGGCTCAAAGCCGATTTCTGTCGTCATCAGGCGAACAAAGCTTCGCAACATGAGGCCGGCCCCGACCAGTAGCACGATAGCGAGGGCCGTTTGTCCCACCACCAGGAGGCTGCGGGCCTGACACAGGCGCAGGCTCGACCACGCGCCCACCGGCGCCGATTCCGTCGTCCCGCGCAGCGACGGCGCCAGCGACCGGCGGGTGGTGCGCAGAGCGGGAACAAGACCGAAGATGGCTCCGCAAACCAGTGCGAGGACAAAATTGAAGAGCAGCACAGGCGTGCCGAGTCGAATCTCACTAAAGTCCGGCAGCCGGGCGTATCGGATATGAAATCCTTGGCTGTCGGCCGGCCTGAGGGCAGCCATCAGGTCGATGCCCTCGCGGGCGAACAACAGCGCCAGGACGCCCGCCCCGGCGGACAAAACGAGGCTCTCGATCAGCAACTGGCGGACGACGCGTGCCCGCGTTGCACCCAATGCCATGCGAGTTGCGATCTCCCCTCGGCGGGAAATGCCCCGCGCCAGCAACAGGCCGCCGATGTTGACACACGCAATCAGCAGCACAAAGCCCACGGCCGCCAACAGCACGAGCAAGGAACGGCGAATGGCCGGGTCCGTGTTCGCTTTTTGCAGCGAAGCCAATCGGATGCCCCATGTGCTCGTCTGGTCCGGCATGGGATAGACGGTCTCGATCTGCTTCTCAAGGGGTGCAACCGCCGCCTGTGCCGCCGCAAGGCTGATTTCCGGATTCAGACGTGCCAAGACCCGGTGCCACATGGTCGCGGATCTTGTGAGCCGCTCTGGATTGCCTTGAAGGATCGGTGCCATGGCAATTGGCACCCAGACATCCGCTGAACCCATCTGTCCTTTGAACCACGCCGGCAGCACACCCACAACCGTCAGGTATGCCTTGTTCAGACACACAGTTTTTCCGATCACGTCGGCCTGCGATCCGAAGCGACGGTGCCAGAGCCCGTCGCTGATGACTGCCACCGGATGTGTACCCGGCGTTCGGTCTTCCTGCACCTCAAAGACACGTCCAAGCTGCGGCTTCAGGCCCAGCAGAGAAAAATAGTCCGCCGACACCAATTCTGCCCCCACCCGCTCGGGCGCGCCGTCTTGCGTCAGAGTCAGCAAGTCCTCGGCGCAGGCGGCTATCTGTGTGAAAACCCGGCTGTGTTCGCGCAGCACCTCAAACCGCGGGTAGGACCATTCCGCCATGACGACGGTCGGTTTGCCGGGGGCTGAGATAGTCGATTGCACCTGAACGAGCCGGTCGGGCTCGGGATAGGGCAAGGGTTTAAGAAGCACGGTGTGTATGACACTGAACAAGGCACTATTGATTCCTATGCCCAGCGCCAACGTCAATACCACCGCACCGGCAAAGCCCGGACTCCTCCCCAGCATCCGGAGTCCATAGCGTATGTCTTGCCATAGCGTTCCCATTGGTCTCTCCTATTCGCACCTCAACGCCACCATGGGGTCGATTCGGGCTGCTCGGCGGGCGGGAAGATAACACGCCAGAAGGGCGATCAGACTGAGCACCAGGGCTCCCGCCACTAATGTGAGCGGATCCATCGGGCTGACGCCGTAAAGCATCCCGCGCAAGACTCGAGTCAACGCCCACGCGGCGCCCAAGCCCAACCCGATCCCAATTGCCACAAGTGTCATCCCCTGGCGCAGCACCATCCGCACCACGCCAGGTGCTGCGGCGCCGAGCGCCATGCGGATTCCAATCTCGCGTTCGCGTAAGGCAACGGAATAAGCCAGGATGGCGTAAACCCCCATGCCGGCCAGCAGCAATCCAACCGCTCCGAAGACAGCGAGGTAACACATGTAGGTCCGTTGCGCTCGCGTGCTATCGTAGAAAACATCCTTGACCTTGAAGACGTCGGGTTTGCGCAGCTCAGGCCCCGCCGCCTTTAGCTCCGCCAAGAGAGGCTTGATCAATCCGTCGGGCTTGGTGCGGGTTCGCACAAACAATAGATAGGCCGGATAGCTCAAGACGGTCAAGCCGACGTGCTGCGGTCGGTAGAACATCGGGAGGGTTGGTTCTGTCCAGTGCCCGATCCTCCGGGTATCGGCGACAACCCCCACGACCTCAAAGGTGCTGTGGTCGTCGTCGGCCGTCGATTGGATGGTTTTCCCGACGGCGTTCTCCCCCGGCCAACAACGCCGGGCCAGGGTCTCATTGACCAAAACAGCCGTCGCATTGGCACCCAGGTCCCGTTCGTCGAAAGACCGCCCGCGAAGCAGCGGCGCCCCCATGGCCTTGAAGGCCTCAGCGTTCCCGACCCCTGAGGCGCTCCAGTACAATTCCACCGGCTCCGCGTGTCCGGTGAGGGCGAACTTCCGTTGCTCACAGCCGGCGCGGAGAATGCCGACGGCCTCGACCCCCGGTACGGCGCTGAGTCGCCGGTGAATCTCAGCCAGCAAGAGGTTATTGGCCTCAAGCGTCCGGTATGTCTCCGAGTCAAAGGCCGGCTGGATTTGAACACAGATCAGGTTCGTTAGGTCGAAACCCAGGTTGATCCGGAGCAGTCGGACTACACTTTGGATCATCAGACCCGCACCGGCGAGCAACAACATCGCCAGGGAGACTTCGAGGACAACCAGCCCCCGGCGATACAGGTTTCTGAGGACGCTTGGCGTCGCCTGCATCACGCTGTGTTTGAGCGCGTTTGCCACAGGTCGTGTCGCCCCGTACCACGCGGGGACCGTCCCAGAGACCAGACCTGCCATGACCGCAATCAACAGAGAGTAAGCCAGCACCTGCCAATCGAGCTCAATGGTTCGCAGGCGGGGCACATAGGACGGGAGCAACCACTCCATGAGGCCGAAGCTCCAGTAGGTCAGAGCGATGCCGGCAACCGCCGCGGCCAGAGCCGGCAGCAGACTCTCCAGCAACAACTGGCGCAGCAGTTGAAACCGCCCGGCCCCCAGCGCGCTCCGGATGGCCAATTCATGCTGGCGGGTTTCGGTCCGGGCCAGGTTCAGATTCGCGACATTCGCACAGGCGATCAGCAAGACGAAGATCATGGCACCGACAAATCCCGGGATAGTCCTCTGCACGTCGCCACTGGCGAACAACTCACGCACGGGTCGCAAGTGAAGGAACGTGTAGCCATAGCCCTCCTTGCGGTGCTCCTCCTCGTACCGTCGTGCCAACACATCCAGTATTGCCTGGGCCTGCTGCATTGACACCCCGGGAGCAAGTCTGGCAATAATTCCGTTGTTCGATCGGAATCGTAAGCCTTTCGGGTCTTGGTCTGCCGGCTTTACCTCCGGATCATCGGCTGGAAACCAGAAATCGGCATAATAGGGGAATTTGAAATGAGGCGGCATCACTCCGACCACGGTGTAGTACTGATTCTGGATGCGGAGCGATTTCCCCACCCAGCCTGGATCGCCGCCCAACTTGTTCTTCCAGAACTCATGGCTAAGCACAATAACCGGAGGAGCGTCAGGGCGGCCCTCATTGGCGGCGAACGTCAGCCCAAGCCAGGGCCTTGCACTCCAAAAGGAGAAGAAGTTTGGAGAGACGCGGGCGCCATGGATCCTGTCAATCCACCCGGCATTCTCCCAAGGTAGTTCGGCCCAGGGTATAATTATGGTTAGATCGGCGAAGTAGTCCCGATGGGCGCGTAATTCCTGGAGGACCACAGGGCTAACCCCCCCCTCGTCCCAGTACTTGTTCTCCTCCTTGTCAAAGGGGCGGATCTGGACGAGCCGATCCGGCTCCGCCGCCGGCACGGGATTGAACCACAATGCATTGACTCCACTGAAGATCGCCGTGCTTGCCCCAATACCGAGCGCGAGTGTCAGCACGGCCACGGCCGTGAAGCCCGGCGTCTTGACCAGCATTCGGAAGGCATATTTGAGGTCTTGCCAAAATGTTCTCATAGGTCTCTCCTATTCGCATCTCAGCGCCGCCATGGGATCGATCCGCGCGGCCCGGCGAGCGGGGAGCGTACACGCCACAAGGGCGATCAGAGTGAGCAACGCGGCTCCAGATGCCAACGCGAGTGGGTCCGTTGGGCTGACGCCGTAGAGCATCCCACACAGAAGGCGAGTCAACGCCCAGGCGCCAACCAAGCCCAGGGCAATCCCAATTCCCACAAGAGTCATCCCCTGGCGCAGCACCATCCGCACCACGCCAGGTCCCGCGGCACCGAGCGCCATGCGGATTCCGATCTCACGTTCGCGCACGGCCACAGAATAGGCGAGGATGGCATAGACGCCCACGCTGGCCAGCAGCAATCCAACCGCTCCGAAGACGCCGAGGTAGCACATGTAGGTCCGATGCGGTCGGATGCTGTCGTAAAGCTTATCCTTGACGACAAAGATGTCGGGTTTCCGCAGTTCCGGTGCCGCTGCCTTCACTTCTACCAAGAGAGGCTTGATCAATCCTTCGGGCTGAATCCGCGTTCGAACAAAGAAACTGTAGGTCGCTGTCACGAAGCCCCCCTGTTGTGGCTGGTAGAACGTCGGCCCCATCCCGCCTGTCAGGCCCCACTCCCGGAAGTCGGGCACCACCCCCACGACCTCAAAGACCCTGTGGTCATCCTCGGCTGTGGCGCGGAGGGTCTTGCCAACCGCATCTTCCCCCGGCCAACATCGCCGGGCCAGGGTCTCGTTGACCACGACAGCAGTCGCGTTGGGACCCAGGTCTTGTTCATCGAAATACCGCCCGCGGAGTAGCGGCACTTTCATGACTCTCAACGCATCAGTGGCACCAACGCCAGATGCGCCCACGTTCAGCTCTACTGGCTTTTCCTGTCCGGTGATGGCGAACTCCCGCCGTCCAGTGCCCCTGACGAGTACGCCCACGGCCTCAACTCCCGGCACAGCGCAGAGTCGCTCGTGAATGTCCGCCACCAGGAGGTTCTTGGTCTCAACTGTCCGGTATTTCTCCGTCCCCAATGCCGGGCATAGGCGAACATGGACTAGCCTCTTCTGATCGAAACCAGGGGTGGTCCAGAGTAGACGGACTACGCTCTGGATCATCAGACCGGCACCGACGAGCAACAACATCGCCACGGAGACCTCAAGGACGACCAGGCCTCGGCGATACAGGTTTCTGAGGATGCCTGGGGTTGCCTGCACGCCGGTTTGCCTGAGCGCATTTGCCAGGGGTCGTGTCGCCCCCCACCACGCAGGGACCGTCACAGATATGAGACCTGCCGTAACCGCAGCCAACAAGGAGTAGGCCAGCACCTGCCAGTCGAGCTCGATGGGTCGCATGCGGGCCACAGAGAGCGGAAGCAGCCCCTCCATAAGGCCCAAACTCCAGTAGGTCAGAACAATGCCGGCAACCGCGCCGGCCAGCGCCACCAGGAGGCTCTCCAGCAACAACTGACGCAGCAGTCGAAGCCGTCCGGCCCCGAGGGCGCTGCGGATGGCCAACTCATGCTGGCGAGCCTCGGTCCGCGCCAGGTTCAGATTCGCTACGTTCGCACAGGCGATCAGTAAGATGAAGATCATGGCCCCCAGAAATCCAGGAATGGTCTTCTGCACGTCGCCACCGGAGAACACCTCCCGCAGAGGTCTCGCGTGAAGGACCGTGTAGCCAAGGCCCTGCGTGCGGTGCTCCTCCTCATACTGTTGCGCCAACACATCCAACATTGCCTGCGCTTGCTTTATGGACACCTTTGGGGCAAGTCTCGCAATGATTCCGAAGTTGGGCCAGAACCGGCGGCCCTCCGTGTCTTTCTCCGCTGACATCACCTGCGGATCATCGGCTGGAGTCCAGAAATCAAGAGCCCAATAGGGGAATCTGAAGTGAGGCTGCATCACTCCGATGACAGTGTAAAACTGGCCCTGCATGCGAAGCGATCTGCCTATCCAGCCTGGATCGCCGCCCAACTTGTCCTTCCAGAACTCATGGCTAAGCACAATGACCGGAGGATCGCCGGGCCGCCCCTCACCTGCGACGAACGTCCGTCCAAGCCAGGGCCTTGAGTTCCAGTAGGAGAAGAAGTTCGGGGAGACCCCGGCTCCACTCATAGTGTCGATCCACCCGGCATTCTCCCAAGACGGCTCAGCGAATCTGATCAAGGTCAGATCAGCGAAGTACTCCCGGTGGGCGCGTAGCTCCCGCACGATCATGGGGCTGACACCATCCGAGTAGTCATTCTTCTCCTTGTTGAAGGTGCGGATCTCGACGAGCCGATGCGGCTCCGCCGCCGGCACGGGATTCAACCACAGTGCATTGACCCCGCTAAAGATCGCCGTGCTTGGCCCAATGCCCAGGGCGAGCGTGATCACGGCCACAGCCGTGAAGCCCGGCGTCTTGACCAGCATTCGGAAGGCATATTTGAGGTCTTGCCAAAATGTTCTCATAGGTCTCTCCTATTCGCATCTCAGCGCCGCCATGGGATCGATCCGCGCGGCCCGGCGCCTGCCATAGACAGCGATACTCATTGCCTATGCGACGTCGAAGCCGCTTTGCTTGAGCTCGGTTGTCTCCTGCTGTTTGCGGGCGGCCTCTTCCTCTTCGACGATCCGGCCGTCGAAGAGATGGACGGTGCGCTGCGCGTTGCGGGCGTAACGAGGGTCGTGCGTGACCATGCAGATGGTGGCGCCCTCGCGGTGCAGCTCGGACAGCAGGCCCATGACGGCCTCGCCGTTGTTTGAGTCGAGGTTTCCTGTGGGCTCGTCGGCCAGCAGGATGGACGGTCGCCCCACCACCGCGCGGGCGACCGCCACCCTCTGCTGCTGGCCGCCGGAGAGTTGGGCCGGGTAGTGTTTCATGCGATGGGACATCCCCACGCGCTCCAAGGCCTCCTGCACCCGCTGCTTTCGTTCGGCGGACGGCATGCCGCGGTAGGTCAGGGGCAGCTCCACATTCTCGTAGACCGTCAGGTCGCCGATCAGGTTGAAGCTCTGAAAAATGAAGCCGACCTGTCGGTTGCGGATGCGGGCCCGCTGCGAAGCCGACAGGTTGGCCACGGGCTCGCCGTTGAGCCAGTAGTCACCTTCGGTGGGTGAATCGAGCAGGCCCAGAATGGCCATCAGGGTCGATTTGCCACAGCCGGAAGGCCCGGCGATGGAGACATACTCACCCTGGGCAAGCGACAGGTGAATCCCCGCCAAGGCATGGGTCTCCACCTCCTCCGTAATGAATACCTTGTGCAGGTTCTCGACCCGAATCAATGCGTTGTTGGATTCGCTCATAACCACTGTCCTTTATCATTTTGAGGGTTCTTTTCCCACCGCGTTTTTCCCTCAAGCCCCTGTGGCTTCAAAGCCCTTGCCTCACCGTGGCGACGGCCCGGCGACCCTATTTGAGCCGAATCCGGTCACAGCCGTCCCATTGTGACATATCACTGAGGATGATCTCATCCCCTACGTCCAGGCCCTCCAGAACCTCGATGGTACTGACCGAAGTGCGTCCGAACTGGACGCGGCTCCGCACGGCAAACCTGCCATCCTCGACCACCTTGAACAGCTCCGACATTCCCTCCGAGGACGCGTAAATCGCCCGGCCGACATACAGAATATTCTCCAGCCGCTCGATCTCAATTACGCCCACGACCGACAGGTCCGGCCGGGCCCCCTGCGGCAAGGCGCCATTGAGCGTCACGTCCACGGTGACGTTCCCCTCCATCACCGTCGGGTCAATGCGCGAAACCTTTCCCTGGACCGCCCCGTGATGCGTATCGACCTGGGCCGACAAACCGATGATTAAATCGCGGGCCTGGGCCTCGGGAATCTTTAACTGGGCCTTGAGACGCTTGGGATTCGTGATCTTGGCCAGGATGGTGCCCACGGATACCGACTGGCCCGGCTCGATCTTCTCCTTGTCCTTGACCTGGGCCAGGACGCCGGCCGCCCCCGCACGCACCCGCAGCGAGCCAACCTCACTCTTCTTGAGCCCGTATAACGACTCGGCTTTGCGTACGGCGGCCTCCGTCTCCGCCAATTGCGCAGGCATGGTCTGTGTGCGGAACATCTCCACACAATCCATGTTGACCTTCAGAAGGTTCTCCGCCTGATCGACTTTGGTCTTCGCGAGCGTCAATTGGAGCTCGGAGATCAAATCGCTCTCATACTCCTTCTGCTTCACCCTGGCCTCGAGCTTCGCCTCTTCATAGTTAGCCTGCATCTGGGCGACGGTGGCCCCCATCTGCAACAGTTGGCCCTGAAGCTGCGCTTTTTGGGCCGTCTGCCTTGCCTCGGCCGAGTTCCACTCTGACTCCGCATTGAATAGTTCCAGCTCAAGCTGGGGATTGTGCAGCTCCAACAGGACGGTATTCGGCTCGACGGGTGTGCCGGGCTCGACCAAGACGCGAACCACCCGACCGGCCACGGTGGCCGGGACCCAAAGGATATCCTCGGAAACCAGCGTGCCGATGCCCCGGACCTCCCGGAGCATGGAGCCTCGCTTGACGGTATCGAGGATCACCGTGCGACGGTCCACGCTGGGCGCCGCCGGCTGCAAGCGCGACACCCCTACCGTTACCAGAGCCACCAGCACCAAGCCTGTCGTGCCGATCAGGCCCCGTCGAATCATTTTCATACGCTTTGCTGATTTTCTTGGGATATCCATGCTGTACCCTCGTGCAAATCACGTGCCAGGAGAGATTTGCCCGAAAGCCCTTCGCCACGGGCAAAGAACGCCCTTCCGCCGTGCAACATATGGTTGTACGGCTCGGCGCGTCCGGTTTTGGGATGGCTGCGCCCAAATCCGGACATCCACCGACACGCAAAATATCGACAACCCCGTGTCCCCGTGTATTCTCTCCTACTCATATCTCAACGCCACCATCGGGTCGATCCGCGCCGCCCGGCGGGCCGGAAGGTAACTGGCCAGCAGGGCAATGACAATTAAAACGAGCGATACGCATGCAAGCGTCACCGGGTCCGTCGGGGTCACGTCGTACAGGAGGCTGGAGAGAACGCGGGTCAGGACCACCGCTCCGGCGAGACCCAGAGCCACGCCGATGAGGGCCAGTTTCAGCCCCTGTCCCAGCACCACCCGCAGAACATCAATGTTCCTGGCGCCCAGGGCCATGCGGATGCCGATGTCGTGGGTTTGCTGCGTCGTGCTATATTGGAGCAGGCCGTAGACGCCAACCGCCGCAAGGGTCAGAGCGATGCCCGCAAAGAGGCTCAGCAGAACCATGCTGAACCGGCGCGGCGCCAGCATTCGCGAAAGGGTCGCCTCTGCCGTCTCCATCTTCACGATCACCTCCTCCTCACTCAGGGCAGCGGCCTGCGCGCGCAGCGCGCCGGCCAAACGCCTGGGGTCGCCATCCGTCCTCACCACGAGAACCATCTGGCTGGGAATAAACGAGACCGGCGGCAGATACACCGTGCCGTCAGCCGGATCCAGGGTTTGAAAGTCCTTGAGCGTGCTCACCACCCCCACGATAGTGCACCCGGCTCCGCCAATGCTGATCGTCTGGCCGATGGGATCGACGTCCGCGAAGTATTTCCGGGCCAGCTTCTCGTCAATCACGGTGCTGCCTTTGTCCTGTCCCCCGAAAGTTCGGCCTTTGAGAAGCTTGATGCCCATGGCCTCGAAGAGGCCGGGACTCACGGACGTCCACTTGGCGGAAAGCTCCTCCCCCGGATTGGCCGGAGGGCGACCCGGGATAGAGATATCGATTGTCATGCCGCCGGTACCCAAGTCGAGGTCACCGGTGGTTAGTCCGGCAGCGCGGACATGGGGAAGGGCTTGGGCCCGCTGCAACAAGGGTTCGAGCAAGGCCAAGCGGTGGTGAGACTCAGGATACCGCGCTTCCGGCAAATCGATAAAGACAGCCAGCACGTTCTCCGGCTGGAAACCAAGATCCACTCCCTGCAAGGCGATCAGGCTGCGAATCAACAAGACTGCTCCCACGAGCAGAATGAGGGAAAGACCCATCTGAGAGACGACGAGGCCGCCGTGAAGGCGGCGCCAGCCACGACCGGTCCCGGATCGCCCCCACCCTTCTTTGAGAGTCTGGCTTACACGAGCATCAGAGGCTCGCCAGGCGGGCATCACGCCAAACATCAGCCCCGTGAGCACCGACACCCCGAACGTAAAAAGCAGGACCGACACGTCCACGCTGGTGTCCTTCAGGCGCGGAATATCGGCGGGACCCAGGCGAACCAGTCCCCTGACTGTCAGGAACGTCAGGAGCAGGCCCAGCAGGCCGGCCCCCGCACTCAGGACTAGACTCTCTGTGAGCATCTGCCGCAGAACCCGGCCGCGCGAGGCCCCCAGCGCGACCCGCATAGCGATTTCGCGTTGGCGCACGGTGGCGCGGGCCAGGAACAGGTTAGCCACATTGCTGGAAGCGATCAGCAGCACGAATCCCGCCGCACCCAGCAACAACAACAGTAGCTTGCGATTTCCCTTCAATACTCGATTCAGGAGCCAGTCGACACCGATGGTGCGCTCCGCATTGGCTTTCGGGTCTATTTCCTGAAGACGGCTGGCGATCACGGCCATGGCCGCACGCGTCTGCTCCAGCGTGACGCCTTTCTTAGGCCGCGCCAGCGCACGAACCGCAGGGGTCTTGCTCCAGTCCGTTGTGCCCGCCTCCAAAACCAAGGGTACCCAAAATGGCGCCGGCCGTCCGAAAGGAAACTCGAAGCCAGACGGCATAATCCCCACGATGGAATAGCCCTCGCGATTGAGCACCGTGCGCCCTTGGTCATCCATGTTATTCGTTGTGAGATATATGGTCTTACCAAGGGCATCGGCACTTCCACCAAAGCGGTCCTGCCAGAAGGCGTGGCTCAGGACCACGACGCGCTCGTTCCCCGCCTGTCCTTCTTCCGGGAGAAACACCCGACCCAGTAACGGCGGAACGCCCAATAGCGAAAACAGATCAGGGGAGACGGCGAAGGCCATGACCTTGCGGGGTCGGTCTATTCCCGTAACGTACGCGAAGCGGACCCCGTAGGCGGCCAACTGCTCGAACACCTGGTTCTGGGCGCGCCAGAAGAGGAAATTCTCATGGGACGTCATATCCTCGCCCCACTTAGTCTGCTCCCAGAGGGTCACGATACGATGGGAGTCCTTGTACGGCAACGGCCGGAGCACCACGGCGTTGACCACGCTGAAAACCGCCGTGTTGGCGCCGATGCCGACTGCCAGAATCAGAATGACCACGGCCGTGAAACGGGGATTCCTTCCCAACATCCGACAGCCGTATTTGACATCTTGCCACAGTGTTTCCATTCTTTCCTCCTATTCGCACCGCAGTGCTACCATCGGATCGATTCGTGCGGCCCGCCGGGCGGGGACATAACAGGCCAGCAGAACCACGGTAAGGATCACGAGGGTCGTGCACACGTAGGTCAGCGGATCCCAGGTGTAGATACCTTGCAGAAAGAACTTGTCCCACGCACGGATCTGCGGGAGCAGACCGGCCAAGACCCGCGTGCCGGCCAGACTCACGCCGAGGCCTAGGGTCCATCCAACGGTCATCAACAAGGCCCCGCGGAGCAGGACCGGCACCAGCACGTCCCGCCCCCGCACCCCCAGCGCCATCCGGATACCGATTTCCCGGGTGCGCTGCCGGACGGCATAGGCCATCACGGCGTAGATGCCCGTGGCCGAGAGCAGAAGTCCCACAAGTCCAAAGACGTTGAGAATCCCCGTCAGAACCTGTTGCGTAAACAGCAGCCCCGAGACGCGCTCGGCCACCGTGCGGATGTCAAGGGCTGCGGGTGCCCCAATCGCCGCCGCCTCCTTCCGGATCATGGGAATGAGCGGCTGGGGCTTGCCGGCGGTGCGAACCAGTAGGACTGGAGTGACCTTCGGCTGCTGGGCAAGAGACAAATAGGCCACCGGTACGGATTCTTCTAAGATGGAGCGGAGTTTGACGGCCTTGACCACGCCGACGACTTCTCGAACCTCGCCGGCTTTATCTCCTCCTCCGTAGAACGTAACTCGTTTGCCGAGAGGGTCTTGATTCGGCCAGTAGCGCCTCGCCAGGACCTCGTTGACGACCATGACTTTCGGGGCATTGACACCGTCACGAACGGTAAAATCCCGTCCCGCCAGCAGGGCCTGGCCGAGTGTCTGGAAGTGCCCTGGGCTGACAACACCCAGGCGCCAACTCAGCTCCCTGCCTGGTCGCATTTCGAGACCTTCGATGTCTATCACCGTGCTTGCCGAACTCGCTTCACTCACGGGAGCGCAGTCCGCCAGACTGGTCGACACCACTTCAGGCAGTCCGTTTACTCGCTCCTGGAGATCCTCGAAGAAACGACGCAGCTCAGGCCGGTCATGGGTGGGCCATACTTCGATGGGCAGGGATACGACAAGGAGGTGCGTGGTGTCATAGCCCGGATTGATGCGGTGAAGGCCAATCAGGCTGCGTAAGCACAGCCCGCTGCAGACCATCACCACCAGCGCCACGACAATCTGGCCCACGACCAGCAGGCTGTGAGGGTTCCAGCGGCGAGCAGGCTGGCCGCCATATCCGGCCGACTCCTTGAGAGTCGACACAATGTTCCGCCGGACCGTCTGCAGGGCGGGGGCCAGCCCGAAGGCAATTCCGGCGGCCAGGGAGATTGCCAGCGCAAAGAGCAGCACCCGAGGGTGCAGTCCCGGATGGATGCGGACCTGTAGTTCCGGCTCTATGTAAACGGAGGCGATCCGGGTCAGTGCAGTACAGATCACCCTGTCCAGACACACCGCCAGCACGACTCCGCAGACTCCACCCGCCAGGGCCAGAAGCACACTCTCGACCAGCAGTTGCCGCAGAACGCGTCGGCGGCCGGCTCCCAACGCCTGGCGAACGGCAATCTCCTTGTGCCGGGTCGCCGCTCGCGACAGAAGCAGGTTCGCGATATTGGCACAGGCGATCACTAACACCAGGACCGCCATGCCCAGGAACAGGGCCAGAGGGTAGAACGCCACCCGTGCCTGCTCGGGGACATACCCTTGGCTTCCGCCGACAACGAGCATGGTGACTCGAGGACCGTCGGGCTCGGGTTTCCGCATCTGGGCAGCCAGCACCCTCAGGGCGGCCTGTGCTTGTTCGCGACCGACGCCCGCCTTGAGCCGGCCCAGCAGGCACAGCCCGCCGACGCTATGGACCTCCTCTTGGTGCATTTGCGCGGAGGTACCTAATGGGAGATAGACGTCCGCCGTGTGGCCCAGGACCGTTCCTGTAAATCCCCGTGGAGCGACTCCAATAATGGTCAGCGGCTGTTCGTTGAGAATCATCTGCTTTCCGATGACACGAGCGTCGCCCCCGAACTGCCGATGCCACAGGCCGTGGCTGATCACCGCGACGGGATGGACCGCATCATCCGCCCACTCTTGCGGCGGGGCAAAGAGGCGGCCCAACGCCGGCCTGATGCCGAGCTCGGAGAAGTAGTTGACGGAAACCACCGAACCTTGGACTCGTGTCATCGCGTCGCCGACACGCAGATTCAGGCTCACTTCGCCAAATGCCACCAGACTGGTAAATACCTCCGCCCGGTCCCGATATGCCTCGTAGTCTGGATAGCTGAATGAGCCCTCTGTAGTCTCGAAAGATCCATGCCGATAGTGATACTGCACGGAAACCAATTCATGAGGTTCCTTCACGGGCAGGGGCCGCGCGTACACCTGGTCCAGGGCGTTGAACAGAGCCGTGTTGGCCCCGATGCCCAGGCCGATGACCAGGAGCACCACGGCCGTAAAGCCCGGGCTTCTCCCCAGCATCCGCAGTCCGTACCGAACGTCCTGCCATATTGTTCCCATTCGTCACTCCTATTCGTATCGCAGTGCGACCATCGGATCGATTCGCGCGGCCCGGCGGGCCGGAAGGTAACTGGCCAGGATGACGATGCCACCGAGAATGACAGATACGGTGACGAGTGTCACCGCGTCCAAGGGCTGCACGCCGAAGAGGAACGTTTTGAGCACGCGGGTGGAAGCCGCCGCCCCTGCCAACCCAAGCCCTACCCCGGCAGCCGTCAGCCACAATGCTTGTCGCAGAACCAGCCGCGAGATGTCCGTGCGCTGCGCTCCCAGAGCGGCGCGAATGCCAAACTCGCGGATGCGCTGCGCTACCGAGTAGCTCACGACCCCGTAAATGCCCACAGCGGCTAGGATCAGACCGATCGCGGAGAACAACGTGACCAGGATGGTGCGAAACCGCTGCGGCATAATGGAATTGTCGATCCGCTCCTCCATCGTTTGTATGGACGAGATGGGCATGTCCTTCGCCACCGACCTGATGACCTCACGAACGGATGCCGCCATCTGTAGCGGATGGGATCTCGTCCGCACAACGAGGTTCGTCGCCTGGATGCCTGTCTGATAACACGAATAGTATACCTGCGGCTGGTTTTCTTTCTCGAGCCCCAGGTGCTTGACGTCCCCCACCACACCCACAATCGCGTGGTGCTTGCGAGTCGTCAGCCGTCTGCCGACGGGATCGGCACCCCCGAGAAATTGTTTCACGAACGTCTCATTCACGACAGCCACAGGCGGCGTGCCTTCCGCATCCTCATCGGTGAAGCTACGGCCTGTCACCAGAGGAATACCCATCGCACGGAGATAGCCCGGGGATATCACGTGCTCGTAGACCCTGCATTCCTCCCCGGCCGCTCGGGGCAATTCACCTTCGACGGTAACGTCGGACCGCGCCATGTAACCGCCGGAGATCGGAACGTGACTGATGCTGCCCACCGCCCGCACACCGGGGAGCGATGATAACCTCTCGATTAATTCGCGCGATTCCCGGCTGGGGGCTCTCCCCAGTCCCACCGTCAGCACGTTCCGGGGGTCGAACCCGGGCTCCACCCGGCTGAGCAACGCAAAGCTCTTGATAAGCAGTCCGGCACCGGTCAGCAACACGAGGGATGTGGCAATCTCCGCAATCACCACCCAATGTGGCAGCAAACCGAGGTGTGGGTTCACGAGTCCCTGCCCCACTCGACCCCCCTTCAGAGAGTCACTCAAGTCCGCTTTCGTCGCACGAAGCGCCGGGACCAAGCCGAAGACCAGACCACTGGCCAGAGAAACGACCAGAGCGAAGCCCAGTACCCGCCCATCCACGCGGCTGGCCTCGATGCGCAGCACGAGACCGGCAGCGAGATGCCCCAGCGCGGCCACCCCCCATCGCGCCACGAGCAAACCCAGAACGCCGCCCAGCAACGCCAGGAGCAAGCTCTCACAGAGCAACTGGTGCACAATCCGCCAGCGGCCCGCCCCCAGGCTCAACCGAACCGCCATTTCCCGGGCGCGCAACGCTGAGCGCGTCAGCAGCAGATTTGCTACGTTGGCAATCGCCACCAGCAGTACGAGCAAAGTCGCCCCTTGAAAGACGCAGAGCAATAGTCGCACGTTCTGCACCAAATGCTCGTGGAGCGAGGTCACTCGTACACCGCACCCCTGGTTCTCCGGATGAGCCGCCGCCAGGCGCCCGGCGATGAGGTCCATCTCGGCCTGCGCCCGGCTGCGCGTCACTCCGGGTTTCAGCTTGCCCGCCACTTCGGCATTGCGGTTGCCCAACGAGGTCGCGTCCAGAGCGTTCGGCAGCCACAACTCAGACCTATCGGGGAACGTGAATCCGGCGGGCATGACCCCGACAACCGTGCGCCCTATACCGTTCAAGCTGATGGTTTTCCCAATCAGCGCCGGATCAGCGCCGAAAAAACGCTGCCACATTCCATGACTGAGGATGACCACTTTCGAACCCCTTTGCGCGGCTTCCTCGTCCGCAAACGTACGCCCCAGCAGCGGATCCACCGCCAGAACGGAGAAAAACTCCCGAGAGACGCTCGCGCCGAAAACTTGGGAGGGCTCATCCACATCCGTCAGGGTGCAAGCAGAGCCCTGCAAGATTGCCATCCGCTCGAAGGCGGTGCTCTGGTTCCTCCACTCGAGATAGTTGGCGGGCAAGACCGCAGAAAGATGGCCGGTTTTTTCGACCTCCCAGACCATCACCAGACGTGTGGCATCCTTGAAGGGCATTGGGCGCAGCAACACCCCATTCACGATGCTGAACATCGCCGTAGTCGCACCGATGCCCACCGCCATCGTGAGAACCGCAATGGCGGTGAAGCCGGGGCTTCTCGCCAGCACGCGAATCCCGTATCTGGCGTCTTGCCACAGAATTCCCACTTTTCCCTCCTATTTGGATCTTCGCGGCAGATGCCGCTGCAAACGGCATACCAGCGGACCTTACCTTCGGACGGTTCCGGAGATGCTCCGAAGGTCATTTGTGCCGCGCCGCCCGCGGCGGACAGCACCTCGAGTGTCCGATCTTGGAACCGGCGCGCCCGGATTCGGACACTCTCCCGCCCAGTTGCATACAACCCAGCAGCTCACAGGGACACGAGAAACGCTGCCAAATCCTCGAGTTCCGCCGCGCTCAGGCCCGAGGTCTTGCCGTGACGGTCGCCGGGATTGAACCTGGTCAACACTTCTTCGAGCGTGGCCGCCCGCCCGTCGTGGAGATACGGGGCGGTGCGCCAAAGCTCGACCAGCGCCGGTGTGTCAAAAGCCTCGCCGGCCTCGCGCCTGGTTCCGGTGCCCACGTCACAGGCCTTCAAAGACGTGTAAAGAGGCGGCGGGTGACATTCCTGGCAGCCAACCTTCTCGAAAACGCGTTTTCCGCTCTGAGCCTTGGCACCGAGTTCCTTCCCGGCCACGTATGGGCTGGGCAGCGGCTCCAGGGATTTCAGATACGCGTCGATGGCTGCCGCATCAGCTTCCGGACGGACAACAAATTGAATGTGGCTGATACCGGCCCGTACGGCGGTTTCGGCCGTCTCGCGAACGCCCAGGCTCATCGCCGGCGGCGTGCGATGTGCCCAAAGGAGGCTTCGCGTGGTCTTGGGCGTACCCGGACCGTCGTTAAGCAGGTCCCAGTTCAGGCCGTCCACTCGCGCGTCCGGATGGCAACTGGCGCAGCTCTGCCACTGCTGGTAGCATAACTCCGCATCGTGAAAAAGCATTTCCCCCCGGCGCACGTCGGTCAGGTGCGGCGTTGGCCCCAATGGGATCGAGCCAATCCGGCCCACCCCCTCCCCCGCCAGTTCAATGGCGGCCACAGAATCGGAGAAGTACTCGGCGGCGTAGAGGGTATTGCCTGCGACCGTAATGCCTCGCGGTCCCCTGCCTGGCAGCCGGACGCGCCGGCGCAAATCGACGAGGAATGAAAGGTCGCTCGGCACATCGTTCGGCGCAGCGCCGGCAGCGGCCGCATCGAGCTTTCGGTGCAGGCCCGGGCGGTCAATGATGCTGACCTCATGTGTGCCCGACTGGCTTACGCACAGCCGTTGGCCGTCACTGGTGCAGGCCGCGTCCCAGGGATTGGCGGCGCCGTGGTCCACGTCGTCAAGCAATACGGTAGCGAGCCGGCGCCAGGCGGGAACGTCGATTATGCTGAGGGCGCTGGTGTTCATCCAACCTCGATCCAGTTGCGTGGTGGGGAGTTGATAATGGGCCAGCGTATGGACGACATAGGCGTAGCGGCCGTCCGGCGACACACAAATCCCGCGGAGAGACGTGCTGCCGTTGGGCAGGACAATGTGGGCCGCGACTGTTAAATCGGCGGTGCTGACGGCGACGACTTCGGCTGCGACGACCGGGCCGGTGACTGGTCCGGCGGGCAGGAGGTTGGCGACCAGCACGAATCGCCCATCCGGAGTACGGGCCGCCGCGACGGGTTCCCGGCCGACCAGCACCTCATCCCTGGTTTTCCGGGTAGTCAAATCGATAGCCAGCAGCCGCGAACGATACCGGTCACACACAAAGAGCATCTTCCCGTCCGCGCTGAGCACCGGCGCAGTGGGGCTGTAGCCGGCGGAGATCCGGGCACGCGTGGCCCCGGTCTGGGCGTCGAGGACCAGAACGATTCCGTGCGGCAGGCCTGCCGTGACGTAAAGAGTCTTGCCATCCGGAGCAGTGGCGACACCTGACGGCGCTTCGGGCAGGGCGATTCTCCGGCGGACAGTCGAGGTCGTACGATCGACGACGAGAAGTTGCCGTCCGGTGGCCGCAACGATGTAGAGCTCATTTCCCTCGCCGTTCGCTGCCAGCGCCACCGGCGAGAGGAAGAAATCCTGCGCGTGGGAGCGGGATATCGGGGCTGCGATCTGAACGCGCGGGACCTGCACGCTCAGCCATTCGGCGATGTTGCGGCGTTCCAGTTCTTCCATGCGCTGGCGTTTCTCAAGGAAGTGTCTGTAGGTCTGCTGTTCCTCGCTGCTCCATTGGTTTGCCTCCTCGTAGTCGCCGCAGAAAGGCACTTGCAGGTCGATCCAGCAGGCGAGCTTCTCGATTTCCTCCGGCGTGACTTGTGCGTCGTAATGGCCGTCCGCCAACATGGACAACAGGCGGCTGCGGGCCGCACCGGCGGCGTAGGGCGGCAGCATCTCGGGCACCGACTGGGCGCCGACCCAATTCACGAGGCCATTGCTCGTGCCCGCCAGATAACGATTGCCCTCTTGCGTTTGCTCCGTCGTCTGAACCAGCGCCAGGTAACTCGCGCTCCACTGCCTTTTCGCCAGGCTCTCTGTCACCGGCGTACCCAGCAGGCTGAAGGCGGATTCGTTGGCAGCGGAATCTGGATTCATCGGCGCGTTGGCGACACGGACCACGTCACCCAGCCTTTCCTCCAACTTTCGCGCGTCGCAATGGCAGCGGGTGCAGTGGCGGTCCAGGATGGGCTGGATTTCGCGGGAGAAGCTAAAGCCGCGCGACGGACCATGAAATGGAGTCAAATCCTGCGGACCGGCTTCGAGCGCCATGCCGGGCGTGGCCCCGGCGGCCGGCGCGCTGTTCTTCGGCTCGTGACATCCGGCGCAGGAAGCGTTCTCGCCCGGCTGCAGAGTCAGCCAGCTTCGCATCGTCTGCACCGTGCATCCGCGAGCATCGATCGCCTGAAAATACACGGGCGTGCGCGCCGGCAATGTGAAGAAGGCCGAGCCGTCCGGGTGAACGGCGGCCTCACCCAGCACAATCTTCACGTCCCAGCTCCCGTTGCCGATGGCCGCCGGCGTGCAGACCAGCGCCTCGCCCGCCGGGCCCGCATTGTAGTTCCAGCCGACGCCGGCCGCGCGGTAATCGAGACCGATCACGCGGAGTTTTTTGACCGTGCCGCGGGGAATGCCCGCCAACCCCGGGCCCGCATAGACATCCTGGAGATAGCAGGTGCCGCTGGTCTTGCGGTAGTCCACCAAGTTGGGACGAATGAGTGGACGCGACCGTGCCGCCAGGGGCACGGGCTGGTTGCAGGAAATGCCCGGATCAGCGGCCAGTAACTCACGGCGGCCATCCGCGGCGACCCTGTACAGCTTGAACAGCGTGGGCGAGCGTGACCAGCCCAGGGGCGCGCAGGCGACCACAAACTCCGATTCGGAAAGCGGATACGGGTACTGGTACAGGTCCCCCTCCTGTCCATAAGCGTCGATGCGC
>Ga0315291_10000360_pt1 | contig 59603 bp, 52 predicted proteins | sample YL17G12_20_MG_FD_203070 | JGI IMG/M metagenome (GOLD analysis project Ga0315291, IMG submission 203070) | Sediment microbial communities from Yellowstone Lake, YNP, Wyoming, USA - YL17G12_20 | ecosystem: Environmental > Aquatic > Freshwater > Lake > Sediment | place: USA: Wyoming | collected... | reverse complement strand
AAGACCTTCATCTTCCTGGTGACGAGGAGTTCCGAACACGCGTGCGAATAACCTTCCTCCAGTCTGTCGAGAGGAATCTGGTCCTTGAACATGGCCAACGCAGAGAAGGAAGGTGAGGACGGCGTGGTGTCCTCTCTTGTGTCTGTTTCACTCACCATGACTAGGTTCGGAGGAAGGCTGTGTTTCGTCTTCGTCACGTAGCGCTCAAGAGCCTGAGTCGCTAGTCTCTCATGATGCTCCAGTGTTCCCACACTTGTTCTCAGCTCAGTCGTTGACCTCACTGCATGCCTCAAGACCGACACGAATAGGGCTTGCACCTCCGGCAGAAGGAATTTGGGCGCGTTCATCATGGTCTCGATCTGGTGGGCTGACAACCCTTCGGAAAGCATGTCGCGAAGCCATTCGCCCGGAACTCTGCATGGAATCGAACCCAAGTGGATACCGTCAATCTCAACGTCTGACTTGCTGTCTACCCAACTGTGGTTAGGAGGTGAAAACAAAGCTCCGTCAACTATCCTTGCAGACGGAATGGCGTTGCTCTCCAGAGCCTGCACAAACCTCTGCATGGAAGAGATGCCTCTGGACATAAGTTGCTCGTCCCGGATGGTCTCCCCGTAGTTCAAGAGCAAACGGTGGAAAAGGAGCGTTGAGTCCACTGACCCATAGGAAGCCTGTATGGTCCCGGAGACCGCGGTCAAGTTGTCAGGTGTCAATCCGTTGGCATCCATGTACTCAAACCCGAGGTCGAGCTGATCCCTGATGAACCGTGACAGACCGAGGATCGTCAGCGTTCTGAGGTTCCAGAAGAGCCCTTCGTAGATGTCCCTGAACCACACTTCCCTGAACCAGTGAGCTCCGGCCTCTCCTGAGACTCTGCTGGGGCTGTCTCTGATTCTGATCCCGAACGACATGAGCGCTGCCAGTCTGCCGTACAGCGCGTCCCTTGTTTTCTTGTCTACACTTGGTTCGGGGAGGGAAGACAATACAGCATCGAGTTGAGCCGCTGTAACGCCTGAGGAAGCAAGCATCCTGTCCTTTGTGTCCGAGTTCAGCGGCCAAGTACCTGATAGAGAGATGATGAGGGTGTGAGTCTGGGACGATATCTTGACGCCGTAGGGGCCCATGACGTTGATCGTGCGTTCTTCAGGTGAGAACTGCAACCCCCGCTCGGTGACCCTTCGGAACCCGTAACCCTGTTTGTAGACCCAGCTCAGTGTTGACACCGAGGCCTTGGAGCTGTCAATCTCACCATCGCAGGACAAACCAAGACTGGCCCCAGAGCACGACGCGAGCAGCCCTCCGTTCAGACTCCGGTTCAAGCTCACGGCCCGAGGAGCTTCCTTCAGCGGTCTGAGGTCGACCAAGAAGAAGAGATTTACTCGTCCGCCGATCAGGCCGTCAGGGAAAGTGAGAGTCAACTTCAATCCACCAGCACCAGCACTTCCCGGGTCAGCTTGCGCGTACTCCACTGTGATCAAACCGTCGTCGATTAAGTAGTCGTACCTCGCTAGTCCGACCGAATAGTGAATGGTTGAGGGGGTCAGCCTTCGGCCATCCTCGAGCGAGATGCCCACGCCGTCCATCACCTTCCATGGCTCCCCCCGAATCAGGACTGTCAGTCCCTCTACAGGCATGTTGCGGTTGGGGACCCAGAACTTGGCCAAGTCGGGCATCTGGACCTGAACAGAACTAACGCTCGATGACCACTCCATGATAGGAGACCTAACCAAGACCTTCATCGTCCTAGCGTAGTCCCAATCCGGGTCCTCGAACGGGTCCATTTCCAATGAGGGGCTGACGGACAATGAGGAGACTCAGCGAGAACTAACATATGTCTTTTTATGTGCGAGTTGGCCGGACTCCACTGGATCACCGAGGTCCTCACAGTCGTGCCATGTCACGAGCCACCATCAAGTCCGCTTTCCCCAAGATGTCGGATCACATTTTCCCAGATAGGATCCAAAAACAATCTTTATCAGGCGTCAACTTGACCGTAACCGAATGTCAACCGAATCGCGCAGTGTCTATGAGGAACTCCTATCGCTCCTCAGGCCTGATAGTATTGCTGTGATAGGCGCAGCGCGAGAGCCCCATAAGATGGGGCACACAATCGTGAAGAATCTGATAGTCGGAGGTTTTCCCAAGGAAAGAATATTCCCAGTGAATCCGAACGCCCATCAGATCCTTGGTCTGAAGTGCTATCCTTCGGTGAAGGATATCCCTTCTGAAGTGCATATGGCGGTGATCGCGGTACCTGCGAAGGCGGTCCCTCAAGTGCTGAGGGAATGTGGGGAAAAGCGGGTAAAGGCCGTGGCGGTGATCGCGGGTGGTTTCAAAGAAGCCGGCAACGCGCAAGAAGAAGAAGAAATCGTCGAGATATGCAAGCTGGCTGGCATGCATCTTCTCGGACCTAACATCGTCGGAATAGCAGACACAGTGAAGAAGATGAACGCCACTTTCGTCGAGTCACCGCCAATAAAGGGGGACATAGGCTTCATAAGCCAGAGCGGAGCGCTTGCGATGGTTGTGGCTGAGTGGACGAGGCAGAGGGATATTGGATTATCGGACCTAGTAAGCATAGGAAACAGGGCAGATGTGAATGAGACTGACCTCATCCAGTTCTTCGGTGAAGACAAGCACACTTGTGTCATAGCTCTATATATAGAGGGCGTGATGGACGGACAACGTTTCATCAGAGTCGCCAAGAATGTCAGCAAGAGCAAGCCAATAGTCGCGCTAAAAGCTGGAAAGGCGTCAAGGACCGCGGCAGCCATTCTCTCGCACACAGGATCCTTGGCCGGTTCAGAAGCGGCATATGAGGCCGCCTTCAGGCAAGCGGGGGTCATAAGAGCCCCGACTATCTCAGAGCTGTTCGAATGGGCATCGGCTTTGACGATGCTGCCTCTACCGAAGGGTGAGGAGACGGTCATATTGACGAACGGGGGCGGAGCGGGCATCATGGCCACCGACGCTGCTGAGGCATTCAATGTCAACCTCATGAGCCTATCGAACGACCTAGCCGAGCGTGTGAGGAAGTTCATGCCGCCGTTCGGTAGCGTTCTGAACCCGATCGACCTCACGGGAATGGCAAGAGTTGAAGACTACGAAGGAGCTATCCAGACACTATTGAGCGACGAGAATGTCCAGAACATAATCGTGGTGTACTGCGACACTCCCATTACTCACCCAGTAGAGGTCGCCAACGCCATAATCAGGGCAAGTCGCTCGTCTCCGGTGCAGAAACCAATCGTGACCAACTTCATAGGCGGCGAGGAATGTATCACCGGGATGAGGCGGCTTGTGAAGCACCGTATCCCAGCCTACGTCACCCCCGAGGAGGCTGTGGCAGCATTGGGTCAGCTACTTGACCGCTTCCGGTTCTTGAACAGAAGCGACCGAGAGCAGGTGGAGATCAAAGCCGACAGGGAGAAGGCCAATTCAGTCATCGACTCCGCAAAGCGAGAGGGCAGGAGAGTCCTGATGCCTTCGGAGGCTGCTACAGTTGCAGGAGCCTACGGGATACCGACTCCTGACAGGATAATAGTGTCCAACCCAACCGCTGCAGTCAAGAAGGCCGAGGGACTGGGATATCCAGTAGTGCTGGAGGTTGAATCGCCCGACGTTGTTCACAAGGTCGATGTTGGGGGCATCAAGATGAACTTGGCTGGCAAGTCACAAGTCCGCAAAGCCTTCGAGGAAATCACGAGAAGTGTCTCGGCCAAGGTTCGAGGAGCTGAGATAAGAGGTATCGCCGTCAGAAAGATGTTACCCCAAGGAAGGGAGCTATTCGTCGGAATGCACAGGGATGCGACATTCGGCCCACTGATAAGCTTCGGAAGTGGCGGCACACTTGTCGAGCTGTACAAGGACGTGTCCTTCAGAGTGGCACCTCTGACGGTCAGTGACGCCAAAGAAATGATGAGGGAAACGAAAGCTTACGACCTGATACAAGGCATAAGGGGACAAGAGCCAGGCGACTTCGATGCTGTCGTTGAGGTCATCTTGAGGGTCGCGAAGCTATCCGAGGACTTTCCTGAGATCACGGATATTGATATCAACCCGCTGTTCCTGTACGGAGCGACGGAGAAACCTGGACCGCTCTTGGCGGCAGACGTCAAGGTCATGATAGAGCCAAGACAGTAGGCCCATCAAGGTAGTCCTCCGCTGTTGCCGGAGTGCCTCTACTTGCTTTTCAGCTCGTGGCACTCTGTTCAGGTCGTGGCACCTTGTCTTGGCCAATGCCAGGGGGTTTCATAATCAACGTTAGCACTAGTCCGACCACTGTGAACCCCGCCGTGATGTAGAAGCCCTGTACGTAGTTTCCATAAGTTGGGTTGGCACCCAGCACTGATGACATCAGCATAGGTAGTACCACGCCTCCGACTCCGTAAGCGCTGAAATACAGGCCGTAGTTGGGCCCCACGTTCTTCGCTCCGAAGAAGTAGGAAACCATTGTAGGCATGACCGCTAGGTATCCCCCGAACATTGCGCCGAAGATGGCAACGGCCAAGAACAGGAAGGCGGGCGAAGTCGCGTACGGGAACAGTGCGAGCAAACACGCCAGTTGCAGCACCAACATGCTCAGCAATGTCGCCCTTGGACCAATCATGTCACATATCTTGCCCATTATCGGTCTCCCGAAGGCGTTGGCCATGGCGAGAGCCTGTACCGCAAAGGTTGCCATCCATGCGAGTTCTCCCTTCAGCCCTGTTACGTCTGTGGCAATCTGTGCGATATTACCGATCACCATCAACCCAGAACCAGCTCCTACGAGGTAGATCAACCAAGTCAGGTAGAATACAGTGGTCCTGACCATCTGATCCGTTGAAAAGTTAAGCGAATTCACGGCCCAGGCTTTCCTAGATGATGAAGCCGAACTTGGAGCTTGCTTCCAGTCTGCAGGAGGGAACTTTAGAAGCGAGCCGAGCAGGGACAGGAGTATCGAAAACGCTACCCCCAAGATCAGAAAGGTATTTGCGATGCCGTAAGCATCCCTGAGAAAGATGACGACAGGTGCCGTGATGAGAGCCGACAGGCCGAAGCCCATCACGGTCAGACCCAGCGGTAGTCCTGGCTTGGTGGGGAACCATCTGCTGACGGTAGCGATTGGTGGATTGTAGGCAAAGCCGCATCCGGTGCCCGCAATTAGACCAAATGCGAATACTGTGATGTACAATGTCGCTGGTGGAACGAGTGCTATGCCGTAGGACAGAAGGTAGCCGAGCCCCAGCAACACAGCGCCAATCAATGCCGGCTTTCTCGGTCCGACCTTGCCCACCATTCTGCCCGAAAAAGCGAATGTCACGCCGAAGACGAGCAGAAAGACACTGAATGGAACTATGGACTCAGCTGGAGTCAGGTTGTACGGGGCCTGTTGAAGCGCTGGCCTGAAAACGCTCCACGCATATATCGTACCGAGGCATAGGTTGATGATGAATCCGGCGACCACAAACATCCATCTGCTCGGTACCTTTTCCTCTGCCATCTCGTCATCTCATCTTCATTCGTGACTCGGACCGATATGTCTCAACAGCCTTCCTACTTCTGTGCTACAGCTCTTCGGAAGTCTTCCAGAGCCTTTGTGACTTCTCCTACAGCAGCCTCATCTTCAAGAGTAGTTGCGTCGCCTATTGGGGTGTCAGTAGCGATGGCTCTAATGACTCTTCTCATGATCTTCCCACTTCTCGTCTTAGGCAACATTGGCACGAGGTGGACTTCGGAAGGCGTAGCTACGGGGCCTATGACATTCCTCACGTGTTGCTTCAGTTCCTCAGCCAATTCCGGCGACGGTTTGTAGCCTACCTTCAGCACTACGAAGCACACAGGAACTTCTCCTTTTATGGGATCTGGCTTTCCAGCTACAGCGGCCTCGGCAACGGCTGGATGGCTAACTAGCACATCCTCCAGCTCTATGGTTCCCAGCCTATGACCTGCCACCTTGATCACATCGTCTGACCTTCCGAGCAACCAGTAGTATCCTTCACTGTCTTGGACTGCGTAATCTCCCGTGTAGAAGAGAGGCGACTTTGCCTTTGGGTACCTCTCCCAGTAGTATTTTCTGTACCTGTCGTCCTCCTTGAACAAGGTCATGAGCATGCCAGGCCATGGCTTCTTTATGACGAGGTTGCCCTTCGCCCCTCTCGGAAGGGGACGCCCCTCTTCGTCCACTATCTCAGGTTCTATGCTTGGAAGGGGCAGAGTTGCTGATCCAGGCTTTAAGGGTACGAGTTCGATTCCTGGCGCGGGCGCTATCAGGAACCCACCGGTCTCCGTCTGCCACCAAGTGTCCGAAATCGGGCAGCGCTTTCCACCTATCTTCTCATAGTACCACCTCCAAGTCTCCGGGTTTATCGGCTCTCCCACGGTTCCGAGCATCTTCAAGCTACCCAAGTCGAACTTCTTGGGCCATTCATCCCCGTACTTTATCAGCAGTCTAATGAGAGTCGGTGAGGTGTACAACTTCGTGACGCCGTGTTTCTCAATTATGCTCCACGGCCTGCCTGGGTCGGGAAAGTCTGGGGCTCCCTCATACATCACTTCAGTGAGCCCGTGGGCCAGAGGTGCGAAGACTATGTAGCTGTGTCCAGTGACCCAGCCTATGTCGGCAAAGCACCACCACACGTCGTCATCCCTCACGTCGAAAGACCATTTCAAGGTCGAGCAAATGTATGTGAGATACCCGCCCGTGCAGACTTGAACGCCTTTGGGCTTGGCTGTTGTTCCCGAAGTGTAAAGAACGTAAAGCGGGTGGGAGGCTTCCAAGGGTTCGGGGGCCACGTACTTCTCGGGTGCTTCCCTGACGACGTCAGCGTACCAGACGTCTCGCCCCTTTTGCATGGCCACGTCTTGGCCGGTCCTCTTCACCGTTATGACCTTCTCAACAGATGGACAATCCTTGAGGGCCTCGTCGACTGTTCTCTTGAGCTCGATGACCTTGCCCCTCCTCCAAGCACCGTCGGCAGTTATCAGGACCTTTGACCCAGTGTCTCGCATTCTCTCTGCGAGTGCTCCGGCGCTGAAACCGGAATAGACTTGCGTGAACGGCGCGCCGATCCTTGAGCAGGCCAACATCGCGATCGGGAGCTCGGGCAACATCGGCATATACATCGCAACGAAATCCCCCTTTCGGACCCCTAGGTTCTTCAACGCGCTGGCAAGTGAGTTCACCTCTCGATACAAGGTGTTGTAGGTCAGGATCCTCGTGTCGCCAGGTTCGCCTTCCCACAGTATCGCTGCCTTGTTCCTTCTCCATGTCTTGACGTGTCTGTCGATGCAGTTGTAGGAGGCGTTCAAGAGCGCTCCCACAAACCATCTGGCAAACGGAGGTTTCCAATCTAGAACCTTGTCCCAGGTCCTGGACCAGTCAAGTTCCTTCGCCTGTTCGGCCCAGTAGTCCTCCGGGTTCTCCAACGACCTCTTCCACTCGTCGTATAGCTTCTGAACTGGCACCACTCTCTCTTCCGTCGGAAGAGCTTCCAGCTCGGCTCCTCCACTCTTGACTTCCATACTGTCAGTCTCCTCTTTATCTCGCGCCCAAATCTTCTCTCTTAAAAATCTTTGTGGCTGTATAATTGTGAATCACGATAGAGGGTCTGGGGATGATGAACTGAGAAAGGTGAGAGATCCGATCGCGATGAAGATGATGCGAAAGTGGAGGGTGCTGACACTGAGAGGAGGACAGAAGAACGAGATGCTAGACCGGGTCTCAGCTGTTGAGTTCCCAGTCGAGGAATCGCTAGCGCCACCAACTGTCGCTGAACTTCCACCCGGATGAGCGACATATGCGAATACTCAGATACGGTTTAGAGAGACAGGTTTAAATATCGCTTCCGATATCGTTTCCGATATGAAAAGCGGAACTGCCGCAGCTGATACGGCCGAACAGAGGGTTGGCCCGGCTGACGGGGATTTGGCAGATGGAGTCATAATGAGGGCCGATGGTCTGACTAGGGTGTTCAACCACGATCTCGTGGCGGTTGACCACGTGGCATTTGAAGTCAAGCAGGGCGAGATCTTCGGGTTTCTTGGGCCGAACGGAGCGGGCAAGACGACCACGATCAATATGCTGATAACAATCCTGAAGCCGACCGAAGGAACGGCCTCCGTCTGTGGATACGATCTCACAAAGGAAGCGAATGACGTCAGGAACTGCATAGGAGTCGTGCCACAGGAATACACGGCGGACGAGGACTTGACCGGCCAAGAGAACATCCTGCTGTGCGCTGATCTGTATGGCATACGCAGAGATATCTCCGAGAAACGCGCGGACGAATTGTTGAAGCTTGTCGAACTGACGCCGTTCAAGGACAAGAGAGTTGACACCTATTCCGGTGGGATGCGACGAAGGCTCGAACTAGCGTGTGGGCTGATAAACAGACCCAGAGTCCTTTTCTTGGACGAGCCGACACTCGGCCTCGACGTACAGACCAGGGAGGCAACTTGGAACTACATCAAGAAGCTGAAACAGGAATACGGAATGACACTCTTCATGACAACCCACTACTTGGAGGAAGCGGACACGCTCTGCGACAGGATCGCGATAATTGACCATGGGAGAATACTCGTGATTGGTTCTCCAGATGACCTGAAGAGCGCTCTCGGTGGAGACATCATCACCCTCGGCGTTGAGGGAGAATCCGACATAACTGACCTCGTCAGAGGACTGAAGAATGTCAAGGAAGTGAAGAAACAGAACGGCATGTATCTGATCAAAGCCGAGAATGGCGACGTGACTGCGCCGATCATAATCGAAGCCCTACGACGGAACGGACACACAGTTACGCGGCTCTCTCTTACCAGACCCACTCTGAACGAAGTCTATCTGGACTACACTGGCAAGTCGATGCGAGACACGGAGGAATCGAAAGAAGAGTTTCGCGCGCAGAGGATGACACTTCGGAGGGCGAGACGGAGATGAGCCAATCTAACCGGTCTGGAAATCCCTTCCATGGGCTCTGGGCTCTGACGAACAGGGATCTGAAGAAGTGGTACAAGGAACCGTTCCAGCTGTTCATGTCCATTCTGCAGCCGATCCTGTGGATGGGGCTATTTGGCAAGGCGATGAACATAGGCGCGATATTCGCCGGCAATCCGAACATCCCACCGCAACTTGCAGAACTGCTCATGACCAAGACATTCGGCACGAGCGACTACTTCTCATACATGGCTGTGGGCATGCTTTCGTTCGTCAGCCTGTTCACCACGATGTTCAGCGGGATGTCAATCGTCTGGGACAGACGGTTCGGCGTCCTTGACAAGATACTGAGCACGCCGGTTGCGCGGTCCGTCATAGTGTTCTCGAAGTTGCTGTCCGCGACCGTCAGATCCATGGTACAGGCTGGAATAGTGCTAATCATCGCAGTTATCTTGGGGCTGAAAGTTGGTCCCAGCTTCACCCCCCTCAACATCGTCGGAGTGTTCGCGATAACGTTTCTGATATGCATTGGCTTGTCATCTGCATTCCTGATGATTGGCATAAGATCTACTAGGTGGGAGACCCAGATGGCCGTCATGAACCTGCTGAACTTGCCTCTGATGTTCAGCAGCAACTCGCTGTTTCCCATCTCGACTATGCCCGACTGGTTGCAGCTGATAGCCAAACTGAACCCGCTGACGTACGCCAGTGACGGCATAAGACAACTCTTGGTCTACCAAATGGACGCGTCACAGCTCTTGGTGGACTTCACCTATCTGGGTGTGTTCGCAGTAGTCTTCGCTACGATAGGGATAATCCTCTCGTGGAAGTTCCTGAGCAAGTAGCACGTAGTGAGCGTCTCTCAAACGAGGAAGCCGGTACCAAGGAACTGGTAGCAACCAAGCGCTTATATGAGGCCGCGGTCGCGACACGTGCGTGAGAGCGACGGAGGGTCTGGGCTGGCTACTCGTTGTGCTGGCAGTAGCCTTGGTCGCGGCTTCTGGTTGGCCGCCACCATCAATGGCGCTCTGGGCTTCAATCGCGATGGCCGTCCTTGGGGTCTACATCCTGCACTCGGCACCTAGGGCACGAATGCTCTCATCTAAGGAGTTGGCGATGGTGTCGTTCGGCGCCGCGCTCTCTGCAGTGCTCGGCTTCTTTCCACCTTTCTTCCAAGTCCCTTGGATGATGAAGATAGACCTGGTAGCTGTGCCTTGGGCAGTGTGCTGGCTCTCGCTTGGGACGTTCCCAGCAATGCTCTCAGCGCTAATCAGCGTGCCGATCGTTGGCTTTCTGGAACCCTTCGGCGCGGGAGGCTGGATTGGCGGCATATCGAAATTCCTCGCATCGATCTGGACCTTCTTGATCCCCGCAACACTGGTCAGGATCGGGATACAGAAGGAAAGGCTGACGAGTGATAACAAGGTTGCATTGCTCGCTACGGGTGCGATCGTGGTAGCTAGGTCCGCATTCATGACGGCGTTCAACTACTACCTAGCCATCCCGTGGTATTACGGCGTTAGGATCGACGACTTCATAGCGCTCTTGGACAGAGGACTCGGCCTGCTGAAGCTGGTGGTTCCCGTATCCGGGCTGACGCTCTTCGTCTGCGAGATGTCGTTCTGGAACTCGGTTCAGGCTGTGATCGAGTTCTGGGTTGCCCTCCTCTTATATAGAGCCTTGAGAGGGAGGTTTGGACAGACAAGATGATAGTGAAGGTCACCGGAGTGAAGGAGAAGGGGTTCACTGACGAACTAGAGGAGTTCCTGAAGAGAAAGACCAAAGCGAATGTGAGTCGCAAAGGCGGATCCCTGGAGCTACCTCAAGATGTGAAAAGGTCAAAGGTGCTGGATGCCATCAGGTGGTTCGTGTCCAAGAAGGCGATGCAGCGAGAAGTCCGCCTAATCAGAACAGGCGCGGACATCGAGATAAAGAAGGTAGAAGTCTAGGGTTCTGTTGACTCTTCTGCCCATCGCTTCTGAGTCAACTCCGCTGCCATCGAGTCAGCATCTTTTGACTGCTTCATCCCTTCACCTGGCAGGGCGATTGGGACGAACCTCATCCCCCTCGCTAGGACGCTCCTAGCTCCATTCAAGTCCCGATTCTCAAGCGTGCTGTACTGGCCACACCAGATCTTCCTCCCTGCGCATTCGGTCGTCACGCGACCACACATCGCGTAGGTGGGGGAAGTCCTCCGCAGATCGACACGAACCACGATGGAATATGAGTAGTTCACTCTTAACCCCCACGCGCTTGATAGTCAATAGGACAAAGTCTAGTACAAGAAAGTGCTCGGGTCGTCCCCGTCTGAGATCTCGCCCGCGAAGTTGAACGTCATCATTTTCTTCACGTCCTCCACATCGTAGTCGTGCCCGAGTAGCCAACCGAGCTTCACGTAAGCCACCTCGGAGAGCATGTCGCTCAAGAACGTCGCCCCGGCCTCGGCCAAGAGCCTCCCGTTTCTGTAGACGAATGGGTCGACCCTGCCATAGATGCACTGTGAAGTCACACCGACGAAGACCCCCTGCTCTGTTGCTCGCCTTATGGAGGGAAGCCATGAACCCTTTCCGTCAGTTGTCTGTGTCGGTACATGGCCCAGACCTGTTCCGCTGACTATGAACCCCCTGTAGCCCCTGTCCAGAAGGTGGTCCATGATCTCGGGTTGGGAGTTCGGATAGGCTGCGAGGAGAGAAACCTTCTCTTCGAAGACCGCATCAGTCCAAGGTGCCCCTTCGGATCTAGGCTTCAAGTCGTGTTGCAGTACCTCGATGGTTCCTTCCTTGCTCACAGTTGCAACTGGCAGGTCGTTCACGGGTCGGAAGGCATCCCGCCTCGAGGTGTGCATCTTTCTCGCTCTCGTGCCCCTCAGCACGAAGGCCGACTGATCAGAAGTCGACGAGTGAAACGCTATGCAGACCAGCGCGTGAGGCAGATACGCTGCGACTCTGGCCGCTGCCAGCACGTTCAGGTCCGCGTCTCTGGATCCCCTGTCTGGCGACCTCTGTGCGCCCGTCAATACCACTGGGGCGCTCAGGCCCTTTATCATGAAGGAGAGGGCAGCAGACGTGAAGTGCAGGGTGTCAGTGCCGTGGAGCACTACCACACCACGATCTCCTTCTCCGATGCACTTGACGACCCTCTCAGACAGCTTGATCCACTGCTCAGGCCGCATGTCCTCAGAAGCCAAGGAGGACAACCTCTCGGCTGTTCTCACCTTGACGATACCCAGTAACTCCGGTATGCCATAGAGGATTTCCTCAGGGGAGAAGAGCATGGCAACTCCCCCCGTCGAGTAGTCTACTCTGGAACTGATCGTGCCGCCAGTTGAGACGAAGGAGATCGGCGGAAGACGCTCGTCCTGTTCTATTCCCTTCAGTTTCGGGAATCTCTCCAGTTCCACCTTGCCTGTCAGCTTCTTCACGCTGGAGATCCTGTCTGTTCTGATACCTGCGTTGTATCCGCTCTTCAGCTTCAGAATGAGGACGTTCGGGTCGCCAAGGTCCAGCTCTTCTCTGGGAAGGACGTACCCATCGAGCTTCATGCCCTCCGCCTCGATCTGTACCTCATCGCCCACCTCTAGCCGGTGGGAGCTCAGGAACCTGACCACATTTTCCGAGTACGGCATCTAGAGCATCGCCTCGACCTCTTCCTCCAGCAGTCTGTGAATCACGGTGCCTGGCAACTTTCCTCTGAGCTTCTCCATAGCCAGTCCCATGAGAGGTTTCACTGATTCCTTGCCCTTCTGCCTCACGAATTCAACCTTCTCCGAAATGATCTCTCTTATGACAGCTCTGGCCTCCGCCTCGCTTACAGTTGGCGCCTTGATGGTGTCGAGAGCCTCTTGCACGCTCCTACTTGCGACGAGCTCCCGTATGAAGGGATCGAGCGACTCTTTCGGCAAGTTGGCCTTGGAGAACTCAGCAATCCCGTTGACATAGACCAAATCTTCAACGGAATCGACATCGACACCTTCCCTCCTCAGAGTCGGGATGATCGTGAGGATAGCGGTGGCAGCGATCGTTGGCGCGGCTCCCGCGGAGACGACAGATTCGAACGCTTCGATCCTAGGGGATCTTACAAGCTGAAGTGCAACTTGCTCACTGAGTCCCAGGCCCATCAGCTGATCCTTCTTCTGGGATGGAGTGGGAGGCAGGGATTTCTTGAGTTCCTCAAGCGTTTCGGCTCTGATAACGATCGGCGGAAGATCGGTTTCAGGGTACATTCTGGCTGCGCCGGGCAGTGGCCTGAGATACGAAGTCGTACCGTCCTCGTTGGCCTTCCTAGTCTCAGACGGAACTCCCACAGTTGCCTCGACGAGTCTCTTGTGGACAGCCTCAAGCGCGCGCCTGGCTGTTTCTCCGTCTGCTAGGACAATCACGAATGCACCAGCTGACCTGAGTCCGCACGTTCTTCTGACGGCTTCAAGCTCTGCTTCGGATATCCCGTAACCGGGCAGTTCGTCTGAATGGATGATGCCACCAACTCCTGCCCAAGCCCTCGCACGCTCCGCCAGTTCCCTCCCGAACCTTCTCCCGGGTGAGATCTCTACGCCCAGCAATCCCTCGAAACCCGCGGCGGGAAGACACAATGCCCTGTGCTTCTTCTTCAGCGCTCCCTGAACTAGAGATGAACTCGAATCTTTGAGGGAGTCCATCACATCCACGCACTTGAATTCCAAGGGAGGAATCTTCCTCCTGCTTAGTTCGTCCCGTATCTTGAGCAGAGCAACCTGTCTTTTGCCCTCAAGGTCGACCATGGTTCCCAACAGCTTGAGGTCTTGAACCCCCTTGATCTCCTGTCTGCTACCTCCCTTGATGCTGACGTTTATGTCCTGCCTGATCGATCCTATTCCCCTTTGCATGTCACCTGTGAGCCGGACCCTCAGGCCGACTTCTTCAGCGATTTCCCTGACTTGGTCAGCCGAGTGTATGTCGGGAGCGGTCGCGAGTTCGACCAGGGGTATGCCTAGTCTATCCAGCCTGTAGATCGCCTGCCTGTCCTCAGTGCTGACTATGAAGGCAGATTCCTCCTCGAGGCAGAGCGTCCTTATTCTGACATCACCGGTTGAGGTGTGAACCTTTGACTCGTCAGTTCCGACTGCGACGAGCATAGTCCTCTGAAATCCTGATGTGTTGCTGCCGTCCAGCACGACCTTGCGCATGACACGGATCTCATCCAACACCTTCATGTTGAACATGAGAGCGACCTTCAGGACGATCCTGAGCGCGTCCTCGTTCACCAAATGCGGTGGCGCCTCGTCGAGTTCAACCAGACAGGAGTTATCAGTGGAGTACCTGTACTCGAACTTCCTCGACTTCTGTGCCTCCAGTAGCGCAGCTGCGTCCGTCTCGCCCAGTTCACTCGAGGAGAGCCTGAGGAATCTGGTATCACTGTGATCGGGCTCGCTCCCCAGCTCCGACGGACAGTCACAGAACAGCTTGTGCGTCTTCAGTCTTTGATGCCACTCCAGACCTACAGTCAGAGCATCGATCTCATCTGTCAACTCTCATCCCTCACTTCGCTCACACAGAGGCCCAGGGCTGTCCTGTTCAACTGCGCAATCTCAACCGTCCGTAACACTAACACTTCTGGCGTTTTTGCCTGCAACAGCATAAAAGAGTATTGCCCCGAACGCGACTACAGAACCTTGGACACATACGGTCCCTCATCACCGTAACCCAACATGTAGTAGTACTCCTTGGTCCCGAGAGCTGAGATCACGAAGAGCTTCCTCAGGTTCCATTCCTCCTCTGCTATGCGTTCAGCCTCCGCCATCAGCGAGGCACCATATCCCCTGTGCTGTCTCGACTCACTCCATACTCGACCCAAGGGGGTCGCTCTGCCCAAGACCTTCAACTCTCTCACTACGGCGCAGTCAACACTAGCGAGTTCGGGGCGATGCGCTCTGGAGGACGGCAACCTCAGCCTCAGATAGGCCAAGACACGATCCGTCTTGCTTCCCACGAACTCCAAGAATATCTCCTCTCCTGAGGACGCCGAGTAACACGTTCTCTTCATCTCGATGTCCTCAACCAAGTCTGAGCTCGCAGACAGCCCTATCTCTCTGCTCCTGATCTCGGAGGTGCTCAGCCCTCTCTCAGATAGGAGCGCTAGGGCCAGCTCTCTGAGGTTCCCGTGTTTGGGGCCAGCAAGGATCTGTGGCGCCGGTATGTCCCTCTGTACTCTCATCACCCGAACCCACCTGGGTGCCATGACCAATGCATCCGCCACGATCTCGGACGCAGTTTCATTCGTCAACGGTACGTAGCGCCCTTTCTTGTAGAGTTCCTCCAAGCCAGTGCCCGAGATCACGAGGGTTGGGTAGATCTTCAACATGTCTGGACGGAATCTGTCATCCTCGAAGAGAACCCGGAACATCGCTGTGTCCTTCCCGCTGGTCGAACCGGGCAGGCCTGGCATAACGTGGACACACACCTTGAGCCCCGCGTCCTTGGCAAACCTTACTGCGTTGATGGAGTCCTCGACTGTGTGGCCCCTCCTGATCGTCGCGAGCACGTCAGGGTATATGGTCTGCAGGCCGATCTCGACCCTAGTGACCCCCATTTCCAGCATTGCGTCAACGTGCGCCTCCTTGCAGTAGTCCGGGCGAGTCTCAACTGTAATCGCTACATTTCTCCTCTTGGCTGATCGACAGCGAGACTTGGCTTCATCCAATGGGCTGGACTCATGCTCGGTGAGCGCGTTCAGACATTCGGACATGAAACACTCCTGATATCTCAGGGGAGTGCTGAGAAAGGTTCCTCCCATGACTATGAGTTCCACCTTGTCCGTGCTGTGTCCCATTTCCTCAAGTTGCCTCAACCTCTGCGTCACTTGCGCCCTCGGGTCGAATTGGTTGCTGATGGCACGTCTCGCGGCGGGCTCGTGACCCGTGTAGCTCTGAGGTGTGTTGGACTTCGGTCCCCCGGGGCAGTACAGGCAACTGCCGTGCGGGCAAGGATAAGGCGAGGTCATGACAGCGACGACCACGACGCCCGAGGCAGATCTTGTCGACTTCAGCAGGAGCAAGGACCTGGCCTGTTCGCGCATCTGAGGATTCAACAGTGCGAGGATCTCGGGATTAGATGGAACTTTAGTCAGCAAGTGCTTGGATGCCATTGACCTCTTGAGCTTCTCAAACTCGTCTCTCGAGATCGGCCAGGATTCGCTCAGCGCGACAGCAATGTCCTTCTTTGCCTGCTCGTAGTCCGACTCGAACATCAGGCCGGGTTAACCTAGTACCGCTTCTTTACACGTCCCAAAACTATTCTCTTTCTATATAGAAGTCTGTTGCGAATCCTAGGTATAGCTGACCTCCTCGGCTTCTTCTCAATCTTGGGTGTCACGCTTCTGACCTTCCCGGCAAGTATCGTGCCTCTCCGTTACCGGCTCGAGGTGTCACGCTGCCGTGAGTTACCATATATATATCACCTCCTGAATCTCAACCATGTATTGGAACTGGGACTGGCTCAAAGCACTTATAAACGTTCCTTATCTCGGCTCGACAGCTGACTAGCCCTATCCTCCCTAAGCTCCTCTCAGGTTCTGAGACCCTCGCCTGCGCGACGACTGATCGGCCCACCGAATTGGCACAACAAGAAACTATGATGTCATCACGCGTGTACTTTGACAAGATGACAGTTCTTTCGTCCACGCTGTGGCGTTCCGAGGCTTTTAGCCCTGCGTTGGCGCCCTTTTCCGACTCTGTAGTTCCGTCAATTGGTCTTTCGTTGCTGCCAGTGGTGAATCTGCACTTGACGTGATGTCAACGGTCCTCCATCTTATGAGAACCTCGTCCTCCGCTATGTACATCCCGATGGCATAGCCGAGACTAGGAACGATCTCCACCTTCTCCCTCACATCTCTGACTCTTCTGGTTGTGGCAGGCATAGCCTCTGACAATGCACTTGAGAGTTGGAGGTTGGGATCAGAAACCATTCGCCACCTTGATTTCACCTCTCCTAACCAGACTATGCCCCCCTTGCCATTCACAAAGATGTCGAAGTACCTCTCCCCCGCGTTGAGTCCCTGTTCATCCACCTCTATCCTCCAACCTTCCTTGATTCCAAAGGCGCCCCTTAGCGCATGCGACTTCTCAATCAGCTTTCTCAAGATCATGACCGCCATGGCACCAATCTCGCGTGTGTCACTTAGTCCCCAAGCTCCCGCAACTCTGTCAGCAGGATGGACGCGACGAAGTGTCGCTCTGGCCTGGTGCGCACCCCTCTGAAGGGTGCATATGTCCACTCCTTCATAAGCTTCCTCGATGAACTGGAGGACAGCACCCCCTATCTGATGCAGACTGAAGAAAGCTTTCACATACCCCTCTCCACTGTACTTGAAGAACGCTTGGCTGCTTCCTCCCCAGGACTTGTATTTTACCATGATGCAATGAGATCCACTTGGTCCAAGATGAAGAACCTTGAACATCTCGACCTCCGTCCAATTGGAGTTGCCTCTACTCAACCCAGTGGAGTATCTGAGGTCTATCACTAGTTCGCCCTCGTCATCAAGATTTGCCCTGATCGCGAGTGCGTGGCCTCTAGTGTCAATCCTAGAGAGCGCAGACACTATTCTCTTCGCTCCGATGAACTTCTGCCCTTGAAAGCGCAATTCTGTGCCCTTGATCTTCCATTCCCCAGTTTCTTCCCTAGTCAGATGCAGGAACCCGGGACTCCCTTGAAGCTCTAGGTAGCGTTCGAAGATCCAGTCCGCACCTAACTTGTCCGCCAGACAGACTTGGTACACCCCTGGTTCCTGGAACGGCAAAGTGAATACCTTACCGGGTCGTATCTCGCCAAAGGCGTGCCTCACCTTGGGGGTCACTCGTTCCAAAACTTCCCTCCCGCGGACCGTGAGCTGTCTTGTCTCTACGTGGTAGAGGCCCTCACCTCCCCAGAGCTCAAGCTCCCTAGCAACGGTGGTTACCCTGAGTAGATGCTTCCCTCCACTTCTGCCAACGAAGAGAATATCTGGTCTGATTGGGCCCTTCAGGATGACAACGCGATCGCCGTCTTGTACACCTATGTCTCTCAGGATGTCCTGATGGGCGGTGACTTTCCGCCAGTAACCTGCCCCTCTCACATATGACAACATCCGGAACTCATGACCGAATCTGCAGACCGTTATCGTGACCTCCTGTCCCTCTTCTGCCCAGTGTCTAGGTGTGCGAATCTCCATGTCTTGTCCGTACTGGTTGACACTTACCGTAATTCGCTTCTTCGCCATTGCTTCTTTCTGCTTGATTGATCACCAGTTTTCCCATAAGGCCCCCTACATCAAGTGAGGTGAACCCTCGGGAAGCTCGCGTCATGTTGAGGGGAGTCAGCAGAACAGCTACAGTCGGGGGCCGTGCTAGTCTCATTGTACCAAACCATGTATCTCTGAGCGGTTTCCTCTGACGGAGGGAATGGAGCCAGCGGTCCGCAAAGGATCGAAAAACCTGAGTGCCTGCTATGCGCCACAGGTTCCGCGAACCTGCGCGAAAGACGTTGAACGTGACAGTTGCACTCAGTCCGCAAGAAGAACCACATCAGTTCAAGCGGTCCGACTGCAGTTGGAAGTTAGCTTAAGTACTCGAACCCTCGGACTTCGTGCGGATTCAACAACGGTGATACTTAGATAGAGGTGCTCTGGATGAAAGTAGGTTACGTCGTTAGAACTCCGACTTCGGTTCACTTGCTTGACTCAGATATGCGGACCATCGCAGAAAAGTCAGGAAACGAGGAACTCAAGCTTGACACCTGCTCCAAGGTGCTGATGGATCTCAAGAGCAAGCTCTCAGGTCTGGAGAGGATCGTCGTTGAGGAAGATGGAATCAAGAACATAATCGAGCAGATGGGACTTCAGGTCGCACTTGAACAACCTTCCCCAGCTGGGAAGTACGTGAGATCCAACTTGGATCTAGTGAAAGGGCAGACATCCCAAGCCAAGTTGAATGCTTACAGATCCATCGCAATTGAGCAGACTCAGCTGAGGATAGCACAGATGTCTTCAAGCCTGGACCAAGAACTCATCAGGCTAGTATACGCGCACGATACCCTCGCGGCATCAACCAACGAAGTAGTGGAGAAACTGGTCGACCTAGTGTCTCTGTACTTCCCAGAACTCAGAAGATTTGCGAGATCACCCGAGAGACTCGCGAGCCTGCTGGAGAAGCACCCGTCCAAGGAAGACATGTTATCCACTGGAGAGGGCGAGGCCCCCAACGAGGTGATGGAATGGGCGCGCAGGTCCAGGGGTGCGGCCACTCCGGCCGGGACGGCGCCAGTGGTCCGGGAGTACGCGACCACTGTTCTGGCGATGACCTCGCTGAGAGAAAAGATCGCTCAGAGGATCTCTGATATAATGGTCGTCATAGCACCCAACACCTCCGCTGTTGCGGGTCCCCTTCTGGGTGCCAAACTGATGGCGAAGGCCGGGGGGCTGATCAAGTTGGCCAAACTCCCGTCGTCGTCGGTCCAGGTCATGGGAGCTGAGAAGGCGCTGTTCAGGGCTATGAGGGAGGGCGGAAGGCCCCCCAAACACGGTCTCATCTTCCAGAACCCGATGGTGCACAACGCGCCGAGGAAACTCAGGGGCAAGGTGGCGAGAGCGCTCGCGAGCAAGATAACAATAGCTTGTCGTATGGATGCTTTCTCCGGGACGGATCACGGTGAAGAACTCACTGAATCACTGAGGAAGAAGGTTGAGGCGCTGTCAGCCAAAGGAGGTCCCGAAACATGAAGCAGCTGTTCGAGGGCGTCTTCGAGGATGATCACGGATTGCTGACGAGGAACCTGTCCCCCGGAAAATCGGTCTACGGAGAAGAACTTGTCAGCATTGACGGCGCCGAGTACAGAGTCTGGAACCCCTACAGGAGCAAACTTGCCGCGGCCATAAGGAATGGACTACAGGAATTGGACATCCGACCGGAGACGCGAGTTCTCTACCTAGGGGCAGCCAGCGGAACGACAGTCAGCCATGTCTCGGACATAGTCGGTGCGAACGGAGTCGTCTATGCTGTCGAGTTGTCGTACAGGCCAATGAGGGATCTTATGGAGAGGGTCGTGGAAGCGAGGCCCAACGTCGTACCGATGCTCAACGATGCGAGACAACCCTTCGAGTACAGCTACTTGCTTGAGGAGGTGGATCTACTCTACTGTGACATCGCGCAACCCGACCAGACCGAGATCGCACTCACAAACGTTCGGGCCTTCCTGAAACAGAAGGGAACCATCTTGTTGGCAGTGAAGGCGAGCAGCATAGACTCCCTGAAGCCACCAAAAGAAGTTTTCGAGTCAGAGGTCAAGAAGCTACTTGAATCGGGCGCCGAGGTCTTGGAGAGAATCGACCTCTCGCCTTTCTCCGCCGCTCACGAGTTCGTGCGGGCCAAGTGGCGAAGCGTTTGAACAAGTCCGGGACGGACGAGGCTGGCAGAGGAAGCATTATCGGACCATTGGTCATAGGTTCGGTCCTGCTTGACAGGCGAGGAGCCGACCAGCTGAAGAAACTTGGGGTGAAGGACTCGAAGAAGCTGAGTCCCAGCCGAAGGGGAAAGCTAGCTCCGGTGATAGAGGAGATCAGTGTGGCCCACGTGATAACTTACGTCACGCCCTGGAACATAGACAGCTACGTAAGGCGAAGGAGGAAGTACACGACTCTCAACAGGCTCGAGGCAGAGGTGGTTGCCATCCACCTTCGGGAGCTTAGACCGTCAGTGGCATACTTGGACTCGCCTTACCCAGTTCCCAAAGTGTACAGAGACATGGTCAGAGACTTGGTCGGTGACATGAGTGTGAGGATAGTGTCGCAGAACAGGGCGGAAGATGCGCACATCGAAGTGGCAGCCGCCTCTGTGTTGGCAAAGGTCAGGAGGGACGAGATCATAGGAGAATTGGGGCTCAAGCTCGGTGACTTTGGCAGCGGGTACCCGTCCGATCCGAGGACTAGGAGATTTGTTCTCGAGTTGCTGGGCAAAGGGGAGAAACAGTCCTTCATTAGATGGTCCTGGAAGACGATAGGCAGGTTGCTCAGGACTCGAGGCTACCCCTCTTCCACTTCCTCGTCAATCACGTAAAGAGCGCCTATCCCCCGACTCAGATCGGAAACCAAGAGCCTAGCGGAGAACACATGCAGTGTCTGCCCGACTCCGAGGTCGACAGCTATCCCCGTGGCAAGCCCCGACACCCTGAGCACCAAAGACAACTTCTCCTTCCAAGTTTGTCCCACGCTTATGGATCCCGAGGAAGATCCGGAAGCCTGATTGAGAAACGTCAGAAGATCGTGCGTCGTCACTAGCAACGCACCTACCCTTCCGGACACGCCGACGGTGGAGTCTAAGTAGCGGTAAGTGCCCAGCAGGAAGGCATCCAACCTGGAGTAGAGACCCTCGTTGGCTTCCGCGAGCACATCACGACCCGAAGGGAATTCGAGTTCCATCCCTGCAGTGGCCGAGGTCAGCAACAGAGTGTACGAGCCAAGGATGGCCTTGACTGCTCTATCATCGGAACTGTTCCACGGGGCAGTCAGTAGCTGGCTGAACCAGACCTCCGGCAGGCTGGTTGGCGCTATCTGCATGTCAGAGGAGCCGGAAAGACGCGAGGACCTCAGCTCTGAGACTCTCTGTGTCAGGTTGGTGGACGGGGGCAGGTCCTGAGTCAACGAGATCAAGCTCATGGGAACATCGTGCATGGAGATCCTGAATGGGAACTCCCATGCTCCACTGCTTATCAGGTCCGAGAACTTGGTGAGCAGTGTGGCATCAGTCAGCTTCTCCTCCGTCAGCGTCTGACCGAAAACCGAGACTGCGGCAGATGCCAAGTGGGACGAGTCCATGGAGTCAAGGCCGAACAGGCCGCTGTAGAATGACGCGAGCTTGGACCATGCGGAGATGTTGTTCGCCACCACGAAACCCAGCACAGCCAAGAAGTGCAGGTCCTGAGATCTCTCGAAGCCGGTGGCATAGTTGACCCAGATCACGGAAGCCTGAAACCCTGAGAGGCTGGTCGAGTATCTGAACCTCTCCGAGCCTGGGCGCTCAAAGAATGACTCGGGATTGGGCAGGCCAAAGGGATTGGCTCGGTCTGGACCGCTGAAGTAGTCCTTCACGTCCGCTGGCAACATAGAGAAAGGCTCCCCATCAAGTAGCCGTACTGCTATCGTGAGTACATAATCCACCTTATCTACGCTCCCCCTGACGGAGACGGCATCCGGGGCTATGGTCCTCAGCAGCTGAAGGGCAGAGTTCAAGGCTGACCTGTACAGAGGAATCACCATATCCTCCTCCGTCCATGACACGGAGGTTATCGCTGCAGAGGCTACCGTGTAGGTGATGAATTCCTGCGTGAGCAAGGATGTGCTAAACTTCTGACCAGATGTGCCTGCGAGCAGCGAGAGATCCACACCTGTCGATGCGCGCTCAAGGTCCGACGTGTCGTTCGTCAGCAATTGAGCAAAAGGTAGCTCCTCTTTGTTTGCCGGTCTGAAGCCCGAGGTGGCGGATCCGGCCATGAACGTCTCGTCAGAGCGAGCTCTAGCGTAATCACCAGTTCCAAGCATCAGACCAGGGGAGAAACCGAAGAACGCGGCCATTGAGATGACAGTGGCCAACAGAGCCCCCGCCATTGCCATTCTCTCGGCCTTCATCATGATGTCTCTTCCAAGTCAGGCTAGATGATAAACCTAGAATCTGGACGATCAGAAAGGCAGAGTCTTGAAGGCCCTGTACACCTCATACCAGCTGAACGCGAGCGCGAAGGCACCAAACACCAAGAACAGGATGGCTTCTCTAGTGAACGATCTCATGAAGAACGCGACGTAGGCCACGTACATCACCGTCAGGAAACAGGAGTAGAACAGGAATCTGGGAATCGGCCTTCCGACAATGAAGACGAAGTTCCGTAGTGGACCAACAGTGGCTCTCCTCTTGACGGAGTAAGTCGTGCTGCCCTGCTCCCTATCTAGCAGCCCCAGATCCTTCAGGACCTCCAGGTGATGCTGGGCTATGCTGGGGCTCGAGAATCCGAGCGACCGCTGCACCTCCCTGACCGTCACGGGCCCACCCTTGCCCAGGGCGAACCAGTAGACCGCCCAGGACTTGCCCTTGAGCCTGAGTTCGATCTCTTCATCTGGGAGGGCCATCAACAGTCCTTAGGGTGTTGTCGAGATAAGATTATCCCGGTCTGTTTGCCCCGGGCCCTTGCTTCTCCAGCTTCTGATTGACCTGTACAACCCCCGCAACTCTGCCCTGGCCTCCCTGCCAATCGCGAGCAGTACGACAAAGTAGACGATTGCACCCAGCGCGACAACCGGAAGCAGGTTCGCCAGCACTTCGGTTATGTTGACACTAATCGCACGAACAGGATAGAACAGAAGAACCACACTCATCATCGCAGCTGTGGCTACGACTTGCTTGGCAATGCTCGCCCAAGGGATGACGTAGGGATGAACCTTCCTAGACAACCTCACAAGAGCGAGGAAAAGAGGAATGGAAGTGATCAGGCTAGTAACGGAAAGCGTCGTGACCAGCAGGTCATACGGAGCTCCCTGTGCGGTCAAGTACCACACGATCGCCAGCGAGATGGCGATGTTGATCCCCTGCGCGATGATCTCGATGTATCTGGGCGTGGTCAGGTTGGATCTCATGAGCTCAGGTGCAGACGCATCCTCGTCCACATCCGCTCTCTCCATCCCTTGAAGGATGGCTATCGAGAGATCTCGAAAAACGCCGATCAGCGTCACAAGGGAAAGCAGTTGCAGCGAGAGCGCGGCGGGCGCATAGCTGGGGCCGAACACGTACAGCACAGGCGATGCCAAGACAATCAGCCCTCCAGCCATTGGGAGAGCAAGCATTGAGACGGTGGTCACCGACTTCTCTATCAGTTCCTCTTTCCCTCCTCCGAGTAGCCGGGGGTACAGGGAAATGGCAAGCAGGCTGGAGAAACTGATGATGGCGGATACGGTCCTCGCGACACCGAGATAGGCCGTCGGAACAGCCGAGCCGGTGAACCAAGCCAGAATCAGCAGGTCAGCCGACCCCAGTAGACTCGGGATGATCCCGAGGGCCGGTATCCGCCACCTCTCCAGCCATGTCAATCCGAGTGAGAGGTTGGGGGCTTCTTTTGTCGCTCTTCCCATACCCGAGTACATCATCAGACATTTCGAGAACAACGCGAGATCTATCGCAACGAGGGCCCCGAGCAACCCCATCCTGAGCCAGACCACTAGGGCCACCCCCAGCGATACCTTGACCAACTCAAGGACTAACCTCCCAACTCCGACAAGCGAGGGCCTGATAGCTACGCTCGCAGAGTCCAAAGCGTTGGAGAAGTAGAGAAGCAGGAGGTAGAGTACGAACGCCAGTAGTATCTCAATGCTGATACTGACTGCTGGGCCGGAAAGAATCGAGATGGCGATTAGCAGCAGATTGGAGATGGCAGACAGCAGGCCGGTCATCAAAAGCCCAGTATTTAGAACCCCCTTGCCACGTGCTAGGCTCCTGGTCATCCAGAAATCGACCATGGCTCCAGGAAGGGCGATGAAGGTCATCACGGCGGTGTAGTACTGCCAGATACCGTACTCGTAGATGGGCAACCTTCTCGCTATCATCACCGAGAAGACAAGTCCGGTGCCGAGCGAAAACAGGGAGGCTGTGAACGAGAGAAGGCCGGCATATCCTGAGTCCCGGTCATCCATGGGGGGAGACGATCCCATGGGTCCTCTTTTCAACATTTCACCACATCTCTATAACGTGGCTGACAGCTCCTGGGCAACTTCCCCGCGTACCGAGAGAGTCCCCGCTCCTCTTGGCTCGTTAGACTGGGGCGGACCTCGGCTGGGAACGCGAGCTTTGACTACCTTCTCTCATGCCCATCACATCCGTTGCAGTGGTCGCATGAGATTCGGTCTGATCCTCACAGTCAGCCCTCTTGTGAGAGAGAACAGAACATCTCCAAGCAATGCAACAAGACTAGGTTGGGCTTCGCGAAGGTTAATGTATGCAATCACCTTCGGCTGGGCAGAGACACGGTGATCCAACGCGCTTGAGGATTCTGAACCTGCTTTCTTCGCCGCATCCCATGATATTGGATCAGGAGAAGAGGCTCGAGAATCTTGGAGTCGAGGTCATGGACCTCGGCTGCCACATCTCTGTGCCAACATTGCTCAGGAGAGGCGTCATCGGTCAAGGCTTGTCAGGATGGACATCGTCTGCCGTATCGCTGTATCGTGACATCGGCCTGAACCCCTACAACTTGGCCAGATCCATCTATCTCACGTCCTTTGTTTACCTACTTGCCAAGTTGAAGCGCGAGCCGGGATTTCAGTTGCTTCACGCCCATTGGGCGTATCCCGCGGGATACATAGGACATCTGTTGAAGAAGAGGGAAGGGGTCAAGCTGGTCATCAGCGTCTACGGTTACGATGTCGAGAAGCAAAGCGAGAGATATCGATTCACGCTGCCACTTGTTTCTGAGGCATTGAGAGACGCGGATAGGGTCATCGCGTTCGAGCAAACTCACTATGACACAGTAGTCAGGATATTGGGGGCCGAAGAGAAGGTCGAGTTGATGCGGATCCCGATAGACACACAGACGCTCAGACCGCCTAGCGCCGAGGAGAAAGCGGACACCAGAAGATGGATGGGATTCGATCCTTCGGACAAAATCATCCTCTTCGGGCCAAGGATGGAGGCCATGTATAGGCCCTTGGATCTCGTCAATGCACTCGCCTCGATCATCGGCGGACCGAAGGACATGAAGGTCGTATTCCTGGGCCAGGGAGAGCTTGAGAACGAAGTGAGACGACAGGTCTCAAGGAAGGGCATCCCCAGCCTATTTCCAGGAACCGTCAGTTATGACAAGATGAGGAGCTACTACTGGGGAGCCGATCTATACTGTAACATATGCGTTCATGGTCAAGGCGTGTCGACGTTGGAGGCCTTGTCATGCGGCATTCCTGCTATAGGATACCGGGGATCCCAGTTGAAGATAGTGGACAAGAAGGACGGCATTCTCTTGGACGGTGGTGACACAAGGGAATTGGCTCAGGCCGTGAGCTTGCTTCTAGACAACAAGGAGCTTGCCGAAGGCTATGGATCTGAGGGTAGGCGAAAGGTCCAAGCGGAGAACGATTCAGAGGCGTGCGCCAGATCCCTTGTTCATCTATACTCCGGACTCATCACCGAGGCGGACATCGTGGGCGAAATACCAAAGGAGGAGAGTGTCTAGGAGGTGAGGAACTGCGGATGAGGACATTGGAGCTTGGGCCAGGAGAGAATCCAAGCATGCGTGGTCCAGATGTCACCTACCTTGACATTCGCCAGTTGGATCTCCCTCACCTAGTCGTATGGGACGCCGAGAACCTGCCACTGCCCTTCCCAGACAACTCATTCGATCTCATAATAGCAAACGCCTTCCTAGAACATGTCTCGCGCTTTCCTCGGCTTATGGCAGACCTGCATCGTATTCTTGCACCTGGAGGCGAGCTGAGAGCCCAAGTGCCGCACAAGGACGAGGAACTGAGGTCTGGCCCCTATCCTGAGCACTACCGTATGTTCAGCGAGAGAACCTTCAGGATATTTGAAGACAGCTATCTCCCACGGTGGCGAATCCTTCGGATGAGAACCATTCGGATCTTTGAATATGTCCTCGGTCGCGACCAGCCAGGTACGGTGATCAGATGCGTACCCCTGCGCAAGCTGTTCTACTTGCTGTATTTCCTCCCCTGTCTGTTTGGTCGGTATGAGATTCACGTAGCGATGACACCCGTGAAGGATGAGAACCGTATCAGTCGAAGAGTCGCATCATGATCGGTGCAAGGGCTACCCAAAGTTGAGGCACCTGTTCAGTGATAGTGAGAAATGACCTAGACCCGTTCCACAGGCCGTCAGGTACTTGAACATCTCCCTGACCCATCGCTCCGGGGGGCTATCAGGGGGAATGCAGTGGGTTTGTCTGGGAGAACATGGAAGGAGAGGTACAGGTTGGTTCTATCGGGAGGGGAATTGTGATGACCTCCGCGGACGCGAATGGCCTGAGAAGGGACGCCCCAGACCGGCTTGATCCAGAAGTCGCCTCTTGCCTAGGTCAACGCGCATCTAGCTGCTTGTGAAGGGTAACCGCCAGAGCGACTTGCCTGAAGCCGACGGCTTCATACATCCTGCAGGCCGCTGTGTTCTGAGCCTGCGTGCCCACGTAGAGGAGCGAATCGCCCTCAAGAAGGCTATCAACGGCTCGCGATATGAGAGCCCGGCCCACTCGCTTCCCTCTATGTGCGTCGCTGACAGCGATTAGATCAATTGAGTCAACACTATAGTCTGACGAGAACCGGCGTTTCTTCAGCGTGATGTAACCTATTGGTTCGTTGTTGTACTCGGCAACCAGAACACGATCAGCGTATCCTGTGACTGAGTTGATGATCCACTTCGCTATGATTCGCCTCGCCGAATTCTCATCCACCCACGGACTATTGAAATAGTGGCTAAACGAGAAACCCTCGACGGACATATCTATCATCCAATGTGCGTCCGTAGGCCTTCCGTCACGTATCCTGACCTCTTCTGAATCGAAGCGCACTAGCGCCTCCGGAATCAGTGAGTATGTAGTGAGTACATCGCACACGACATGGCCGGACCTTTCTAAAGCCTGTACGAACGCCACATTCCGGGCATCCACTCTGGCAATCATGAGAGAACAGCCCAAACCTGAAACCGCCTTGTTCATGTCTGCGACCAATGGGTCAAGACCCTTTGTGCTGGCTGTGATGGGATAGGTCATTGCCAGCTTGAACACCTTCACCCCGATCTCATCGGAGTCAAAGGGCGATCGCTCTACTGCTGCCCCGCCTTCAGTTCTTGGCAACCCAATGAGTTCCGACTGCTCCAACCACCTCAGATGCGACTCCACAACATCGTCGATGGGGAACTTGGGGTCGGCCGAATAGGGTAAGAAAAGCTGTCTGGCGTTAGCCGCAATGTATCCCTTGATGTCTCCACTCCCCTTCAGAAAGTAATGCTCGGTCATGTCAACTCATTTCGCCAGATGCCCCAGCGTCTGCCTGAGCGAATCCACCACATATGATGCCTGCTGCTTCGTCATATGTCCGTAGATAGGAAGTGCCAGACTCCTTGAACCGATAGTGTCGGCGACAGGAAGGTTCTCATGACTCATTCCGTATTGCTTGTAGTATGGATGCATGTGCAGCGGCACGTAGAGTATTGAGGTTTCGATCCCATACCTTCCCAAGAGTTGCTCCCTGACCTTGTCTCTCTCGATGCCTCCCTCTAGAACGACAACGTAGGCATATCTGCTCGATATTGACCGAGCCTCGATGATCTGCGTCCTCACAAGGTCCTTCATTGTCGCAAGTTCGCGATCATAGTACTCCGCGATACGCTTCCTCGTGGCCAAGAAGGACCTGACCGTCTTCATCAGCACCAAGCCCAGCGCTGCCTGGAGTTCGGACAATCTGAAGTTGGCACCGAAGGTCAACACATCAGTGGGACCAAGCCCTTCCCTGCCGACACATCTGATCAGAGCGAACTTCCTCGCGAGGTCATCGTCTTCAGTTGTCACACATCCACCTTCTCCAGTCGTGATTATCTTGTTCGGATAGAAGCTGAACGCCCCAGCCGCCCCGAAGGTTCCGACGTGAGTTCCGTCGTAGTAGGATCCCAATGCGTGCGCGGCGTCTTCCACCAGCATCGCACCGCTGTCTTCTGCGATCTCGGACATGCCTCGCAGATCTACTGGGTTCCCGGCCAAGTGGACCACCACGATCGCCTTTGTCTTGCCTCTCGTCACTCTTCTTGCTGTGTCCTCGACGGACATGTTGAAGGAAGAGTAGTCTGAGTCAACAAGCACGGGCTTCGCACCCAACAGGATGGCCGCGTTGGCGGTGGAGGCGAAGGTGACAGCTGGCACCAAGACTTCGTCGCCCGCCCTCCACCCTAAGGCCATGGCGATTGAGAAGAGAGCAGACGTGCACGAGTTCATCGCAATTGTATGCTTAGCTCCAACGAAGTTGGCGATCGAGCGTTCGAACTCTAGAGTGTACTCGCCCAGAGTGAGTCGACCAGACTTCAATATCACTTTGGCCAGTCGTATGTAGGAGGCTATGGATTGAGGTGTGATGGTCGGACGGGAGAAGGGTACACGAATCTTATCAGGTCTCCTCCCATTGCGGATCTTCTCACGACGTATTGTCATTCTTCCATCACGTAGGCCTTGGATGCGTCATATCCTCCGCCTCTGTACCAAGCGATTAGCTCAGAGAGCCCACTATCGAAGTCAACCTTGGGAGAGTAACCCAACAGCTTCTTCGCTTGGGAGATGTCAGCTACAAGCCTTCTCACTTCTCCCGGCCTCTCGCCGGCAAACACCGGCTCAACGTCGATGCCCGTCATCTTCGAGACTTTGCGAGCTATCTCAAGGATCGCCACTTCCTTGCCAGACCCAACGTTGATGGTCAGACCCCTTATCTCCTCGCCCTTGTCCAACATTGAGTGGAGAGCACCTGCGATATCAGTCACGTACGAATAGTCTCTAGTCTGTTTCCCATCCCCGTAGATGACCGGTGGCTTTCCGGAGAGAGACCTTGTGATGAACTTCGGTATGACAGCCGCGTATCCTTTGTCTCTCTGCCTAGGTCCGAAGGTATTGAAAGCCCGGCATATGACAAGCGGCATTTTGTACGTGTTGTAGTAGGAATAGGACAACCGATCAGCAGCGGCCTTGCTGGCTGCATACGGGGAGGAAGGACAAAGCGGGTGTTTCTCGTCCATCGGTGCATATTGGGCGCTGCCGTAGACCTCACAGGACGACATGTATACGAAAAGCTCAACATCTGACACTCTAGCAGCTTCAAGCATGACAAGAGTCCCCAGCGAGTTCGCGCGGAAAGTCAGGTCTGGCTCCAGTATGGACTTGTCGACGTGTATCTGAGCAGCCAAGTGGTATACAACTCTCACCTTGGAGACAACTTCCTTGACGGTCTGTGTGTCTAACACGTCCCCCCTCACGAGTCTGAAGTTGGGGTTGGTAATGTGACGCCAGATGTTGTTTATGTTTCCGCTTGAGAAGTCATCAAGCACGACAACCTTTCGGTCTGCTTTGAGCAACCTATCAACCAAGTGACTTCCTATGAAGCCCGCCCCACCCGTCACAAGCACCCAGTCATCTTTCATTGTTGGAAACTGAGCAGGACCGCGTCAAACAATATTTAAGGTTGAGGCAGAGATAGAGATGCCAATACGCCTGCATGATGCTCAGAGAACATCGCCAGTGTTGATCGTGCACCCGGTCGGCCTAGTTGTCCAACGTAGGTCCTGCAAGTTGAGATGCTTGCCCATCTGCTAGGAGTCCATCAAACCGGACCGCGAATCCCTTAAATTCGCTTTCCCGTCCAACGCCTCGCCCGATGGCGCAAGAGAACAGGAAGGTGACCTTTGAGATCGACCGAGATGCTCAGTTCTCCGAGTGGTACAATACGGTGATACGTCAGGCCGAGCTGATCGATGATAGGTTCAACATCAAAGGGATGGTAGTCTATAGACCCTACGCGATGAAGATCGTGAGAGTGGTGTATCGATTCTTCGAGGACAGGCTCGAGAGAGGAGGCCACCAGCCGACGCAATTCCCGGTGCTCATTCCTGAGGAGAACTTGGACAGAGAAGCCGAGCATGTCAAGGGCTTCAAGCCCGAAACCTTCTGGGTGACAATGGGAGGTGATGAACCTCTCACAAGTCGATATGCGCTGAGGCCGACCTCTGAGACCGCTTTTTACTACATGTACTCACAGTGGATCAGGTCTCTCACCGACCTCCCGCTGAAGCTCTACCAGAGCGTGTCCGTCTACAGGCACGAGACGAAGGCGACGAAGCCGCTCATCAGGGGCAGGGAGTTCCTCTGGATAGAGGCCCACGACGCGTTCGCGACAAAGGAGGAAGCCATGAGACAGGTTGAGGAAGACGAGAACACGATGCAGGAGGTTATTGAAGGCGAGCTCGCCATCCCAGTGTTATTCCTGCGAAGACCCCAGTGGGACAAGTTCAAGGGGGCGGTGGACACGTACGCTGCCGATGTGGTTATGCCCGATGGTGCTACGCTTCAGGTCGCCTCGACGCACTACTTGGGCACTAACTTCAGCGAGGCCTTCGATGTTGGCTATTTCGATGCCGAGGGCAGGAAGAACAAGGTGGAGCAGACTTGTTTCGGTCCGGGCATCAGCAGGATACTGGCAGCCGTCATCTCGATTCACGGTGACAACTCGGGTTTGATCTTGCCGTTCAAGGTCGCGCCGACTCACGCAGTCGTAATACCCATACCAGGGGAGGGCGTTCATGAATACTCAGTCAAGATCGTGCAGAAGCTCAAGGACATGGGCCTCAGGGTCGAATTCGACGACAGGGACGAGACTCCCGGAGCCAAGTTCTACAAGTGGGAGTTCCTCGGGGTACCGCTGAGAATCGAGGTGGGGGGAAGGGAGGTCTCATCGTCAACAGTCACTATCTTCGATAGGGCGACCAAGAAAAGGACGAGCATCGGGCTGGATGAACTGGAAAAGTTCCTGCACGGGTTCTCTATGCTGCAGCATCAGGAACTCTATGAGAAGGCGGAGAGCCTCATGAACAAGTTCTTGGATGACACGGAGACCCTTGAGATGGCCAAGAACGCTGTCTCTTCCGGCAGACGAATCCTGAGATCCTATCTGTGTAGCATGGACCTTGACGGTGAGGAGTGCGCCGGAAAGATCGAAGCCGAACTGGGTTTGACAGTCAGGGGAGAGAAATTGCACACAACTCCGCCCAAGGGGAAAAAGTGCTTGGTGTGCGGCAAGGATGCAAAACACCAAGTCTACCTAGCGGAAGCCTACTGAGAAGAGAACAGGTCATCCGGTCTGAGCAGAGAACCCCCTGCGAGTGAAATCGATGAACTCTTGACCTAGATCGCTTGAAATCTGGAGCCCGCAACGGTTAAATCAACAAAAACCGATTGTTGTGCGACTGTAAATATGGGAAAGAAGAGAAAGTCCCGGGGGAGGTCCAAAGGGGGGAAGGGGCGCTCCGGTCTAGTTCAATGCGCCAACTGTGGAGCTCTGACGCCAAGGGACAAGGCGATAAAGGTGGAGAAGCCAGTGTCGGTAGTTGATGCATCGCTCGCGCGCGAGTTGAGAAAGATGGGGACCTTCATCCCGAGGGTGAAGACCATGAAGTACATGTGTGTCTCCTGTGCAATTCACAATCGAGTCGTCAGAGTTAGGGCGAGGGCACAGAGAAGGTACGGCCCGGGTGAGTTCACCTAGATGGCCATGAAACGGCTCAAGAGGAAGATCACCACTGAGAACCTGTGGATGCACATACTAGCCGCACTCAGGGAGAAGCCCATGTACGGGTATGAGATAGCCAACTACTTGAAGAACAGCAGGGGATTGGACGCTGCGGTCATCACCGTTTACACAGTCCTGTACAAGATGGAAAGGGAAGGGCTGATCGCGAGAAAAACGGGGGATAGGTTCGACCTCAGGAAGGTCTACTACGAGACCACGGAGCAGGGGAAGGTGGTCCTCAATGAAGGCATTCAGTATCTGCAAACCCTCTTGGACGAGATAAGGGGGCCGTGAGTTCAATGCTCGGGGGTCTCAGGAAGGCGGTTCGGAGGGCGCTGAGACCCTTTTCTGGAGTCGTGAGACAACTCGCGATCCACCCGAACGTCGTCACGACCGCAGGGATCGCATTTTCAGTGTTGGCAGCATATCTTCTGGTAGTCAAGAATCCCGTGCTCTCGGCCATCTGCATAACGGTATCCGGGGTTTTGGATGTGCTCGACGGGTTCTACGCGAGAACACTACACTTGAGGTCTAGGTTCGGAGGCACTCTAGATGCCACGTCCGACCGATACGGCGAATTCCTGATAGCGATGGGCGCTTCCATGGGAGGATATGTAAGTTGGGATCTGACGGCCTTCGCGATTTTCAGCATGTTGGTGCCGAGCTATGTGAGGGCGAGGGCGGAGTCCACCGGTGGTATGCGGAACTGTTCGGTCGGGATCATCGAGCGACCTGAGAAGCTTCTGCTTCTGGCCGGGGCCTCCGTGCTTGTCGTATATGACGTGAACGCGCTGACCTATGCGTTCATCATCATATCGATACTGGGCCAGATCACGGCCGTGCAGAGGCTCTGGGCGACATGGGACTACAACCAGAGGATACATCTGTTGCACAATCGAGAGGCCGGGGGGGAGACGCCTTGAGGACGCTTCAGATACACTGTGGAAGTTTCTCCTACACTCCGCTGACGAAAGCGGTAGAGTCGCCCGAGGAGGCCGAACAGGACAAGGAAGTCCGCTTTGGCGAGTGTTTGGTCTCATTCGTGACCGTGGAGAGCGACGACGCCAAGGATCTGGATTCTGTCACCTCGGAGGCCGCGCTCTCAATAGGCGAACACGCCTCCGGCGTGAAGGCAAAGGTTGTGATTATCTACCCATATGCGCACCTGTCGAGCGCACTCGCGGGGCCTGATGTGGCAAAGAAAGGGCTGAGCCAGTTGGCGGAGAAGGTTTCCAGCCAAGGGTTCGAAGTTCACAGGGCTCCTTTCGGATGGTACAAGTCGTTCAAGATGGACAACAAGGGGCATCCGCTCTCCGAACTGTCAAGGTCATTCACAGGCAAGGCCAAGCAGGCTGCAGCCCCGAAGGAGAAATTCCACAGGTTCTTCGTCATTGATGGAGAAGGAAGGGAGCACGAGATGACACCCGAGAACTGGAAGGAGAAGAAGGAACTCTGGGACAGGGGAGGAAGATACGAACTCCTCAGGGTGTTCGTGGGCAACGAACTCGAGGGCAGGACGGCCGGAGGGAAAGCGCCCAAGCACATAGAGTACATGAAGAGGCTTGAGCTGGTCGACTACACACCCGAGAGTGACATCGGCCACATGAAGTGGTACCCGAACGGCGTCCTGATCAAGGACCTCATAATGGACTACGCGCTGAACAAGATCGCGCTGCCGTGGGGGGCCATGAAAGTGCAGAACCCGCTCTTGTACAGGACGGACATTGACGCGATCAGGAAGCTGCAGGGAGAATTCCACGAAAGGGACTACACGATAAAGGAGGAGGACAAGGAACTCGTCCTGAGGTTCGCTAGCGACCCAGGCGCGTTCCCCTTCGCGCAGCGGATGATCTTCACGTACAAGCAGATGCCAATCAAGATCTACGAGGAGGCCATATGCTTCAGGAAGGAGCAAAAGGGAGAACTGAGCGGACTCATGAGGGTCAGGAACTTCTGGATGACAGACCAGCACGCGTTCTGTTCGTCTGAGGAGCAGGCCATGGAGGAATACGAGAAACTCACTCTGATGTTCGGGAGGTTGATGGATGAGACCGTGGCGGGCGACCACTGGGTTCTGGGATTTGAGATAGTGGAGGGCTTCTACGAGAAGTACAGGGAGTTCTTCAGTTCTGTGGTGAAGAAGCTCGGCGTGCCGGCGTTCTTCAAGCTCATGGGAGAGATGACACACTACTACGCCTTCAAGAACGAGTTTCAGTCCATCTTCTCCGACGGGAGCAACCTCCAGATAGCAACGGTCCAATGGGACGTGAAGAACGGGGAGAGGTTCAACATAGCCTACGTCGACAGGGACGGACTGAGGAGGCCGGTGCCGGTCATAATCCACGCGTCGTCCTTTGGAAGCGTAGAGAGGGCGCTCGCAAGTCTGCTTGAGGGCGCGGAGTGGATGAAGGTGAATGGACTCCAGCCGATGCTGCCACTGTGGCTTTCACCGGAGCAGGTGAGGATCATACCGGTAAACCCGCAAGTGCACCTGGATCGCACGCTGAAGGATGCAGCCGAGATTTCGGCAGGTCAGGTTAGGGTCGGAGTGGATGACAGGGACATGACGCTCTCGAAAAGGGTGATGGAGGCGAGGACCCACTGGATCCCGTACATAGTCGTCGTGGGGGAGAGGGAGCTGGCGGGCGAAGAGCTACCGGTGACGATAAGGGAGGGCAGCGAATTGGGAAAGGACAGAACCGAAAAGATGACAACGAGCGAGCTGGTCGAGCACATCAAGGAGAGGACCGGTGGGTTCCCGTTCAGGCCAATGTACTTGCCCGCTCGAATGAGCCTCAGGCCGATTTTCTCCGGTTAGAGCCCTCGCTATCTGTCGGGGGCTGGTTCGTCGAGTGCTGGCTTGAGGGCTCAGCTCTCTCCGCCGAAGAAGTACTTCCTGATCCTCATGCTCTGTACGAGCCCGATGAATGAGATCAGGATCCCCAAGAAGCCCATCAGTAGGTTCTCAAGCTGACCAGTGCCGCTCGGGCCACCTATCAACTGCACGCTCGTGGCGCTCGCTATCTGCATGATGGAGAGCGGCAGGCTGATGACCATGGCGAGTATGCCCAAGAGGTAGAGTATCGCATTGACCTGCATCAGCCCAAACGCAGAGAGGAGCAGTGCCAGTCCCAAGACGAACAGCAGACCCACGGTGAGACCAGTGGTTTCAAAACCCGGGGGAGGGCCGCTTATCATGGGGTAGAATATCTTGACGTTCCCTGTGAGGGCGAGTATCGACATCAGGAGGTTCCACAATCCCCAAATCAGGAACATCGCTGCGGCCGGGGTGACCCCCTCAAGCGAGTAGCCCTCGAACGAGAAAAACCTCTTCCTAGAGGTGTAATAGCTGGGGGAACCCTTGTTCCCAGGGATGGTCCTTCTCTTCAGCCAGACCTCTACGTTGAAACCACAGCTCGGGCAGTATTTTACCCCGGCCTTCAGATCAAACCCGCAGTTGGGGCACTTGGTGGGCCAGTTGGCCACCGGCTGCGTGAACTCCGAGGCTGTTCTTACGCGTGGCACGTCGCTGGGAGCCTGTCCGCTCGGCTGCGGCCTGCGTGGCACCAACTTCTGAAGGATGCCCTGGCTGGCAGTGCGTGTCGTCCCTGCACCGCCCTGCTCGGCCTTTGGAGGCTCGTCCAGTCTGTACCCGCATGAGGGACAGAACTTGAGTTCGCCCTGGATTGAGGCGCCGCACCTCGGACAATCCCTTGTGCCACCTGAGCTAACACTCAAGACGACCGCGGTTCTAGGCGTTGGACTTTAAAGGTTTCGCCAGCGATGTCGCGATGCTATCTGCAATAAAACCCGGTTCGCTGGTTAGGGTTGTGATTGTATGAATTTGACTTGCGGGAAAAACAAAAAATGAAAGAAGGGGGAAACCCCCCTCTTGTGTGCTATCGCGAGTTCTATCTAGTTGGTCCAGCTCCGAAGAGCTGAGGTAGTCTCTTGCGCCTGTAGATGTTGTATTCCTGTGCAGCTATTACGAGTATTAGGACCACGATGAGTATTGCGATGACCCACAGGGCGAACCCTGCGAAGGTCAGCCCTTGTCCGAAGAGCTCTACGAACACTCCCGTGGTGATCTTCTGCACAGTGTCTCCAGTGACGGCTATTGTCGCTGTTGCCTCAACGCCCTTGTGCGAAGCTGTTACGCTGTAGGTACCGTATGGCAGCTCTAGTGCCGCTACTCCGTCGTTGTTCGTCATGCCAGTGAATACTGTGGTCGTTCCGATCTTGATCGTGACTGCTGCCTGTGGTAGACCCTGGTTCTGAGCGCCTACGACCTGTATCTGGACGAGAGCAATCTTACTTGCGGTTAGCAGGTAAGTCCTCGACAGCGTGACTGTCAGCGGGACGGTCGGGCTGATGTCCTGACCATACCAGCTTGATGTGACAGTGTAGCTGCCCGAGGGTATGCTCGCGGCCAGCGCATTGCCTGCGGCGTCAGTCGTGCCCAGAGCCACACCACCAACGGTGATGGTAGCGCCTACTATCGGCTTTCCGGATGGAGTTACCAGAGTTACGGTGGCGTCGAAGATCGGCAGCGGGACTATGACTGTTGCAGGGGTGTCTATCACCCTTGCCTCCACGCTCGCTGTGATCTGCGAAGCTGGCTTACCGAACAGTGCAACCGGTGAGGTTGCGACTACCTGGTACTTTCCAGCCGGCACCAAGTTCAGCGTGACCTCTCCTGCAGCGGTCGTTGTCTGGTGCATTACCCAGATTGGGCTTGCGTCTGGCATAGTTATGGTGACTGGAGCGCTTACGATGGCCCTTGCGGACGGTGACTGGTCAACCACCTTCAGCTTGAGGTCGTAGACCTTCGTGTTGAAGGTCCTGACCTGGCATGTGGCGTTGTCCTCACCAGTCGAGCTCGGCGGCATGTCTACGCCCAAGTAGATGTACCTGTGCTGTGGTTGGTCCCTGAAGGTGTCCCATACTGAGACTCCGTCTATCTTGCCGAACGTCTTGACTGCTCCTGCGTCGGGTGCCTTCCAGAAGACCTTGACGATCCACTTGCCGCTTCCGCTTGTGCAGTAGACGTGGATCCCGAACGCGTTGTCCCAGTCGTCGGTGTATGACCAACCTTCGTAGCCCAAGTTGAACCCTAGGTTCAGCCTCGAGCCCGATGGGTTGCCAGTTGCCAGCGGGTCGTTCGCCCAAGCCGTGATCAGAGCTGGGTCGGTCAAGTCTATGCTGTTCGGGTACCCTGCGTCATCGGTGAGAGCTGCTGTTATGTTGTCGTTCGTCACTGCGTCCACTATGAAGACCCAAGCGTTGTGCAAGTACCTGGCGGCATCACCCGCGTAGACGGTGACCTGTAGTTTGGTCGGCCATTGCAGAGTCACGTAGGCAGACGACCAGTCGATGCTACCACCTACTAGATCGGCTACCAGCCACTGCGGGTCGAGTTCCCAGTCCTTCTCAAGCTCGTGCGTTGGGATCTGCGTTAGGTTCGTGGTTTGGACAACGAAGTCGTAGAAGCCCCAGAATATGTTGGTTGGAGTCGACCTGATGTAGAGATATGAAGGTGATTCAAGTGGTGTGTAGCCGTGGAACAGCATCGTGTCGATTGATACGTCGGGGTCGCCTTCATTCCAGACCTCCACGTATTGGTTCGGAAGATCGTTGCCGATGCCGAGTACTCCACCACCGGAGAAGTCCGGACTGTCGAAGACTCTCACTGCGATGTCGTTGGCTATTGTCGTGACCTGTAGCTTGGCGTAGAAGTTCGCGTAAGGCTGCGGCGGACCGACGACGGTGTCCTCGAATATGTCGATCGCTTGGCGGCCCTGGAACACTCCTCCTGAGAGCATGCCAATGCCACCCCATAGCTCGGCGGGTGCGCGCGAAGTGGTATTGAGTGACTTGACGATGTCGTCTGCTGGGGTGTCTCCGTAGTATGTCTCAGTGTTCACGAGACCGGTAGCGTTCACAGAGAAGACCCACGGCCATATGTGGTCCTGTTCGAGTGCCAGCGAAGCTGGCTCGAGCGTAGCTGCTAGCCTCACGATGTCGTCAGCGGGTATGTTGTTGGTCGTACCGGGTATTGTAGTCCAGTTTGCGTATACTGGGGTTCCGAAGAAGCCCTGTGGTTCCATCTGTCTCATGAACCAAGTTGGGAGTGTGATGCCCAATGGACCAAGTGCCTTGACCCAAGGCATTGCTGGACCACCGACCTTTTCCTCTCCCCAAGTGCCGAAGACATCGTCGACCTCTAAGTAGGTGAACGTGTGGTTTGAGTATGAGTAGTTCCAGACCGGTACCAAGACCTTGAACTCACCGTTCACGTCGCTCACGCCGTTCTCAACGAACAGGTTCGAGCAGAAGTACGGCGGAACTGGCGTGTATGGTATTTCGATCAGCGTTACTGGGTTCACCGGGGTTGGTCCCCAGAGTCTCTCAACTACTGACATGTTGAAGCCCTTCTCCAGCTTTGATGCGTTGAGCAGCGAGAATTCCTTCACCGCTGTCTCGGTCACCAGGCTGAAGCTTGGCCACCACGTCAGGTTGAGACCTGCCCAGAACACGTCGACGTCCAAGTTCTGGATTCCGAAGCGCCATGTCTCACCAGCGAGTGGGTAGTTCGTGACCTTGAAGATGTACGGGTAGACTGAGGTTACTATGGCGTGATCCTTGCCCTCGTACGGGTTGTGGAGCGGGACGCTCTCGTTGAACACGAGAACACCCTTGTAGTACACCATGAACCTGTACGGCGGAGCTGACTCCAGCGTGCTTTCTCCTATCAGGTATCTGCTTTCCTCTGGGAAGTCGTCTGCTAGTCTGTTGAAGTGAGGATCTGTCGGCGGAGTGACTGCGGTAGCGTTTACCGAGTAGAGCGTTGCATGGCCTGTTGCGTCAGTCGAGTTGATCCTGACGAAGTACGGGTTGAAGTTCCCTGCGACCTTGTGGCTGTAGAAGTTCGGAGTGCTGTCGTACCAAGGCTCGACCAAGAATATCGCCGATTGAGTGCCTGGCAGAAGTGCCAGCGGAGCTCCACCAGCGTCCTCTATCGAGAGCCTCGGGTTGTACACGTAGGTGTCTATGTCGAGTGCAGCGTGGCCGGTGAGTTGGTAGGGAGCGCCTATCCATGGGTCGCCTGTCCAGTAGAGCGTGACGTTAATGTCCACACTCCTGAAACCTGCGCCCAAGGCGGTCCTGCCCTCAACGCCCCATGCTCCTACATCGTTTGAAGTTGAGATCCTGATTTCGTATGCCTTAGCTGGTAGCTTCTCGAACATTGCTGGAGTAACGAGCGTGTGAGCATGTCCATCAATCCATTCGGCCTCGGTCCTGTACTCCCAGAATGGGAAGCCAGTTGGACCTGTGTAGTCCCAGAGCCACCAGCCTGCTGGCAGCACTGCGCTGTACCAAGCGGCCTCAGGGTCGACGAGCATCCTGACTATGTAGAACGGAAGTCCGAACTCAGCGAAGTCGGTCTTCGAGAGCAGTTCGACCTTGACGTTCACGAGAACGAACGGGTCCTGGCTCCAGCCAGTCACGTTCAGGTCATACACTGGGAAGACCAGTAGTGTGTTGTTCCTGTTGTCATCGAGTGTTATCGACTGTAGGTTCGAAGCGCGTATCACAGCACCCTTCCAGACTATCATGAAGTCGGAGTAGGTTCCTCCTGGCGCGGCCTTGACTAGGTCGTATATGCCGTAGCCTTGCACTTTCTCTGAAGCAGGTACCGTGATGGTCGGGCCAATCAGCTCGCCGTTCGGGTACCTGAAGAAGAATGGCGTGTAGTACGGCACTGCCCTTTCCTCGCCGTGCGGACCAGGACTGAACTCTAGCACGAAGCCGAGCTCATAGATAGCCAGTGAGTAGTTCCATTGCTTGCCGTAGTTGAGTGTCGGGACAGCCTTTGATCCTAGAGGTAGCGGTAGGTTTCCAGCTGGGTAGCCGCCGTCCACGGTGGTGTCAAGGACTTTGATGCCCTTGAACCAGGCCAAGAAGTTGGTCTGACCGTGGTAGACTATCGGTAGCCATCCGCTGAAGTTCAGATCGTTGACCCCTGCGCTGTACCAGTCTACACCGTTCTTCCATAGGAGCTCGTAGATGTCAGAGTCCGCCCTTAGAGCTGTGGTGTCCGGTAGCATCACGAAGCCTGTGTTGTTCGTGACCCAGACGAACGAGGCATTGATGGTGTGCGCTAGGCCAGCGGGGAGTATGATCTTCAGGGCAATCTCGTTCCTCAGTGCCTGAGGAACCTCAGTCGAGGAGTCGAGCTTGATGCCCTTGAGGAAGGTCATGTTGCACATCTGCACGTTCGAGGCAATGTCGTTGTTGCCGGCGTCTAGCCAAGCGAAGTCGTTCATGTGACCGAAGTCGCTCGTGAGCTTGGATGTGCCTGGGACTAGGCCGTAGTCGTGCCATATGCTGATCTCTCCTGGGTTGGATTCTGGTAGGTCCTCTGGTGCGATGCCCTGGTGGAAGGCTACTATGCTGAACCTCCACTCCACGCCCAACGTGAGAGTGAACTCGAAGCCTGTGTCTCCATCGAGAGGTATGTCGTCAGAGTGCTCCAAGTTGCATGGGTACCTCATCAGCACCCTGCCCGGAGCGACGTTGACCCCCACGAACTGGAAGGATCCTATCGGACCCTGCTCCCACTTCATGAAGACCTCCGCCTCCTTAGTGAGCCATGGAGCTCCTGCGACATCGGTTAGGTTCTCGTACTTCCACCTGACATTGCTCCAGACGTACGGGTACATATCGCCCGAGATCAGATCGTATTCTATGTTGCCCAAGAATGCTTTGATGTTGGTTGTCACCACAGCGTCGTACGCCGGGTCTGTGTCGGTACCGTGAACTGGAGCCCATATCACGTGAAGTTCGTGGTTTATGTCATCAGTATAGAATCTGCCCACTATCGGGCCTACTGTCGGGTCACTTGTCTTGTACCTGACGATGAACGTCACGTTCTCAAGTCCGGTCCAAGTTGCCGCTGCGTTCCAAACGAAGTTGTGAGCAACCACGTCATCGTCGTGGAACAGAGCAGGGACAACTACGTTGACCCAGCCCACGTTGTGCGAACCAGTCCAGAAGGCGAGAGAATCGCTCTTTGTTGGGTATCCGAGCGGAACAGCGTACGGCATGTTGCCTATGAACTCGCTGCCGAAGGTTCCGTTCGCAACTGCAGTCGCTAACAGGTACGTTGTCCCGTTGTCGGTACCGATTACGTGTTCAAATTTGGTCCAGACCTTCGCCAAGACCTCAACGCCAGCGCCCACGAGCGGGAAGCCTGCCTCGTCGATGACCCTGAAGGCCATCGGAGCCAAGAACACGATGTATCCTGGTCTTGTCTGATCGGTTTCGGTCGCGTCCAAGTCCTCCCAAGTGAAGTGATAGCCGATGGTTACGGTTGTGTCGTTCAATAGCTCAGCTAGGCTGATCATTGTAGCGCCCCCAAGGCCCGAGTCGAATATTTTGAGCAAAGGCAGTACCAGTATGTCCGTCACTACGCCATTGTAGGTGTAGTTGGCTGAAATTGCGTAGATCAGATGATGGGCGCCAGTACCCGTGTTCCAAGTATCACCTGGTAGGCCAGGGAAGGATACTATGCCGTCAGCACCGACAGTCGCGTAACTCAAGCGGTATGGGTCAGTGGGGTACGGAATGGGGCCTGCGGCCGGCCATTCGGCGTGCACTGGAGCAATGGTACGTTCAGTGAGGTTCCAGAGGTAGACTGTGACTGAACCAGCTGGTACTGTGTTGTTGCCTAGGTCCTGGAGCTTTATGCGCCAGGTGCCCGGCGGGTATTGGAATGCACTGGTAGTGAAGAGCCTAGGTATTATTGCGATTGTTGAAGCTGTAAGCATTAGAGTTAGAATTGCGATAGCTGCTAGTTTTCCATATGATATTTTCATTTTTCAGGTTTTCGCCTGTGGCTCGGTCTTAGCGATTTGTCGTATTTATCGGTTGGTGACGCAAATGCCCGGAAAATCGGGCCGTTTTGTTTCAGTAGGCTAGAACTGTCGATTGCGAGGCTTGTTGTTGCGATCCTGACTCCGGAGCATGTTATAATATGCAACATACACGGAACCGGCTCTCCAGACAGCCTCACTGGTCAGCCAGTTGTGCCCTCCAATCATCTGTCCTTGACTCGCACGAGAGAAAGAAGGCACGCATCTCGGGTCGCAATATGCGCTGTGCACTTAGGGTCTATGTCAAGAACCGACGGGACTTGGGCAAGGCTTCCGTTTCATACGCAAGGGTCTCAAACACAAGTCATAGCTTTGAACGCTTACACTGACTTGCTCAACAACATTCACAGACGCCAAGAAAGGCCGGACACGACGGCAAAGGTTTTAGAGGACGTTCTGCCACCGCGCTCAGGAGCACCGAAGTCATGGCCGAACGGCAGGGAGGGATAGAATCCCTCGTTCAGGCGCTCTCGCACGACAAGAGGAGACACATAATCTCACTTCTTGCCGAAGAGGGCCCGCTGGGAGTGACTGAACTCAGGTCCAAGCTGAACCTGAGCACTGGCAGCCTCTACCACAACTTGGGCTTCCTGAGCGACTACATAGAGAGGGAGGGCAAGAAGTACAAGCTCAACTCCGCTGGCATGGAACTCTACAGGATGATCCGCGCTGGCAGTGTCGACGCGCAGATGGCTGGCTTTGGTTTGGTAGAAAGGCTGATGCCAGTCGGCCCGATGGGCATGCTTGCGGACTCGAACGGAGTCTGGGCGGTTGCTGGGCTGGTCTTGGCTCTCCTGCTGGGATCAAGCCTCTTGTGGAGGACCGGACTAGTCTTTCTGGAGGTGGGTGGTCCTTGGGTGGAATCGTGGTTTGCGACACTGAGCACAATCGTCAGCGTCGCGATGTTCGTGGCATTGACATCGATATTCTTCAGGACCATCAGGCTGATGGAGTTCGTACCGCTAGCCATCACATCGCTCCTGCCTCAGGCTCTGTGCTCGGTAGCGCTCGGCCTGATACCGATGGTCAGCCCGATGAGGGATATTGTGTTGCTGATTGTGTCTGCCACGGCTGTCCTCACTTCTGCAAGCGCGATCAAGGTGGCGTCCGGGACCAGGGTAGAATATGCTCTGATATTCTCGTTCGCCTCGGTCTATCTGGGCACAGCTCTGATGCTGATGCTGTAACACTCACTGCACGTCTCTACGATGCCGTGTGATCTCAAGGGTTCAACCCACCGATCGATGAATGAGGAATCTCTTGCGCTGGCTGTGGGACTAGTACCTTCTGCCCTGCGACTTGAACTGTTCTGCAAACTTCGGCAGAGTGTCCCCGATGACGATGCCGTCAATCGGTCTTATGTCGTAAACGTAGGGAGTCAGGTCTATCTTCGTCCATCTCATCTTCCTGACCGTGATGGTCCTCACGTTGAAGTGCTCCATCCTCTGTATGTCGAGAGTCGTGATGCCTGCCGAGAGGAACTCCTCGACGCCGAACCTGCTGAGCGACATGGAGCCAGTCGGTATCTCAGAGGTCACGATCGTCGTTGTCCCGATGAACCTCTCTATTGCACTTATGAACGCTCTGATGTAATCCCTCGTCCAAGATATGTCCACCACTTCACCGAGAAGCGGTGCTACCGGGTCGACCACCAACCTCTTCGCGTGAATTCTGTCGACGTGCTTCTTCAGCTCGCTCGTGATCTGCCTGACCGTTTCCGCCATGAACTTGTCCCTCACTACTTCGGCGAAGAAAGGCCTGACATCAAGTATCTCAAGCAGGCCAGCTCTGATCGGTTCCATTAGATCCCAGCCAAGAGTCAGTGCTCCTTCGATCGTTCCCTCAATGGTCTCATCAAAGGGTATGTAGACTCCGGGTTCTCCGTTCTCTACGCCTGTCAACAGGTACTTCAACGAAAAGAGTGTCTTGCCTGTACCGGTCTCCCCGGCAACGAGGTAGGTCTTGCCCCTCATGAATCCGCCGCTTATGAGACGGTCGAAGTTCACAACACCGGTGGGTATTCGGAGCGATGCCGCTACTTCATCACCACTTACCTTCTCCCGTGCCGGGGGCACTTCACTGGTTCCTCTTGGCTCTGTCAACCATGATCACCTCAAACCAGTGATACTTACCGTCTCCCGCCACCTCATGATAGCCGAGCACGTCCATGTTCTCGAACTTCTTGTGTGCTCTATTTACTGCAATCTTCCCCCTGCTGATGCCTGGAGTGAAGAGGACGGATCCGGCGTGCTTCGGCCTGCGCCCTGAGTTGGGCCTGGGCTTCCTCCTTCCGCCTCGCGGTACCCTGCTCAAGATGACGATGTATCCCGGAAGGGCCTTGTATCCCAAGCTTCTCGCTCTCGCGGGTTGAAGGGGGGCATCCAGCCTGCACACCGCAGGCTTCGCCCTGAGTGAGGCTACTAGCCCCATGCGCAGACTGGCCAGAGCTCCTCTCATGCTCGCTTCGCTGGCTTCCGAGAGTCTCGGTTTCATAATTGGTGGGTCGAACGACCTGATGAGTGATTTAACCTTATTGTGGCCAGGCCTCACGGTCAAAAGGGACCGAGCAGTACTGCCGCGGTATTGTGATCCATACTATCTTCAGATGCTATCGAACGTGACTGAAGTTGATCTTGGGGTGCGATCCTCTCCTGATCGGCTCGACAGAGCAACTTTTAAGGAATGACAGCACCGTGTGGTTACTCGATGAGGCAGGTCGGGGTAACGGGCAAACCGAATGTCGGCAAGAGCACGTTCTTCGCAGCATCCACCTTGGCACGAGTTGAGATTGCGAACTATCCCTTCACCACAAAGGAGCCCAACATCGGAGTTGGATATGCAAGGGCCAAGGAGATAGCTGATGAGTTCCACGTTGTGCCCCAGCCCAACAACTCCTACTCCAGGGGAGGCTGGAGGTTCGTCGCAATACAGTTGGTTGACCTACCCGGCCTAGTGCCAGGCGCTCACGCCGGGCGTGGACTTGGGAACCAGTTCCTCACCGCGGTCAGCACTGCCGACGCGCTTCTCCACGTCGTTGACGCCTCGGGAGGCACTGACCAAGAGGGCAGACCCGTCGCCGTCGGTTCCCACGATGTCCTTCAGGATGTGACGTTCCTGGAGGAGGAGTACGAACTCTGGCTCTCTGAAGTGATCAAGAGGAACTGGGACAAGGTCTCGAGGAGGATGGGTACGACGAAGATCGACCTCGACCAAGCCATATACGATGCGATAACGAACCTCGCCAAGGACAAGGCGATCGTCAAACAGATAGTGGAGGAGCTGGAACTCCCTGAGGACCCGAAGGCATGGAAGGACGAATACTTCCGGCCGTTCGCCAAGGCCCTCAGATCCAAGACCCAACCTGTCCTCATAGTCGCAAACAAGGCCGACACGCCTGAGGCTGAGGAGAACATCAAGAAGCTCAAGGAACAGGGCTATGACGTGATTCCAACGTCGGCCGAAGCGGAACTCGTGCTGAGGAGAGCCGACAAGGCCGGGCTGATAGAGTACATCCCGAGTTCCGGTGATTTCGTGGTGAGGGACAGCACCAAGTTGACAGCGGAACAGAAGAAAGCACTCGACTTGCTCAGGGAGAAAGTCCTGAGGAAGTGGGGCAACACCGGGGTACAGCTGTCGATAGACAGGGCAATTTTCGACCTTCTGGGGATGGTCTCTGTCTTCCCGGTGGAGGATCCGAGGAAGCTCACGGACGGCAAGGGCAGAGTGCTCCCGGATGTGTACCTGATGGATCCAGGTTCGACCGCCAGAGACCTCGCCGGGACAATACACACTGATCTCGCCGCAGGTTTCCTCTACGCGGTCGACGCGAGGACGAAGATCAGACTAGCCGAAGACTACGTGCTGAAGAACGGCGACGTTGTGAGCGTGGTCTCCGCCGCGAAGTGAACCTAAGCAGGAGTCTCTGTCTTGAACACGAAGGGCGACTTGAGCATCTTGACCTTGATGACTCCGGTGAACTTCACAAGCATGTGCTTCTTTGCGAAGTTGAAGAGGTCGGACTCAGTCTTGCCCGAGAGTATCTCCTGGATGAGCTGGGAGAGCTTGAGCGATGAGCACCTCTGCTTGACTATGCCCGCCATCTGATTCGAGAGGAAGACCTTCTTGTTCTTTGACACCTTGTGTCTGGATATTGCTAAGACAGTGACCCTGAGCTTGAAGCCGTCCTTGGTTTCCGCATCGACCACCTGTGCGATCCTTGAGGAGCCCTTCCTCAAGACGCTCCTGAGGTAGTCCCTCGATATCTCGTGCCCCCAGTAAGTGGTGCGGGCCTTGCTGCCCGACGCATCTATCACCTTGATCGTTATCTTCGTGAAAGAGTGCGCTGGATCTTCGGTCAGGTCCGACTGAAGCAACATCAGCTTCTTGCCGATGGCCTCCTCGCTCGACGAAACCATTATCGCCCCGACTTCCTTTCCGCCCAGGTAGTCAGGGGTGACCACGTCAACCCAGGTCTTCAGCGCCTCCTTCTCTTTCTCTTTCTTGGAGGACAAATTTCGGCGACTGTTTCCCCTAAAGTATTTAAGGAATTCTTCACCGTCAAACTTGATTTGGGGATAGAGAGCATAAGGTTCGAAGCGACGGTCACACTCAGGCTCAGCTCGAAGCTGAACAAGAAGAAGACAGCAGCGCTCGAACGGTGGTTCAAGGACATCGCGCCCGACGTGTTGAGGAAGGGAGCACGAGAAGAAGGGGAAGGAGCATCTGTTGAGAGTGTCGAGATATCCGGAGATACAGTCAAGCTCAAGCTGGCGACAGGGAGATCAGTGAGACCTCACGATGCAGCAGCGAGGCTGAGGAGGAGCATCACTGAGGACTTGGGCCGTGAGCTGGGCGCAGGCGTGAGGGGCATAGAGTTTCCCAGCTACAAGATCCGCTTGAAGGGTAAGGGACTGAAGACCACTAGCCTTCCGTTCACCAAGAGCATCAAGGAGACGGCGGATGGTGTCACTCTCGATCTCGAGCTATCCGAGAAGGACATATACGACCAAGTCCCGGACAGGTTGATCAAGCTCTACGTCGAGAAGATGGAGGGAGCGCCCAGCGGTCGCGAAGTCTTCGAGGAGGTTTGGAGGAGCAGGACCAAGAGCCCGAAGTACTCCCGCGATCCCAACGAGGAGTTGGTGGAGCGAGGCTGGGTCAAGAAATTCACTCAGGGGATATGGTATTACATGCCTCCATTTGCGTCCCTGGTTAGGGCAATGGAGTCGATCATAGTCAACGAGATTGCCAAGCCCAACGGATTCGTCGAGGTCTTCCTGCCGAAGCTGATCACGCTCGACGTCATGAGGAAGAAGGGGCAGCTCTATGGCATACCGAACGAGATGTTCTACGTGTGCGAGCCGCTTTCGAGGGACATGTCTGGGTTTCAGGACTACGCAGATCTCGTGAAAATCACCGGCGAAACTCACCCCGAGAAGCTGAGGGAGAAGCTGAGACCTCCTGAGTATGGGCTTCCTTTTGCGCAGTGCGAACCGTTCTATGAGATCTTCTCCGGGCAGGTGGTCGACCTTGATCAGCCTCCCGCAAAGTTCTACGACAAGAGCGGGTTCAGCTTCAGGTATGAATCTGGTGGGCTGACCGGACTGGAGAGACTCAACGCGTTCACGAGGATAGAGCTGGCTTTCTTGGGGAACCCGGAACAGGTGATGCAGACTAGGGACAGTCTGATGAGTTCATACCAGAGAGCACTTGACGGCACACTCGACTTGGAGGTTAGGACCAAGGAAGTGACTCCGGTCTGGATGGCACACGCTGGCATGACGAAGGATGTGTCAAGGGACGTGCCCGCCACTCTCGACATAGAGGTCTACATACCGCACAGGGGCGACAGGGAAACGAGCGAATGGCTTGAGGTGGCGAACGCGTCGGTCCACTTCGACAAGTACGTTGACTGGTACAACGTGAAAGAGAAGAAGGGAAGGGAGACTTGGACGGGCTGTTCCGGAAACGGGCTGGAGAGGCTCGCGGTCTCGGTCCTAGCGAACCACGGCTTCGAATACGACGGCTGGCCCAAGGGGCTGAAGAACCATCTGGAGAAGCTGCCTGAGCCTTACAGGATGGTCACTTGGCCAAGGAGTCAGTGATATCTAGCACCATTCTGATCGCTCTGAGAAGGTCGTCCAGAGTTTCAGACATGGACCGCGCTCCCCTCTCGCATGAGATGCGTATCATCACGGAGTTGCCCTCAAGTTTCGAGCTGATCTTCAGTCCCTGCAGTCTGAACTTCTCATCCGGCTTCAGGGATCTGGCCAGCGTCTCCGCTCTAGCTTGATCCTTCAGGTCGAACCTCAGCACTGCCCTTATTCTTTCCGAGTGTTTCTCCAACTATTTCCTCCACCTTCTCGAGGAACTTGTCCGTCTTCTTCCTTGGTATCGTAGCGCCGGCTGCAACGTTATGGCCTCCCCCTTGCCCTCCAGCCACCTTTGCAGCGACTTCCATCACTTGACCAGCGTTCACCCCTTTCTCGACGAGAACTGAGGATGCTCTGCACGACACTTTCACGTTGTCCTCGTCTTGGAGGCAAAGCGCGAGCAGTAGCTTGTCGTCGCTGTAGAGTATGCCCGTTGACAGTATTGTGATCAAGGGGCTGAGCGTGTTCGACTTCAGCAATCCCTCGCCCCTCACCACTATCGTTGAATCGGACTCCGCTATCGCTCCCGGCGTGGACAGAACTGTCCTGATGGCCTCTTGTATGAGCGAGGAGTATGATTGCGATACCGCTTCAGTCTCTTCCAACACGTGTCCCCTGTACCCCATCACAAGTGCGAAAGCAAGGTCGAATCTCTCCGATCTGCCCAAGGAATTGAGCACGAAAGAGAACTCCCTCCCGTCCCTAGTGGGCGACCACTTGTCCTCCTTCGTGAACGTGTACACCTTGCCTATGAAGGGAACGTCTGCGGGGAGTTTGACCCCCTTGCTCACCATAACTTGGAACAGGCCCGCGGCCAAGCGCTGTTTCTCGTCACTGGTCAGGTCGGAAAGCGATCTCAGCCTGTCGTCCTCCTTAAGCGGAATGTCGAGGGAATCGAGTAACTTGTACGCGGCCATCTCGTTTCCGGTTATGCCAGGAATCTGGAAAGAGTAGGTGCTGGACAGCGCCCTCGCAAGAGGTCTGGTCTCCCTTCCGAAGAACACGAAATCTTCTTGGACTTCAACTGCACCCATCTCCTCGCCGCGGCTCACTATCAGGGAGTTCAGGCTTCTGAGTTCCCTGAGCTCGTTCTTGTCCTGCATGTCGGCGAGAGCGCCCGTGACGGCCACGACTGGCATGAGTTCTACGCCCTTGCTGATGGAATCCCCGACGAAGAACGCTGTGCCCGACCCGGAGAGATCCTTCCCGCCGTCGAACCCGAACTCCATTGAGTTCAGGTACTGTACGTACCTCGTGTCCCCCTGTTTCCGGTGATGATCGATTATTGCGACTTTCCCTCTGAGTCGTTCTGAGAACAGGTCCAGTTGACCAGCGCCCATGTCAGTGAGGACGACCGGCAGTTCGGATTGCTCGAGTGTCTGTATCACGGTGGCCGTGAGCGAATCCAAGAACTTGATCTTGAAGGACGAACCCTTCGAGGACAGTGCCAACGCCATTGCCCCCGCAGCACAGATCCCGTCTGCGTCCCAGTGCGACACAATCGAGATGTCTCCCTCGTCGCACCATCCCACAATCGCTTCTGCGACTGCGTTGGCTTGATGCAGGAACCCCTCTGTATCGCCTTCTAGATTCCCCGTGCTACTCATAACGCCAGTCAGCTGGAAGGATTCCCTTCTTCTTATAGTATTTCGCGAGCCTCCTGATCTTGGACTCCACCAGCTGAATGTTGTGGACGTTGAGCCGGTCCGACCTGTACTTCTCGGAATGCCTCCTCATTGTCTGAGCCTTCTTGATGAGCAAGTTGAGATCTTCTGCCTGCATTGGGTCCTCTCCGGCTTCCTTCAGGATCTCTCCGACTGTCATGCTGGTCGCGCTCTTCACGGACGGTATTCCGTGCCTGTCCCTCAGGGTGATACCTATCGAACTCTTCGAGTGACCCTCTCTGGCTAGGCTCACCACTATTCTCTTCAGCTCTTCGGGAGGAGCCTGTACCCACTTCGGTTTCAGTCTGGCTGACGGTCTCTTCGAGCCGCTCTTCCCTCTCCTGTGGCTGTACATCCTAGCCATGTTTTCGGAAGGACACCAGTTTGGGCCCCGGTTAATAAAGCTCACTTGATTATTTCTGGGCGAGAGGAGAGGTAGGAACCCAGCGACTCAAGCGCTCTCGCTCTGTGCGAAGTTTTGTTCTTGTCTTCAGCCCTCATCTCCGCGTACGTGAGGTTCGAGCCCTCCGGGATGAATATCGGGTCGAAACCGAACCCGCCGGTCCCCCTTGGGGATCCTGCTATCTCGCCTGATACTTCCCCCTTGAACAACAGGACCTCTGGATGAACCGATGTGCTGGTGAACCCGACAACCGACTTGAACGAAGCGCGCCTGTCGGACGAGCCCCCCATCAGCCTCAGGATTCCTTGGAGCCCTATGGTCGAGAACACATAGGAGGAGAACACACCGGGGAAGCCGCCGAGGGGATGGATGAAGAGCCCAGCGTCTTCGACGAACAGAGGAGACTTGAGGATGCCATAGGCGGAACCCGCTGTCCTCTGGGAAACGTACTCCAAGGTGTCCGATTGAGGTTCGTCCACGTCTAGGTCCATCATGCGCGGCTCAATGCCGAACCTTGGCAGGATCAGGCGGGCCTCCTCAAACTTCCCTCTGTTGCCCGTCACGAAAGTCAGTGGGATCGTCTATCTTCCTTCCTCCTGTATCTACCCCTACCCTGAACCAGTTTAAGTCGTTCGATCGTTTCCCTGCATCTGGGCGAACCTTCCTCAAGGTATCCGGATTCGAACTCTTCCCACAGATATTCCCATCGTTCACCCACGAGTGACTTCAGTGCGCCTATCATCACGTTCAAGTCCTCGGCGAACCTCTCGATGTCGTTGGTCCTCTCGCTCAACCCGAAGTCCAGCAGCACCACTTCATCGTCGCTCACCAGAAGATTGGATGGGGTCAAGTCCCCGTGTGATATCCCCTGCGTGTGCAGTTTCCCGACGGACGAGCCCGCCGGTCGGACCCAAGAGCCGTTGCCCTTCCTAAGCAACTCGGTGAGGGTAGGGCCCTCGACGTATGACATCAGTATTGTGCCGGTCTTGGGGTTGACGTAATAGACGTAGGGAGCCCTGACGCCCGCCAGTTTGCATTCATGCAACGACAGGGCTTCGCCCGTGGTCCTGGAGATCCTAAGCCCTTCGTCGAGTTCCCCGTTCCTGTATGCTTTGGGGAGCCTCTGCTTGAGCACGACCCGCCTGTCCATCCAAGTGCCGAGCCAGATCTTCGACTCGGCGCCCGAGTAGAGCACCCTCTCTGGCTCAAACCCCTCTGGGAAGTCTGACATCATCCACTCTCCACCTAGACATCACGGTCGAGTCGTCGACTGGGAGCGTGTCGCCGTGGGCGAAGCTGCTCAACCCAGTCAGGGCAATCATCACCCCGTTGTCCGAGTAGAACTTCTCGGGATAGTCGAGGAACTTGGCCTCTCTGTCCTCACACATGACCTTCGCCATTTCCCTCAACCTCGAGTTTGCGCCGACGCCCCCAGAAACGACCAGCTCGTCCTTCTCAAGGTACGCCATGGCCCTCTCGGACGCCTCAAGCAACATGGCGAAGCAGACCTCTTGGACGGAATACGCGAGGTCTTCGATGGACTCTTTGCCGATGAGGGACTCAAGGGTGGTCAAGGTGCCTGAAAGCGAGACGTTCATGCCCTTGACGGAATAGGGGAGCTGAATCAACTTCTTCCCCTTGGTGGCCAGCTCCATTACGACCGGTCCTCCGGGAAATCCCACCCCAGCGGCCCTAGCGAACGAATCTAGCATGTTCCCGAGCGCAACGTCCTCGGTCTCGCCGAAGACAACGTACCTCTGATCGACTTCACCGATCACTTGGGTATTGCCGCCAGACACGTAGAGGAAGACCGGGTCATGAGCTCCTGACATTTGTCTTGCCAGCTCGAGGTGCGCAACCGCGTGGTTCACTCCCACTAAGGGTCTGTTCAAGGAGAGGCTCAGAGACCTTGCTGCCGTTGCGCCGACCCTGAGGCATGGACCCAAGCCCGGGCCCCTCGAGAAAGCTACGACGTCTATGTCCGATGGTGCGATACCCGCCTCGCTGACAGTCCGTGAGACGACCGATGAGGCTGCCTCGTAGTGATGCCTGGACGCGTCGCGCGGGTGTATGCCGCCAGTCTTTGTCCTGTAGGACTCCCTCACATCAGACAGAATCCTGCCACCTTCTTCGACTATTGAGCCCGCAAAGGTGTGGGCGGTGGACTCCAACCCAAGGGCGTACAACTAGACGTACTCGGTGTAGTAGCAGTGGCCGCAGTAATACCTTTTCTTTCCCTGCTCGTGCAGCGCCATGAAACCGCCACACCTTGGGCACTTCTTCTTGAGCCGAGTGAGCTCGCCTTTCTCGACGTCGATCTTGTAGTATTGCCAAGCGCCTCTGGTTGCCTTTTCCTTCGCCTTCGGCTTCTCGGTTGCTTTCGCCTTCGGCTTCTCGCTTGCTTGAGGTTTTTCGCTCACTTCTTGGCACCCCCTGGCGTTCCGCTCTTGGCGGCCTTGGCCTCCATTCTGGCCTTCTTCAGCTGTTCAAGCGCCTGCTTCTTTTGGTCCATCTCAAGGTTTGCCATCATCACGTGCTTTGGCTCCCACTTCTTCGCCTCCTCCTCCGACGGATAGACGTGGGCTAGCCCTCTCACTTCCTGCGTGCCCGTGCGGTGTACTACCTTCACCACAACGGTTCCGCCTGAATCGAAGCCGCCCTTCGCGGCCACAAGCTTTCTGACCTCTATCATCGTCGGAGTAGGACCGGGTTTCTCAAGCGTGACTGCGAAATCCACGTCCTTCCTGCCGATCAGCTTCCTTTCGGAGGTCTCGGAGATCTCGACTTTCATTGGATGTGCCCCGCCGCGCAGGGGTGGGATTAATTGCTTTCGGCCTTGACCCTTGGGATTGAGTTGAGGAGCTCCGAGTTCCTCTCTCTGGTCTCAGCGTCCACTCTTACCACCACGGCGCCTTCTCCCGGCTGGCCGTAGATGACCAAGTCTCCTTCCCTTGACAGGTCTATCGCGAACAGGGTGAGCAGATCCTCTTCTCCTTCGACGACGACTATGGCACCCGCACCGACTGACAGGGCGTTTCTCATGACCTCCAGTGCGGCCGGGTTCAGGTATCCTCTCGGGTTGTTCGTCCTGAACACCTTCCCCTCGACCCGTCTCGGGATCCTTACGGCCTTTGTACGCACCTTGGCATCAACAACCGCAACCTCGAACGGTATCCGGCCCCGAATCAAGGTCGAGGTCACGGCGTCGCCCACGCAGAAGGAGACACGAGCACCCGTTCGGAGGAAACGCTCTCTCAAGATCGCGGGAAGCGTCCCACTGGGCTTGGCTACCAGTTCACCTAGCGGTCTCGACACCAGGCTCCTCTGTGCCGCAGTGGGGCGAAGCATTGTGGCACTGTGTTCATCTTGCCTTGATGGCATATCTGCCAACTTTCTTCGCTCCTATCAGCTTCGCCAGCGAGGACTTGCCGGGATCGAGTATGAAGATCACACCCGACCAATCGGTGGTGAAGGCCTTGGAGCCGCAATTCGAGCAGACTTGCTCATCTGTTATGAACTTGCACTGCAAGCAGGCTCTTTCCTTCATGCGGTGGCACCTGCCGCCAGCTTCTTGAGATCTTGGACTATCCAGTCTTCTTTGCCGAGGAAGGGCTGTCTTGTCGTGACGCCAACTCTGTCTCCTCCTCCGACACCTCCGATGGACACAGCGGTGACCCTCAGTCTTATCCAGTCCCCCACGGAGAGCACACGACCCGACTTCCTTCCGACGAGCGTAGCCTGTTCCTTGTTGAAGTCGACGTAGTCGTCCAGTATTGAGCTCACGTGGAGCAAGGCTTCGAACGGCCCTATTCTGACGAAGGCGCCGTATTCCTCTATCTCCACCACCTTGCCCAACATCACCTCTTGGACTTCGGGAAGGAAAGTGAGCACGCTGAAGGAAACGTTATGATAGGATCCTCCTTCGCCGGGTGCGATCTTCCCTAGGTAGTCAAACTTGAAGTCGACGACACACACGACAAATCCCAGATCCTCGAAAACCATCCCCTCGTACTTGTCCTCCAAGAGCCTTCTGACTGACTCCTGGACGGGGCTCCCGTACATATCAGGAGGGACCTTTATCACATCCTCTAGGGAGAGTAGCCTAAACAACCGACGCCGAGGGAAAGTTTCCTTCTATTCTTATTCTTTTTCCCTTTGAGACGAAAACTACCGGGATCCTCCTCTTCCTCAGCTCTTTTCTCAGGAGGGAGTCGGCAGTGGCTACTGCCGCGCCAGTTTCCTTGGCCAGAGTCACTATCTGCTCGTCTGTGTTGGTCACGTCCGAATGCAGAACCTTCAGATCTTTGGAGAAAGCGAGCGCTTTCTCGGCTGCCATGGACAGGGATGGGCTTCTTCCCCGGCGGATGGACTCAAGTTCCCTTACGACGCCGTCTGTGACAGCAAAGGTGGCGGGGGCCAGCACCATCTCCCGTATTCCTTTGACGAAGTCGACACCTGTCTGGAATGGGTAGATCAGGGCGCTAGTGTCGAGTATCACCAGCATGACAACCTTTGGCTCGCTCACGCTACTATCCCGTGCCCTATCAGACGCCATCTCCGCTCTATCTGCCTGCTGACAGCGACTCTCTGACCTGTCTCTGCAACCACGGGGACAACCAGTTCCAACTCCACGGCCCCACCTTTCTTGGAGGTTACCGTGCCTCTTGTCAGGCCGACCCCGACGTTCAGGTTCAGCTGCTCTCCCATGGAGACCGGTTTCACCTCTTGGAGGTCCGGTGTGCCCAGCAACTTCTCGAACAAGCTCAGCTCGAGTTTGATCGTCTTCACCACTGGTGGAGGCTGGTCAGCCCGGGTGAGCACTGACCCGGAAAGCCTGTCGTCCTTGGTGAGCGAGGGGTCCAGACCAGTTCCCACAGCAACGAGACCTCCCGAGTCGGCCTCCTGCACGAGGGTACCGTCGAACATCAGGGAATCAGCCCTGCAGCGGATTGGCTGACTTGAGAAGTTGCCGACTTGCCCGGTTATCAGACCTGGACTGATCATGATCTGATCTCCCACCTTGACCTTGCCTTGGAGTATGGACCCGCCCACCACGCCTCCCCTGAGTTCTGCCATGGGAGTGCCTGGTCTGTTTATGTCGAAGGATCTGATGATGGGCATCTTCAGCGAGGCGTTCGTATCTCTGACCGGAGTCGGGAAGTCCTTCTCCATTCGATATAGGAGGACATCGATGTTCAACAGCCTCTGAGCTGAGACCGGGATGATCGGAACGTCAGAGTAACCGGCTTCTTTCAGGAAGCTCACTATCTCCTTGTAGCTGTCCATAGCCCTCTCCTTGCTAACCAGGTCTATCTTGTTCTGCACCACGATCATCTTGTGCAGGCCGAGCACCTTCGCAGCGTAGAGGTGCTCTCTGGTCTGGGGTTGGGGGCATGGCTCGTCGGCGGATATCACCAAAAGCGCTGCGTCGATCACGGCTGCGCCGCTGAGCATGGTTGTCATCAGGACCTCGTGACCGGGCGCATCCACGAAGGATATGCCCCTGACGTATTCGCATGCGTGACCCTTGGGGCACGTGTCCTTCGCGAAGAAGACGTAAGGTGGTTCGCAAGTAGGACAGCGGAATATGCTGACAGAAGCATACCCCAACTTTATCGTGATGTTCCTCGCGAGCTCCTTGCTGTGCCTGCTCGTGAGCACGCCGGTGATCGCCTTGACGAGAGTTGTCTTGCCGTGATCCACGTGCCCTATGGTGCCGATGTTTATCTCCGGCTTCCTCACGCCGTCCCTTGTTTTACTCATCTCACTCTGTTCTTACGAGATTGACCTGAGCTGTGTCTTCTGATATAGTTTCTCCTCTGAGGGTCACCCGGAGCCGCTCCCCCTTCTCGGCCTGCCTCGCACCCCTGCCCCTGGTCAACAGCGTTCTCTTCTGCGCCGCGCCGTGTATGCCCTTGAACATCGGAAAACCGGACGTGTCGCTTCCTCCTGATATCCTGTACTTGCCTTCTTTCCTGCCTATGAGCGAACTGTCTATCACATCTCCAATCTTCAGGCCTAGCAGACGGGCTGCCTCGTTCCCCTCAAGGGTCAGGGTTTCGCCCTTTCCCCCCTTCTTCTCAACGATATCGATTTTTATTCTGGGAGACAACTAACGTCGTCGAGGCGACCAAGGGCGTTAAAAAGGCTTGTTCTGTTAACTCTCAGGGGCGTGAGTTGGCTCAGAAGCGATGAGCCGAAGGGTTGACGAACCAGAAGCTACCCTTCTCGCTCGACCTCGCCCCAGTATCCCCAGTAAGGTTCAGTCTTTCTCTTTATCGTTCCGACTTCCTCCAGCGCCTGCTGCAGATCCGGAGTGGCCAGGGAAGACAGAGTTGTCTTGATCTCATGAGCGTCAGACGAGGGGACATCAACGTAGAGGATCTGCCCTTCTCGAACGTTCCTGCCCACTGTGGCATCCGACACCGATATGGAGACCTCGTCGCCTGTCCTGGCCTCCTTCGACACCTCGTCCTTCAGCCGGATCGAATGGACATGCCCAACGGCTTCTCCCCCGGAGTTGAGCAACTTGGCCCCATCTCTCAGTATGCCCCTTTCCACTCGCACACCGAAGATCGCGGGTTTGCTCCTCCTGAACACGTAACCTGGTAGCACCAGCAACGTTGCGGGCGTCTGTATCTTGGCGAACCTCTCCGCATCTGTCGACTTCTCGTATTCTTCCTTCCAGTGCGTGTAGTCCTCCGTCAGACCGTAGATTATGTCCCCGGTGAATATCCTCACCCCTAGGTCCCTAGCTGATGACTCGACCTCCTGAGCTACCTTTACGTTGAACGCCAACACCGCCCTGTTCGTAGCGCTTGAAGAGGCAGTGGAGGCCTCCACCACATCCTTCCTCGACACTGGTCCGATGTCGGCGGTCCTCACCTTGATGTTGACCTTCTGGAGCTCAAGGACCAGCGCCTCAAGGGAGCCCAAGGCGTCGGCTTTGACGATCAGGCCCTCGGTCTCCCTTCTGAACATGAAGGTCGAGTACTCCTTGGACAGTTCATCGACAGCCTCCTTCTGCTCGGACTGGGAGTTGGCAACCATCAGGCTTGAGCCAGCGAGTGCCCCTTCGAGATCCGGTGCCCCCAACTTCACACCAGCCGAGGCGCGACAAATGCTGACCTGGGTGAACTTGTCCCTAGGATCGCGCATCTCATCCAGCGGCTTCGGGACGAGAATCGCCCTCACCTTCGTGATGATCGGGCCAGAAGATCCGGACAGGACCACCGTGTCATTGACTGACAACTCGCCGTCGTACAGGATGACGTTGAGGGTGGGTCCCATCCCGACTTCTTTCTTGACCTCGAGAACTGTCCCCCTTCCTCTCTTGGACTTCACAGCCAGCGAATCGGACAGGTAGCTCTGGATCATCCCTGACATGACCGCTATCATCTCGGCCACGCCCTCGCCTGTCTTGGCGCTGAGCGGGATGACCGGTGCCTTTCCCTTGAACTCCCTGATGTTGTAGAACAAGTCCGCGTTGGACCCCAGCCTCGACAGCTCACCGACTATATCGTACAACTTGCCCTCCAATGTCCTGCGAACCTGCGGGTCCTGACTCTTCATTGACTTCAGGATGGACCGCGTCTTCTGTGGGACCCAGCCCTTCAGCAAGTCCACTTTGTTCGCGGCGATCACATATGGCGTGCTCCGCGTGTTGAGTATCTCAACTGATTCTATCGTCTGTGGCATCACTCCGGCAGTGACATCCACGACCAATATTGCGAAGTCGGCTATTGAGCCTCCCCTTTTCCTGAGGTTCATGAAAGCCTGGTGACCCGGCGTGTCTATGACCAGAAGGCCCGGTATCTTCAGCCTAGCGCCGACCTCTACTCCCTCGATACCCTTCACCACATCAAGGATCGTGTCTAGGGGTAGGTAGGAGGCACCCACGTGCTGGGTTATTCCTCCAGCTTCCCTCTTCGCGACCAGCGTCCCTCTGATCTTGTCTAGGAGGGAAGTCTTGCCGTGGTCCACTTAGCCCCCTCGCGGGTGTGGCCTAGAACCACGACTATCGGCTCCCTTAGGTACAGGGTTTGGCTCACCTCGAAAACGTGGATGAATCCTCTTAGCTCTAATAAAGGTAATCTGAAAGCGGTTGATCCCAGTCCACTATCTCGTCGTCCTTGAATAGGATACGGATTTCCTCCTCTGCTCTCTCGGCTGAGTCGGATGCGTGGACGAGGTTCTTCCCTGTCGACATCGCGTAATCCCCCCTTATTGTGCCTGGAGCTGCTTCTGCGAATTTGGTCGCGCCCAACATCAAACGCACGACGGACACCGCGCTCGGTCCCTTCACCACTATCGCGACCAGCGGACCCTTCGACATGAAGTCGACTAATTCCTGGTAGAAGGCTTTGCCCTTGTGCATTGAGTAGAGACGCTCGAGCTTGGCCTTGTCAGGAGACATCATCTTCAGGGCGACGATCTTCAGCCCTTTTCTCTCAACCCTGCTCATGATCTCCCCGATGTAGCCCCTGACGGCCGCGTCAGGCTTCAGCAGCACTAGGCTTCTTTGCACCTGAGACAGATTTCATCACCCACTTTACTTTCCTCGGGTTCCTCCTAAGCTTTAGAGAGTTCTTCCTGCACTTGGAGCTGCAAAACCAGAGCACCGACCCATCGTTCCGTGCGAAGAGAAGTCCTGTTCCGGGTTCAATTCCTCGGCCACAGAACGAGCATTTCCTCTCCCCGGGCATCTACCTTAGCCTCCTTGCCTCCCTCTCGTCATCCCTGAGCACTAGATTCTCGCCAACTCGTACGGGCCCCCTTATGTTCCTGAGAATGACCCTTCCCTTGTTCCTGCCGGTCTGAATCCTGACTCTGGCTTGGATGACCTCGCCTGTAGCTCCACCCCTTCCGATCAGCTCAACGACTTCGGCGGTTATGTCTCCTTCTGAACTCAAAGGCGGTCACCCATACCTTCCTACGCACCTGACCTGAGCTGCTTGATCTTCTCGACCAGCTCGTTCAGTTGCTTGGTTCCTTCTCCGGGATCTTCTATCGTCACGCTTGAGGCTCCAACAGGTAGCCCAACCTGGCTTCCGAGCGTCTTCTTGTCCGGCACCACGATGTACGGAGTGTTCCTGTCCTTGCAGAGCAGCGGAATGTGCAGGATGATCTCGATCGGGTCGACGTTCTCCGCGATGAGCGCCAACTTGGCCAAGCCTCTTTCAATGGACTTCGTGGTCTCATTGGTGCCTTTCCTCACCTTGCCAGTCTGGG
>Ga0315291_10000359_pt1 | contig 59681 bp, 53 predicted proteins | sample YL17G12_20_MG_FD_203070 | JGI IMG/M metagenome (GOLD analysis project Ga0315291, IMG submission 203070) | Sediment microbial communities from Yellowstone Lake, YNP, Wyoming, USA - YL17G12_20 | ecosystem: Environmental > Aquatic > Freshwater > Lake > Sediment | place: USA: Wyoming | collected... | reverse complement strand
ATCTCTTCAATCTCCGAGGGAAGTGATGGGCTCAAGATAAGCACGGGAGCCGATACTTTGGCCCTCCGTAGCTCGATTGCTTCGTGTAGCGTCGCAACACCCAGCACGTCAACGCCGGCCTCAAGTGCCGCTCGAGACACCTCGACAGAACCGTGACCGTAGGCGTCCGCCTTCACGACAAGGCAAATCCGCGCGTGTTGGCCGATCATGGCCCGGTCCGTCATTCCCTCGCTGATCACGCGTTGGCCGATCATGGCCTGGCCGATCATGCCCTTGAGGAGAGCAATGTTCTCCTGAAGGCAGTCAAGGTCTATCTCAACCCAGGCCGGAAATTTCATTCGTTACTCCTAGAGTTGGCCCTGAATCAGCCGTTGATTGCTCACACGCTAGCCTTTCAGCCACGCGACTACCCGGGCCTTGCTTTTCGCCTTGATCTAGCGAGACGCTTCGTCCTTCGACTTAACAGATTCTACTCGCCCTTGACTTATACCACAGACCGTGTGTCAGCGCAAGCCTGCGAACGCACGTTTGGACGCCTCTGGCGTGGTGCCTGGTTTGATACAGTGTGCCTTTTGAAATCTCCTCTGTCCGTAGGGCGGAGCACAGTCCACCAGTTCTCTGCTGAACTCTGAATTCCGATATGCTAAGCTTTCCAAACAAGCAACGGCTAATGAGAGCCGATGTGCGATGCCGTGCCCCGACACGCAAGGTGACACGCCGTCGTGCGGCGGTGAGACACCGTGCGCACGGCCTCTTGCGGGTCTGTGGTGCTGGGGCACAAAGCATAAGATTGTAGGCCCTAGCAAGATGCAAGGCGCAGAGTCACGTCCCTTAGTAAGGCGCTGCAAGGAGGTCCCAATGGTACAGAAGGGTGTCGGCTTATCACACTCCCCCGTCGTGAGGCTTCTCGCGAGAAGTCTATTCATCGTGAGCCCTGTTGTAATGCTGTCTCTAGCTTCGAGCCTGTTCGCGGTCTCAAGTTCGAGCGCACAACAAAGCGTCTACTCCTTTCCCACAGCTTCAATGGTTACAAAGACTGACAGCGCGTTTGTGGAACTCGCCAGGGACTACTTTGCCTGGAGTTACAGCATCCACCCTGTGCAAGCAACCTACGTCGGCTTGCACGAATTTGATGGAAAGCTGGACGACCTGGGGCCAGGAACAATCAAGAAGGAAGAGGAAAAAACTGCCGAGTTCCTGAGGAAACTGTCAAGCCTTGAGCCCTCGGAGTTGAGCAAAACCCATCGCTACGACTACTTCATCCTGAAGGACGATCTTGAGTACGAGCTTTTCTCGATGAAGCAACTTCGAGCATGGGAAAAATCTCCGCTTCTGTACACGGAGATTACCGGCGGCGCCATCCGTTCTCTACTCAGCAGGGAGTTCGCGCCTCCAGACGTTAGGCTCAGGGCCGTAGTCTCTCGCCTTCACGAGTTCCCTCGTCTCATAGAGCAAGCAAAGGTAAACATCAAGTCCTCTCCACGAATAAATACCGAAACAGCCATAAAGCAGAACGCAGGTTGCATTCCTTACATAGAGCAGGACTTGAGAAGAACGGCTGCTCTCGCGCCTGCATTGGAAGAGTCTGTGAGAGCCGCTTCTGACGTTGCAATAGAAGCGCTGAAGTCCTTCGGAACCTATCTCGAAAAGGACCTGCTCCCGCGCTCGACCGCAGATTACCGCCTGGGCAAAGACCTCTACGCGAAAAAACTGCGCTTCACTTTGCAGACAGACTACGGACCGGATGAACTTGTGGCGGAGGCGTGGAAGCGGTACGAAGAAGTGAGAAAAGAGGCCGTGCGACTCTCGCGCAAGATCCATGAAGACATGGTCCGCGAAGGGCCTTTCAAGAATCACACCCACGGCACTGGTCCCGCGGCGGACGAAGAAATTGCCCGAGAAGTTTTTTCCGAGATTGCAAAAGACCACGCGAAAGCGGGCGAGTTACTTGCCCAGTGCAGACAATATTGTGCCGAACTCGCGAGCTTCATTCGTGAAAAGGACCTTGTTACGTTACCTGCGGATGAGAAATTGGACCTGGAGTGGACGCCGGAATTCGAAAGGGGCGTGGCGGACGGAGGGCTCGAGTCTCCTGGGCCGCTCGAAGCAAACCAAAAGGCTTTCTTCTACGTTGCTCCGGTCCACGAGGAGTGGAGTGAACAAGAAAAGGAGTCGTTCCTAAGGGAGTACAACGATTACCTTGAGAGGATCTTCTGCATACACGAGGCACTTCCGGGACACTATGTCCAGGGCTGGTATGGAAACCATTTCCCGTCGCTCGTGCGAGCGATGCTTGGCAACGGTCCATTTGTAGAAGGCTGGGCCGTCTATTCGGAGCAAATGACGCTCGATGCAGGCTACGGAGGGGGCGACCCTAAACTTCAGCTCTCGGAGCTAAAGTGGCTTTTGAGGGTGATCATCAACGCCATAATCGATCCCGGGCTTCATACAGGAACGATGACGGAGAAAGAAGCGATGGCCCTCATGATTCATGGCGGTTTCCAGGAGGAAAGAGAAGCCACCGGAAAGATCGCGCGTGCTTCTCTCACGTCAACGCAGCTCCCCACCTACTTCGTGGGAGTCGAGGAGATCCGTAACATAGAGAAGCTCTACAGGAAAAAGGTGGGAGATAAGTTCAGCCAGAAGGATTTCAACGAGAAGCTATTGAGCTTCGGTGCCCCGCCTCTCAAGTATCTAAAGGAAATGATGCTGGAGGAGTGAACCGCGAGGCGGGAGAACATGAATCGGAATATCCGGGGGACCCAAGACCGGCCTGTTTCGCAATTGAAGAGAAGGCGATGACCAGACAAAGGAACGAGAAACTGAAAAACCACGGGCGAGAAGGCAGAAGTGTCAGACTGACTCTCGACAGCCTTTTTGCTCTTTGCAAGCGGCTGCGCGACAAGGACGGCTGTCCCTGGGACAGGAGCCAGACGATAACGTCTCTGACTCCTTACATTCTCGAGGAGACCCATGAGCTAATCGACGCCATCGCCGCCAAAGAAAATGCAAAACTGAAAGAGGAACTGGGCGACGTGATCTTCCTTCTCATCTTCTGCATAGAGATTGCCCAGGAACAGGGCCTCTTCACCCTGGCAGACGTGGTCAAGAGCACAGACGAGAAGATGAAGCGGCGACACCCGCATGTGTTCGGGGGCAAGAACCTCAAGAAACGCGAGGAAGTCTTGAAGCAGTGGGAGGAAATAAAGCTCAGGGAAGAGCCAGAACAAGTGTCCTTGCTCGAGGGGTTTTCTCAGACTCTTTCTCCTCTTGTGGCCTCATTTAGGCTTCAGGAAAAGGCCGCTGCTGTAGGGTTCGACTGGCCCAAGGCGAGTGATGTTATTGACAAGATAAACGAGGAGCTCAAAGAACTCGAGGAAGCTCTCTCTGGCGGGCACAAAGAAGAAGCACAGAGTGAGATCGGAGACCTGCTATTTTCTCTCGTCAATGTGGCGAGAAAAACCGGAGTCGATCCCGAAGTATGCTTGAGGGGAACCATGGAGAAATTTCAGAAGAGATTCGCCTCTATCGAGCACGCTCTCCGGAAGAAGGGGAAGAGACCCACGGATTCCACACTCGAGGAAATGGACGCGCTGTGGAATCGAGCCAAAGAAAAGGAGAAAAGCTAGACAGCGGTACCCCTCACACAAAATCCTATTTAGGACAGCCGTTGTTACTCTTTGGCCCGGGCAAACTGGGACACTTGTCTATCGCATCGGGAACGCCGTCGCCGTCACTGTCCATCTCAGGACAACCGTCATCGTCCTCAAAGCCATCTATGTCCTCGGCAAGAGTGGGACACTTGTCTCTAGAGTCTGGTATGCCGTCATTGTCCGTGTCAATTTCTGCGGGTGGGGTCGGTTTCACTTCTGCTGGTGACACGGGTTGAGTCTGTGCCGGTTGCACGGGCTCCACCTGAGTCGGCGGCACCGGTTGCGTCTGTGCGGGCTGCACCGGGCGCTTTCCTGCTGGTTGCTCCTCACGGATCGCATCCGGACAGCCATCGTTGGCCTTGCGACCTGGCTCATAGGGACACCTGTCTAATCTGTCAGGGGTTCCGTCCTCGTCCGTGTCTTCTGTGAAAACCGCGGGGGTGAAGTCCAAACCCAGAGTAGCCCCCCACTCGGGGAATGCTTGCTCGGGATTGAACGCAGTTTTGACATCATCTATCGACAATCGTATGTCAACGGCCGCCGTGGCAACCAGACCAAAGGGGAGCGCTATCTTAGCACCAGGAGTCACAAAGATTGGATTTTCTTTCCTGGCGGCCACCTTTGAGCCCTGAACGAATTGCTCCGTGCAGAGCTCCGTGAACAGAGTCACGCTGGGAGTTGGAATCACCAGAGCCAGCCCGCCAGAGATCACGTCTTTGTTATCTAGATTGCCAGGAATTGGGAACAAATAAGAAGGAAAGCGCACAATCCCCTTTTCGCGGTTGAGCCAGTAGGCAACATTCGCAACCAGCTTGAGAGGAGACAGTGCCTCCACCCCACTTAGGTCAACACTCGCACATATGCGGGCAGATAGATTAGTGGTGCCACTAGTGAACAGCTTCTGACCGCTAGTTTGACCTGGTAACCAGAGCTCTGTGTTTCTTCCTGTTGGAAAAGAGGCCACAGCTTCAAAGCCAAGTGCGTAGATTTCGCTCTCGAAGGGCACTTTCATCTTGAGGCCCAATCTAGCATCACCCGGTCCACCGTGGTTTTCGCTTTGCTCGTCCCTTTCTGGAAGCTTCTTATACTGCCAGAGCGTACCGCTGCCCGGCAACACAGCGAAAGCTTCGAACATCCTCGTGAGTCCATATCTTCCGCTCAGGTTACCAACGGCAAAATTCTCGGTCACGGAGTGAGCGGCAGGAGACATCCTGCGGTAGTAGCTTCCGAAAAGCCCGACTGACCAGGTACCCGGGCTCGCAATCTCGGGTGAAGAAAGCCTTACCAAGCCATCCGTACCCTGCAGGTCGGCTCTTGCAGTACCAGCAAAGGGACACAGCGACGACATCACGCATAGCAGAAAAGCGACCAGAAACAAAAAGGGTGCTTTTTCGATGCTCACATTTTTACCTGTACTCAACGCGGATTGCTTCATAAGCGACTCCTTATGCCAAGTTCTCTCGTGACAAGTAACGCAGCATTGGTTTCAATCTCAGGGCACACAAGGGGACATTGGTTTCAAACTAGAGTCTGCAGTCAGAAAAGTCAACAGAAATAGCCCGCTACCATATCCTGAGCGTTACGCACTTGAGGTATTCGCTTACGCGGCCTGGGAGTTGAATAGGATGATCTTTTGACTGCGAGCGTATTTGAACGATTTGTACTTCCCTTCTCGTCTGGCTCGCGGCTCTGGCCAGAAGGTTAAGAAAGATCTCTCTGTCAACGTTGTGCGAACACGAACAGGTCACAAGCACCCCGCCAGGATTGACCAGTTTCATGGCAGCGGAGTTTAGCCTCTCGTAAAGCTCGACTCCTGCCCTGAGTTTTCTTCTGCTCTTGACAAACCCGGGAGGATCAAGAATCACCACGTCGAATCTCTCCCCTGAGAGATAAAGTGTGCGAAGATACGAGAAACAGTTTTCCTGAACGAGAGAACACTTCTTCGACACGCCGTTCAAGAAGGCACACTGCTTGGCCATTTCGAGTGCACGCGGCGAGGCGTCAACGAGTATGCTCTCCACAGCACCGAGCCTTGCGGCATCTATTCCCCATGCGCCACCGTAGCAAAAACAATCAAGAACTCTCTTGCCAACGACGATATCTTCGAGAACAGAGCGATTCTCGCTCTGATCAAGATAGAGACCCGTCTTTTGACTGTTGAGTAGGTCCACCACCGTCAGAAGCGACATGTCCTTGAGAAGAAGAGGGGTGTTGTAAGAGCCTCTCGCCAACGTCTTCTCTTGAGGAAGCCCCTCCTGCACGCGGGCGAACGTGTCATTCCGTAAAACGATGGCAGCCGGGCTCAGTAACTCTTCGATCACATCAAGCAAGAGCTCAGTTTGTCTTTCCATCCCAAGAGTCGTTATCTGTATCGCTATAAAGTTTAGGTAGCTGTCCACAACAAGGCCCGGCAGAAGGTCACCCTCACTGAAGACAAGCCTTAATGCATCGCGTCCTGCAGCAAAAGTCTGCCTGTATTCGACCGCTCTCCTGATGCGCTCGCGGAAAAATGCCCTGTCAATCTCTTCTGGTTCACGAGTGAGGATTCTGATCGAAATCAAGGACTGTCTGTTGATGTGGCCCCTGCCCAGAAAGGTGCGGCCGTAGCTGTAGACATCGACCAGGCCGCCATCTTCAATGTTCCCTTCGGATCTTTCAATCTCGTTACTGAAAATCCATGGGTGGCCTATTCTCTGCCTTCTGTCTTCATTCTTCTTGAGAAAAACTCTGGGTAGTTCAGACACCTGCGGCTCCGTGCGGCCAAAGCGCCGTCCCTAGTCTGAGGGTCCTACAAAGAGACCGATCAGCCTGTAAATGAGTTTCGCGGCTAGAAAGTCGGATGATACAAAGCCGGGTATGGGCCTGAGTTCGGTTACGTCAAAGCCAACAACATTCTTCGTACGAGCAAGCTTTCCCATTAGCTGAGTAACCTGCTCCCACGACAACCCACCTGGTTCGGGCGTACCCGCTGAGGGCACGATAGACGGATCGAATACGTCAACGTCTACCGTGACATAGACGTCGCGCGGAAGTTTATCAAGGCAGCGGGGGAATTCACGCATGCGCGAAGGCCCCAGAGAGAAGATTGGCGAAGATTTCCTCGGAGATTTCAGAAAACTGTCCTCTTCTTCGGACATCGATCTTATGCCTACCTGAAGCAAAGGACACATGTCTGCAAGTCTTCTCCCCGTGCAGGCATGGCTCAACTTGGTTCCCTGGTATGAATATCGCAGGTCCGCGTGCGCGTCGAATTGGACTACCCCCAGGGATTTCCATTTTTTTTTGAACGCCCTGACTGCTCCTACAGATAATATGTGGTCTCCTCCGAGCAGGATCACAAACTTGCCGAGTTTGACGTATCGGTCAACCGTGCTTAAAACGTCCATCAACATTTCTTCCGGGCTTGAGGTCACAGGATCCAGAAAAGGAAGTGTGTGGATGCCAACACGGCAAGGTGAGAAACCAAGTCCTTCGTCGAAAAGCTCCATGCTCCTGGAAGCCGAGATTATGGCCTGGGGACCTTCCCTGCTTCCGGACAAGTAAGTGGAGGTCGAGTCGTAGGGAACAGGTAGGACAACGACACGCGAGTTCTCCAGAGAGGAGAGCTTCTCGTCAAGGGCTCCGAAATTGAAAGGCACGAAGTAGGGTTCTCTTTTCTTTCCAGCCATAAGTATTGCGAGTTCCTAATGCCAGGATTCAGGTGTGCCAGTCGAGTGCGAGTAGCCGTTTCCTAATAACTACAAGGATCTCCCGACACTACCGCCTCATCCGTAGATTGCGATCCATTTCGAACTGCGGGATACTACGCTTTCTGAGATTGTCTTTCCTTCTGGTGGCAAGAGCTGTCGTGATTAGCGGAAGAGCTATCGTAGCGTCTGAATAAACGGTTGTCTTCAACGCCTCTGCGGCAATCTTGCCCCACGACTGTGCTTCTTCAAAGGTACACCCGCTTAAGCCTCCCCAATGTGGAGGATCCGTTATTATTTGGACGGCGTATTTGTGACCCGCCGCCTTCTCTCCCAGAATCGAAATCGTGACCTCGGTTTGTTGAATAAAGTTCTTGGGTACTCCACCTCCGATGTATATAACACCACTGCAGGAGCACGACGTGAAGGAGGGGGAAGCCAGTCTCGCAGTTTCGAGCACGTCGGCCGCTATGTCGAAAACAGCTTTGTTCTCTCCTCGACTTCTGCCCACAGCAACTGCGATACCGATAGAAGAGTCTCCCAGGGCGGGGCAGTAGACGGGAACTCTGGCCTTGAATGCTGATGTGAGAATGCCCTCGTTCCCGGTAGTGTCCGCGAGCTTCTTGCCAAGAAGGTAAAGGAACTCACGCGTTGTGATCGGCTCTCCTTGCGGAAGCTCCCTTGCAAAACGAGTGATGAAATCGTCGGTGCGCCGAAACTCAGTCTCAGAAGCGAAAGTATCGTAAATCCTATCAATGCTGCTTTCTTTCAGAACCAGGTCATCTGCCTCGTAACTCCCTCGCCAGTGAAAGTAACCAAGAGTCTCGTGGCAATCGTGAAACAGGTTTGCGCCCGTGGACACCACACAGTCAACAAACCGGTTTTTCACAAGAAACGAGACGATCTTCCTCATGCCCGCAGGAACCATCGCACCCGCGAGCCCGAAGAAAATCATCGCCTCATCGTCAAGCATCTTTTCCCATATATCGACCGCCGCTCCAAGATTTCTTCCCTGAAATGAGACCTCTGAAAGCTGCGTCACAAACCTGTCAACCGTCGCATCAGCCTCAACGTTGATGGGGTCGACGGGCTTCTTGGAAAAACGCTTCATACAGGCTCCCTCGTATCTACCCCCTTCGAACGACGGGATACCGTCATTTTCAAGGTTCCCTACTCGTATTCTTCGTAGTCTTCCTCTTCCAGGAATTCGTCGTTAAACTCCTCTTCAAAATCCTCGTCCACCTCGAGTTCATCTACCCAGTCTTTTTCATCCTCTATTTCGCGGATCACTCGTCGCTTCCGATTCGGACGCTCATCCTCGTTATCGAAGTATCTTTTACGCCGCTTCATTGGCTCTCGGACCCTCCACGATTTTGGTAACTACCCCTGAGCGACTTGACTCTGCCTGGTTTCAGAGAGTTAGATGAGCAAAAAGAATCTGAAGTAATCAACTGCTAATGGCTCGCTTATCCGGTACAGCACCTCCTTTCCAATACGGTGAACTCGAATCTTCCGCCTCCCAACGTGAACCGAAGTATAATTGCGCGGGAAAGAGCGTCAACGAAAAAATCAGGATATGATGATTCCAGTCGATACAACATCTTCGGCTTCGAGTTTCATGAGATGCACGCCAACCGCGGCGCGACCCGTCTCACGCACGTCTACACTCGCAAACCGAATGAATTTTCCTTTCTTGCTGCAAAGTATGATTTCCGCCGTACGCAACGTACCTGCAAATGCCACCTTGCCAGTCTTGTCATTAACCTTGGCTCCGGTCACGCCACCTGCCCCGCGTGCCGTTTTTCTGAATTGCTCCTGTGCCGTAAGCTTACCAAACCCTTTCTCACTTACAACGAGTACGCTTAGTCCCTGTGTGGCAGGGCAGACGGCCACAGCGGTATCGCCGGGGGAAAGCCTTACTCCTCTTACGCCCTGCGCAGCCTTGCCCATCATTCTGACCGCATCTTCGTCGAAGCGAACCACCTTACCCGAGGAAGTAATGATCATCGCCTCGCCGGGTCTAGCAGAGACATAGCCCGCGCATATGCTGTCACCCTGAGCCAGTGACATTGCAACGGTACCGCCCGCTCTGGGTTTCCTGAAGTTTGATAAAGCCGTTCTTTTTATGATTCCCGTTGAAGATAGAAGAACCAGGGGTTGTTCCTCGAACGACCCTCCGTGAGCAAGCATGAAAGTGACGTGCTCCTCAGGCGGCAGACCAAGGAGAGCTGCGGCCTTCTTCCCTATGGCATAGCGTGACATCACAGGAATCTGGGCAGCGTCGATAGAGTAACACCTGCCCGAATTTGTAAAAAAGAGTACCCTATCAAGGGAACGTGCAGGCGTGATACCGGAGATGGCATCCTCCTCCTTGGGCTTGCCGCCGACAACTCCCTTCCCTCCCCTTTTCTGAGTCTCGAACTCTTCGAGCCCCACCCTCTTCACGAAACCGCCGACGGTGAGGATCACAAGAGCACTTTCCGCGCTGGCTGTCTCTTCCAATGGCATCTGATGCCTCCTTTCAATACTCAAAAGACCGCTTTTTCCTGTCGGATGTCCAGATCATACACCCTTAAACCCCCTCCACCCGACTCAGAGATGAGTTCGTCTATGCCGTCGCCGTCAAAATCGAACAACGCAAGCCTTGTCCCAAAGTAATCGGTCTGCCACTCGATATAGAGGCTTCTGGCATTAACAACAAATCCGGAGTCAAGTACTATCTCTTTTTCACCATCGTTGTCGACGTCGCCCATGACCATGTACTCTGCGTCAAACTTGTCTGCACTCTGATACTCTCTCAGTAGCTTCTCTCCATCCATCACCATGAGCCTGGAATCCGCACAGAGTATCAGCTCTTTGGCGGAATCGCGATCCACTTGGGCAATCACGAGCGTGCTAGCGCTCTCGAAGTCATTACCCGTGTTCTCCCAAAGACGTTGACGCGTACTTGTGTCAAAAATGAATACCTTGCCTTCAGAGGTCACAACGACAAGCTCCATGATACCGTTGGGTTCAATGTCGTCAGCCAAGATCTCTTTCACTGGCGAGCCAAGATAGAACGTACTCCAGGCGTGAACAAAGCGGGCACCTTTTTTCTTCAACACGTGCATGTAACCCCTTGCGTCTCCGAATGCGACATACTCGTGAGGAATCGAGTCTGCCTCGAACGCGGCCATTGCCCTGAATCTGGCTGCGAATATCTCGGGACTAAAAGTTGTGTCTGAGGGTGTCGGTCGCGAGGCGCCCGCCTCTATTCGCAGGGGACAGAGAAGAACCACAACAAGCATAAGGATCGGGCCCAACGCATAGCGAACGAGTCGGATAGAGAGACTTGATTCCATTTTAACCCCCAGTGCCGCCACTGTCTTGGAAGTTATACTCTTGCCTGAGAAAAACCCAAATGTATGAAGGATTATCTGTGCCATGACCTTAGCAACTCTAAAAGTCAGGTTAGACCAGGCACTATGTGTGGTCAACAAAAAAGAATCTGGTATCTCGGGTATTGGAAAGCACCTCGCACCCTGGCGTTTGGGCGATGCCTGAGGTGAGAAATCCGGCTAGCCCTACTAGCCCGGATGCGGACCCCATGCGAGGAGGATTTTCGTACCAAGGTGCCTCTCATAACAACCGGAAGTCTCCTAGGTTGTCGACTGCCGGGCTGAATTCCGTTGACAGACGCCGTTTCCGTTGGTAGACTAGGAAGTCGAATTTAGTCAATGGTTTCGAAGCTAGTGATCCCCTCACACGGCACGGATCTGTTACCGCAGCAGACACTTCGTGTTGTCTGGTCTGATTCCCAGTTTGACTAGAAACCCCAAGATGTATAATATGGCCCCAGATCTTTTTATACCTATGGGCTTGGAGGGATGAGAGGCGCAAAAGGGAGGAACGTCGGAGAGTCATGACAGTGAAATCTGAATCGGAAAGGGGACGCACAGACAAGAGGGCAGGCACAGACGAGAGACTAGGCGCGGACAGGAAGGCAGGCAGGTACAAGAAGGCACGCACAGAAGAAAAAACCAGCACGAGCGAGATGGCACGCGCGGGCGAAAAAATCGACGTGGAGTCCGAACAAGTCTGCGTAGGGATTGATGCAGGGTCTGTAAGCGTAAACATTGTAGTCGTAAAACCTGACAAGCGGGTTGTAGAAGATCGCTACATCCGTCACAAAGGCCATCCTGTTGCCGCGACGCTTGACGCTCTTAAAGATCTTCTCAAAACATATCCTGCCTCGCGGATAAAACTGGTGGCAGTTACAGGAGCTGCAGGCGAGCTCTTCTCAGGTCTTCTCGCGGCTCATTTTGTGAACGAGGTCGTTGCTCAGGCGGCAGCCGTTGTGCACCTGCATCCGGAGGTGCGGACGGTGATTGAGATTGGGGGCGAAGATTCAAAACTTATCTTCCTTAAGGAGAACCCTCAAAGCGACAAGACCGAGATGGTTGACTTTGCGATGAACACAATATGTGCAGCCGGTACGGGCTCATTTCTTGACCAGCAGGCGCACAGGCTCGGCCTTTCAATAGAGGAATTCAGCAAGCTTGCCCTCGAATCAAAGACGCCACCACGAATAGCTGGAAGGTGCAGCGTTTTTGCAAAGAGCGACATGATACACCTGCAACAGAAAGGCACCCCTCCGAAGGACATAGTGGCCGGTCTTTGTGTAGCGATGGCCAGGAATTTCAAGAGCACGGTTGGCGCTGCCAGAACCTTCATGCGGCCCATTTCCTTCCAGGGAGGAGTAGCGGCCAACCAGGGAATGATACGTGCCTTCACGCAGGTGCTCGAACTTGAAGAAGACGCGCTCATCATACCCAAGTATTTCGCTTCCATGGGAGCGATTGGCGCGATCTACAACGCACTGGACCAGAATATTGAGACCGTATTTCCGGGGCTTCAGAAAATTGAGGAGTTCCTCGCCAAACAAGCAGCAGTGACCAAGGACAAATTTTTGGAGAGTCTTTCTAGCGCCGAGGGGGGAAGAACCCTTCCCTTCGGAAAGAAGGGCGAGCCAAAACGGGGTCCCAACGGCAAAATACCCGCTTACCTCGGAGTTGACGTAGGCTCGATTAGCACGAACGTCGTGGTTATGGACAGCGAGAAGAGAGTGCTGGCCAAGTGCTATCTCATGACGGCTTCCCGTCCGATAGAGGCTGTGCAGAAGGGGCTTAAGATTGTCGGCGATAAGGTAGGCCACATGGTAGAGATTCGCGGCGCCTGTACTACAGGTTCAGGGCGCTACCTCACAGGAGACTTCATTGGTGCTGACCTGGTTAAAAACGAGATCACGGCCCAGGCGCGTGCCGCGGCTGAGATAGATCCCACCGTGGATACGATTTTCGAGATCGGTGGACAGGATTCGAAGTACATAAGTCTTGAGAACGGCGCGATAGTTGATTTCGAAATGAACAAAGTCTGCGCCGCGGGCACGGGAAGCTTCCTCGAGGAACAAGCTGAGAGACTCGGCATAAATATCATTGGCGAGTTCAGCGAGATGGCTCTCGATGCCAAAAGCCCGGTTTCGCTCGGCGATCGCTGCACCGTCTTTATGGAAACCGAGCTAGTACGGCACCAGCAAGGCGGCAGAGCCAGGAACAGCCTGGTCGCAGGTCTCAGCTATTCAATTGTCCTCAACTATCTCAACAAGGTCGTGGCAGGGAAGAAGGTGGGCAACAGGATATTCTTCCAGGGTGGCGTCGCCGCCAACAAGGGTGTGGTCGCAGCCTTCGAGAGAGTCACCGGGAAGCCAATCACGGTGCCGGAACACCACGAGGTCACTGGCGCCATAGGGTGCGCGATCCTTGCCATGGAGAACGACACCAACAATGGAAGCAATTTCAAAGGTTTTGACTTAAGCGATAGATCATACGAAGTCACGTCATTTGAATGCGCTGATTGTGCAAATAGATGTGAGATTAACTGCGTGAAGGTTGAGGGCGAGAAGCCACTTTATTACGGTAGCAGGTGCGAGAAGTACGACGTTGATCGAAGAGCCTCGAAAGGTAACGACCTGCCCGACCTTTTCAAAGAGAGAGAAAGATTCCTGCTCGAGACCTACAAAGATTCCGGCAACAAATCAAAGGACGCGCCTAAGGTCGGAATGCCAAGGACCCTCATCTTTCATGACCTCTTTCCTTTGTGGAAGGCTTTCTTCTCAGAGTTGGGGTGCAAGGTAATATTGTCGGGAGCAACTACAAAGAGCGTAATCCATCAAGGGTGTGAGGGCTCGGTCGTGGAGACCTGCTTCCCCATGAAGGTTGCCCTCGGACACATAATGACTTTTTCTGACGGTAAGGTTGACTACATCTTCCTGCCGAGCGTCATAAATCTTCCTAAAAACGACGACAAGTTCACGGACAGCTTCGTCTGTCCTTACGTACAGAGTCTCTCCTACACCGTGAGGAGCGCCATAGATTTTGATTCTAAGGACACGAAACTCTTGACCCCGTACGTCTGGCTTGAGATGGGGCCTGACCATCTGGCTGACGCAATGATGGACGTTGGAAAGCGGCTCGGTGCCGATCGCCAGAGCGTCAAGAAAGCTGCTCGAAAGGCGTGGGAAGCCTACGAGGAGTTCCAGAGAAGATGCAGAGAGAGGGGCAAAGAGATTTTCTCCTCGTTGAAGGAGGGCCAGAAGGCCTTTGTCGTAGTCAGCCGTTCATACAATGGCTGTGACCCGGGCGCCAATTTAGATATCCCGCGGAAGCTACGCGACATGGGAGTCCTTCCAATACCGATGGATTTTCTTCCTCTGGATGACGTAACGATCAGCAACCAGTGGCCCAATATGTACTGGAGATACGGCCAGAAGATTCTGTCGGCTGCCGAAATCATCGCCAACGATCCCAAGCTCATCGCGCTTTACATTACCAACTTTGGGTGCGGACCGGATTCTTTTGTCTCGCGCTTCTTCAGGCAAAGAATGGGTGACAAGCCGTTCCTGCAAATTGAAGTCGACGAGCACAGTGCCGACGCGGGTATTATCACAAGATGCGAAGCCTTTCTCGATAGCCTCGAAGGTGCGAAGGATAGAAAGACTGCGCCTGCGTGGCAGTTTGAGACCGTTGGCATTTCGAGGGGAAGCCAGCGAATAGTTCTCCTCCCCCGAATGGCAGACCACGCCTACGGAGTTGCCGCGGCTTTCCAGGCGTGCGGCATGCCCGCAGAGGTACTCCCCGAACCGGACGATGAAACGCTTCACTGGGGTAGAAAATATACGACCGGCAAGGAGTGCTTCCCCTGCATCGTCACTACAGGCGACATGGTAAAAACTGCCTTGAGGCCTGATTTCGACAGAGACAAGTACGCTTTCTTCATGGGAGGCTCTGGCGGTCCCTGCCGCTTCGGTCAGTACAACGCCCTTCAGAGAATAGTGCTGGACGAGATCGGGTTCGGGGACGTACCAATCTACGCTCCCAACCAGGCTGCGAGCTTCTACGACGACCTCGGACTAGTCGGAAGGCGTTTTCTTGAATTGGGCTGGCTGGGAATCGTCAGCATAGACGTACTCTACAAGTGGCTTCTGGAGACGAGGCCCTATGCCAAAGACAAGAAGTTAGTCGAAAAAGTCTATTGGGAGCAGGTTCTGCACATATGTGACGTAATAAGGAGGAACGGAAGGCGCCGAGACCTGGTCAAGGCGATCGAAAGAAGTAGGGCCGCCTTTGAAAAGATAGAGGTTGACCGTTCGGAGCAAAAGCCTGTCATAGGTTTAGTGGGCGAAATATATGTGCGCTCCAACGACTTCAGCAACAACAATCTTGTCAAGCAAATCGAAGAGCTTGGAGGGCAGGTATTGATGGCTCCGGTCTACGAGTGGTTCCTCTACCGCAACTTCCGACGCCACATGCGCAGCCGCTTGAAGCACGACTATAAGCTCTTTGTCCGCAATTTCTTCAAAGACTATGTCATGAGACGCGACGAACATCTGCTGTCTCATCCGTTCAAAGGACTCGTCAAGCACTGGAACGAACCTTCTTCAAGGCAAGTGTTGGATTTGGCAGCTCCCTACCTTCACCGCAGTTTTGAAGGAGAGGCCATACTCACGGTTGGCAAGTCAATCGATTTCCTTAAAAAGGGACTCTCTGGTGTTGTAAGCGCAATGCCGTTCACATGTATGCCAGGAACTATCTCCCATGCTATACTCAAGTTCGTCCAGAAGAACGAAGGGGGCTTCCCGTTTCTGAACATGGTGTATGACGGCACGGAGCAAGCGAACACATTGACTAGGCTCCAAGCTTTCATGTACCAGACAAAAGAGTACTCGAAGAGGAATCGAAGCGGATTGCACTAACCGCGACAAAGACAAAGATCTATAACTCCAGAGAGAGCGAAGTACCTTGCATCAATGGCCGTAGAGGCTGAAATCGGGAATTTCAGATATGGATCGTGGTACCTCGCGCCGATAGCGGTATAGGCAAAGACAGCGAGCTTCGGGAATAGATCGATCCACTTCTGACTAAAGACAGGACGCCATTCTTATCCTTCAGGGCCTGTGGTGACAACTCGCCCTTCTCCAATAGCTATGAACGTGTTTCTGGGCATAGATGTTGGCTCTGTGAGCACGAATCTCGCCATCCTCGACGGGAACTTGGAAGTCCTCTATGACTCTTACCTGAGGACATCCGGTCGCCCGATAGATGCGGTACAGAGAGCGATTTCACTCGCAGCCGAAGCCCTGCCCTGCCACCCAAACGTGCTTGCCGCGGGTGCTACAGGTAGTGCCAGACGACTCGCAGGTGAACTCGTGGGCGCTGACATCGTCAAGAACGAGATAACCGCGCACTCGGTCGCTGCAATTCACCTGGAGCCCGATGTTCAGACAGTCATTGAAATAGGCGGGCAAGATTCGAAGATAATTGTCATCCGAAATCAGGTCGCAGTTGATTTCGCAATGAACACGATCTGTGCCGCGGGCACTGGTTCCTTCCTCGATCAACAGGCGAACAGGCTCACCGTACCCATCGAGGACTTTGGACAGCTCGCACTTTCTTCCAAGAACCCCGTGAGGATCGCAGGTCGCTGTACTGTCTTTGCAGAAAGCGACATGATTCACAAGCAGCAAATAGGACACAAGGTCGAGGATATCGTTGCGGGACTCTGCCAGGCGTTGGTGCGCAACTATCTGGCCAACGTCGCAAAGGGAAAGGAGATTCTTTCTCCGATTGTCTTTCAGGGAGGGGTTGCAGCGAACGCAGGAATCAGAAAGGCGTTGGCCGAGGAGCTCAAGTTGGACATCGCGGTGCCCGAAAGGTTCGGAGTAATGGGAGCTATCGGCGCAGCCCTTCTGGCCCACGAGTGGAGGGCCGAAACCAAAGAAGCGACGCGTTTCAGAGGTTTTGCGATAGGAGAAGTGAAGTATAAGACAACTAGCTTTGAGTGCAAGGAATGCCCGAATCTCTGTGAAGTGATCGAAGTCTTGATGAACGATTCTAAGATTGCGGGATGGGGGGATAGGTGCGGTAGATATCAGACAGAGTCAAAAGAGCTACCTGCAGAGCCTCCCGCGTGCGAGGAATGCGTTGCCACGGGGCGAGGCGCGAAAGTCTAGGCCCTCTCGCGAAGGACACACGAACAGACGCTCTGGCTCTGAGCGCAGCGTGAAGCTCTGGCCCTAAGCACAGTTCTGGCCACGGGGAGAAACCTGGCTCAGGAGGAGGCTTCTTTTCCGAGCTCGGCTCCAATGGCCGGAATGGTACGGAAAGAAATCATGGCAAGAATAGGAATTCCACGAGCGCTTCTGTATCACAGGTATCACCTGCTGTGGGAGACCTTTTTCAGGGCACTTGAAGAAGAAGTGCTGGTCTCTCCTCCAACAAACAAGGGCATCCTCCAGCTCGGCGTGCAACACTGTCTGACCGACATCTGTCTACCTGTCAAGCTCGCATGCGGACACGTGGCTACTATTTCATCAAAAGTTGATTATCTATTTCTGCCAAGAGTCCTGAGCGTTGAGAAAGACGCTTACACCTGCCCGAAGATTGTTGCGTTTCCTGACATGATAAGACTCAATCTGCCGGGCATTCCTCCCATACTCGATCCGATCATTGACCTGAGAAAAAAAGTCATCAGCCACGAGAAACAGTTTCGCGACGTGGCTCAAGAGTTGGGCAAGCTTCCACTGCTTAAGAGAGCCTCTAGCGAAGCGCTGAGGGCTCAGAAAAACTGGTTTTCTCCCGAGCCTGAAGCAAAGGGCGAATCCAGTTTTCTCTTCAAGGAAGTCGGGAGCGCAAACTGGAGAGGCCTAAGAATCGCGCTGCTGGGCCACCCTTACAATCTCTTTGACTCCTTTGTGAACTTCAACCTCCGTGAGCGTCTTACTTCATCGGGAATAGACATCCTGACTCTCAGGCATTTTGACCCCGAGTCAATAGAAAGAGAGGTTTCGGCTCTGCAATGCCCGCCTTACTGGACAGCCGCTAAAGAGCTTCTAGCTGGTGCAAGGTTGTTCTTCAGGTCAAATTCTGTAGACGGCGTGATGTATCTGATTGCCTTCGAGTGCGGGCCCGACGCTCTACTCAAGGTGTTGATAGATTCTGAGGCAAGAAAGCACCCCGACGTCGCTTACATGTCTCTCGTACTTGACGAACACACAGGTGAAGCCGGCGTGGAAACTAGGCTGGAGGCATTCCTCGATGCTATCGCAAGAAGAAAGCGTAAGCTTGTGTTGGACGCGTTGGGAAGTGTTGGACGACCCTGATGCTTGCGCGCCGTGATGAACCGGCCCGGACAGACAGGGAACGTCTTTGCTGAGATTTTGCTGAGGTGAGCTAGACAACCGCGATGCTTCTGCTCAAACTTGAGCGCAGCGGACGCGAACCACAACTATGCTGCTGAGGTGCGCTGGATGAAAGTGACCTTCCCGCACATGGGGCCACTCACTGTGGCGATGAAGTCAGTCTTCAGACGTTTGGGCCAGGAGATAATCATCCCTCCTTCCACGAGTCACAGAACTATCATCCTGGGCGCGAGGTATGGCCCGGAGCTTGTGTGTCTACCGTTCAAGGTAACACTGGGGAACATGATCGAAGGCCTGGAGATGGGAGCCGACACTATCGCGATGGCTACAAGCCACGGCAATTGCAGACTCGGTTTCTATTGGCCTGCACAGGACATAATTCTCAAAGACCTCGGATTCAAATTCGAGATGATACCCATCAATTACGATAGACCTCTTGAATTCTTGGGCGAGTTTCGCCAGTTCGGCCACCGAACCGGCTGGAAGGACGTTGTTCCTGCTTTCCTTTTCGGAATTAGAAAGCTCCTCGCCTTGGAAGAGCTTGAGGTTCTTGCGATGGAAACCAGACCCAGAGAAGAGTTGCGAGGGCACACAACAAGGCTTTTCAAGAAGTGGCATACAATTCTTGACGCAGCACCTGACAACAAGATCGTGAGACGAACGATGGAGGAAGCAAGAGTGACTTTCTCTCGCGCAAGGGCGCGTGGGAGAGAACCTTTAGCGAGAATTCGAATCGTCGGCGAGGCGTACATGATGGCCGAACCTAACGTCAACTTTCACCTACAGGACAAGCTGGGTGAAATGGGAGTAGAGGTGGAGAGATCATACTGGCTCGGAAAAAGCGTTCTGAGAGCGTTGAGACTAGATAGAAAAGGTAGACGCGAGCACGCAACGGCCATACGCAAGGCTTCGTCATACATGCGCTATCCTGATTTGTGCACTGGCTGTCAGAGCGTAAGCGAGACGATTCAGGCCGTTCTCAAGGGCTTTGACGGCGTTATTCTTATCATGCCGTTCACCTGTATGCCCGAGGTACTTGCACAGAGCGTCATACACAAGGTATCGGACGACTACGGAATACCCGTGCTGCCTCTTCCCATAGACGAACACTCTGATGAAGGCGGAATAAGCACGAGGCTTGAAGCCTTCGTGGACCTCATAGTGAGAAGGAAACACGCAGAGTTCATTAATCGAGCAAGGGCATTTGACTGAACAGAAGTCTCAACAGGCTGGCACGCGTTGAAATCACAAAACAGGCTCAGCTGAATTGGAGGTGAACAGGGCAATGGCTAAGCCGAACAGGAAAAGCGAAAACAGACAGAAGAGTCGGCCAGTGCGTTCTCCGGCTAGACTTGAGGCGAGGGTCTGCAGAATCACATCACTAATTCTCAAAGAGTACCCCGAAGCGAGAACGGCCCTAAAACACAAATCAGCTCTTCAGCTTCTCGTGGCGACGATTCTGTCGGCTCAGTGCACTGACGTGCGCGTGAACATAGTCACGAAGGAGCTTTTTCGCAAGTACAGGACCGCGGCCGACTTTGCGAACGCCCACCAGAGTGAGCTGGAGCAAGAAATTCGCTCAACGGGCTTCTTCAGACAGAAAGCAAAGAGCATAATCGAGTGCTGCAGAGACATAATGGAAAAATATGGCGGTCGCGTGCCCGACACGATGGAGGGACTCACTTCACTCAGAGGAGTCGGAAGGAAAACCGCGAACGTGATCCTCGGTAATTTCTTTGGGAAGCCTGCGGTTGTTGTGGACAGACACGTGAAGCGCCTATCAGCCAGACTGGGGCTTACCGAGAGCGGGAATCCTGATCTCGTTGAGCAAGACCTCATGAGGCTCCTGCCCCAGGATCTCTGGAGGCCTTTTTCTGACGCCTTGATTTTACATGGAAGGGCGGTTTGCGTAGCTAGGAAACCCCGATGCTGTGAATGCGTTGTGGCGTCTCTATGCCCATCCACAGCCTGCTGAGGCAAAGTCCGGCATTGCATATCCGTCGTCGACATTCTAGGCTAGGGTCTTGGAACTCATGACCGTCGTCGACATTCTAGGTCACGGGGTCAGATTGAGCAGCGTGATTTAGGGAAGATGCCCTCGGGAAGGGCTAAACGTTGGATGGAATCAGCACTTGAGCCGAAGTCCGCGAGCCAGCGTTGGCTAGCTCGGCATCGGAGCACAGAGTTCGTGGACTGGTTCTTCCCCACTTGAGGGGAAGTCCGCGAGCCAGCCTTGGCTAGCCGTTGGGACTACATTCTTTTTGTGCATCCAGCCAGATGTTCGCTCTCTATTTCCGTAAGAACGGCAAGGACTTCCCTCACCCGCTTCTCAGCAGCCTGCTTAGCAGACCCTTCATAAAAGGTCACGCAGAGCTCTTCTTTTCGACGTGCCTCCGCCAGATTCTGAGCATCGGTCGGGTAGCAACGACCTTCGTGCTCAGAGGTGTAGGATCTGGGCAATCCCAGCATTTTACGCATGGTTGAAGCATGCTCCGCCTCTATCTTCGCAAGAGCAGCGAACATAGCCTTCACGTCTTCTTCCATGGCAACCCTTGCGGCGCAACGATAGAAGCCCGAAGTCTCAATCTCTAACTCTAGAGCTTTCTTGAGATTTCTCTCCGAAACATCGCTGAGCGTGGAGATCATGTCCTCCTTCCAATTCTTCGCCAGGATTATGAACTTCTCAGGGGCTCCGCAGAATGGGCAGTTTACCGGCTTCCCATTGCCTACATAAGCCTCGCCGCAAATACGACATCTGTAAATCTTCATAACCATCCTCCTTGAGAGCCAGCCTGGGAAGAAGGAACTCTCAAGGAAGGATAGCCCCGACATAGCTTAATGTCAAATAAGATTTCAGCCCTAAGCGTATAACTTGTTACATTTGAATCGATTGCGGTTGCGAGATCGCACACAAACTTCGGGTCCGGTTTGGCACCATGTGGTTTGCATAGCCTTCCAGCGCTAGGCAAGAGGCGTCGGTTCTCAGGAAGGCTCTGCACTGGGAAAAAACCGGGTCTCAGAGAGGCTCTGGGGCTCGAATAGGTTTCGGGTCTCAGAAGGGCTTCAGTTCCAGGAGAGGGGCTTGGTCTCGCAGAAGGACCGCGTCTCAGAGGGACTTGGTTTCAGAGGGCCTGGTCTCGGAGAGGCTGGGCTCGGAGAGGCCGAGTTTCAGAGCGATCGAGTCTCGGGATGAAGAATCATATCGCTGTATGAGTGATTGATCAGATCTTTAGCTCGAATCCCAAACAAGTTTATGTACTCTTCACATTGCTTCTGAAGGGTCTCCTCTCCAATTGCTCCGGTGGAATCTATTGCCTCTATTTCAACGAAAGTACCAAGCCCATCCACAGTATCTATATGGAACTTGACGTTCTCGACAAAGTAGATTTCTCTCACTTTTTCCACAACCACGAGAACGCCGAGCGAGTTCGTCAGGATTTCCTTTAACGCCGAGTTCTCTGCCGGGTGATACAAAGTCACGATTGACTTCTTGGGGCCAACCTCATCCTCGCGACAATAGTGAATGAGGCTATTTTCAATGCTACCCTTGCGGAGCTTCAACCTTCCGTTAGCAACATTGAAATACGTGTCGACTTGACAATCTACCCCTTTTAGGGTCGCCTTCCGTTTTTTCAATGCACTCCTGACGAAATCCGGAGAGCTACAACGGGCCTTTATTTCAATGTTCAGAAAACTCACTCGCGTCTCTTCTGTTCTTCGGACAGGTCTATTCGGATTTCCATTACATCATCTTTGAGTTCCACGGTTCCAAACTTGTTTCGGTAGTCTTTGAATGTAAATCCTCTCTGCCACTTGCTCACGACTTCCAGGTAAGGGTCCAGGTGGTTCGCCAGATAGTCAAGTGCGGACTGCGCAGCCTTCGGTCGGGGATAGAAAATGAGAATTCTTGTGTATACCTCGCCGTTGCGTCCAACGTAGTCCCCCACCAGGCCAAAAACCTTTCCTTCAAGCTGAAGAACATCACCCTTGCCGAAGGTGAAAATTGGCTGCAGCGCGTACGGGCCACGGATAATCAAGCCCGAGCCTGCAACAAAGCCCTTCTTTGGAAGACGATTGAGTAGCGTCACCGAATGGCCTTTGGAAATACTCGCGAGGGTTTGTTGAGTCAACTTCACCATGACCGGGATCAATTTTTCGTCGCCGCCAAAGTTGTTGATCTGAGCAAAGCAGCTCCCTTTCACGACGCTGAACTGATAGCGGTCTCCTGAGTTTCTTGCCTTTATGCCCTTGATGGGCGTCTCCTTGCCGGATTTGGTCAAGTATATTCCCAGCGCCGCTTCGGGACTCTCCATCTCATAGACTTCTACAGCTACTTCCTCGTCGCCTTTCCCATTCGCACTTTTGTAACGCTGGACCAACAACTTATCAAATCCAAATTCGAGAAACAGCTCGGCGCCTCCATCTATGTAGTCGAAGAGATTGCTCTTTTCAAAACGGAGCACTCTTTCCGATTTCACCCATCCAGGAACATAGTTGTCTTCTGGGAAAGCTACGTCGGCTCTCGCCTGAACAGGCAGGAGAAAGACGACGGCCACCGCCCCAACACAAAACAGGAGGGCTAAAGATGGTAGACAAATTGAACCCGCAAGCAGCAATCTGGACGTCGCGATTCTGAGGCTGTTCTCCATGTTTTTAACCTATCTTGTCCGCCCGGCCAGGGTAAAGACGCTGAGCATACGATCAAGGTCGTCTGCCTATTCCCCACCTAAAACTCATCTATTCCTCAGCTATCCCTGAACTATTTCTCATCTATTCCCCTTCTATTCGCCACCTATTCCCCACCTATTTTGCATCCGTTCCCTAATGATTTCCTATATCCCTTTCTCATCCGTTTCGCGTTTCGAGATCGTCTCAAATTCTAATATGCTCGATCTTTTCCGGGTCAGCAATGCCGAGCCCGAGACGCTGGGCATAACGGAGATAATCCGTAAATACCGGGTGCTCGTTAACCTTGACCTTCATGCTCTTTCTTTTCTCAACCATTAGACGATGGCAGGTCATGTCGAGAGCAAATGGATCCGTTGCAAAAAAGAGTGTGTTGAAAGGATAGGCGAATTCCGCCACCGGCATCGGCCCGCCATCGTACTGTGCCCTCAGACCGTCCGTAATATTGAGCACGAGCTTGTCTCTTATAACCGGAAAAGCGAGAACCTCTGTGCACACGTCGAAGAAGAGCGGGTTATGGAGCCTATTGGTGTTGCAGATCGACCCATAGCCAAGGTTCTTGGTCGCCATCGATATGCCGTTACCAGTATTCTTGAAGACTGGAATATTGATGATCTTGGTCAACCTTTGCGTAAGAAGCTTCCCGAAGTAGGAATATTTCCCGTTGAAGACGTGTTGATTGAGATAGGCCTTGTCCTTTGGACCTTCAACATCTGCCCAGTAATAAACGTCCATGTCAAAATTGACTGCACTCACGTGATTGCCGTCTTTGTCCAGCCAGATACTGGGGCGTTCGCGCTTGCCGTTGTCCTCGCCTGTGCCCTCAACGCTGCTCTTGCCTTCGCCTTTGTCGCTCCTTTTGTTCTCGGCCCCTTCGGTCCTGCCTTCGCGTTTGTCGCTGTTTTTGTTCTCGCCGTCCTCGATCTTGCCTTCAGCTTCACCTTTGCTCTTGCCCTCGCCCTCAATCTCCCCCATTGTCTGAAGCCCAACAATATCAATTCCCGGATATCTTTCCGGAGTGAAGCCCGCTTCTTTCAGCATGAAATCGTAGCGATCCCAGATCACTATGTTCTCCGGCTTGATCCCACTCTTGATCAACCAGTCAATCGTGGCATCGACCACTTCCAACCGCGTGTTGATAAGACCCGCACCGACTGGGTTTACCTTTATTCCGACAATGTCTCCCTTTTCAAAGAACATTCGGAAGCTCTTCTTCAGATTCTCGCCGGTCAAACGCTCCACGCCCTTTTCAAACATTGTGCGCACTACTTCTGGAGCAGGCTTATCATTCACCATTGCCATTTGGTCATGCACTTCCACAACTTTTCCCGGAAACGGACCCGGCAAGGAATGCTTGGTCTTGAGAACCTTTAGAGCGTCATCGATATTCGTTTTTGCCCTTGCTGGCGGAGTGATCTGTGGCTTTTCTTGCGCCCACACAGAAGGAGTACCCAACAACAAGCCAATGCCAAGCGCACCGCCAATCCTCAAGAAATCGCGTCTGTTCAAATCGAGACTGCTCTTCATTGATCTGTAGCTTTTATCCTTCATTCTGTTCTCCTCAGCCGTTCGAACACCGTACGTATTCCTGAAGTAGTGATCACAAGACAATGGTCGTTAAGGGTCGTCAAACAAATGTCAACGGACCGCAATAGCTTTTCGAGGACAGAAAGCCACGCATTCGAGGCAACCCGTGCACTGCGAGACGAAGAGTGGTGTGATCGCCCAATCTCCCGCAGGCGTGCCGGGAAGCCGCGCGCGGCGAGGATAGGTTCCGAACACCTTCTCAGGACAGCGTTCCAGGCAAAGGCGACATTCCAATGGATTGCCACAAGCCTCAGTATTGACCAGTATCTTCATTGTTCCCTCTCTTTCTCCTGTGGCAATGTCTACCAGGGCAGCTCAGCAAAACTGGCTCTTGGCTTCAAGGTGATTGCACGCTGTGCACATACTGCACGACAAACACCACATCCGTAGCACTGCCTCATTTCTATTGTTGACCTTTTCATAGTATTCGAGTACCGGATTGCTCCAAACTGGCACTGCTGGACGCATTTCTTACAGCCGTTACACAGCTCCCAATCCACCAACCCAACATACTCCGCGCGGAACATTGCCTGGAGAAGATCTGCCTTTACCTGAATGCGATAGGCCAGACAGTCTTGGTCGCAGTTACAGATGCCCCCAATATACGGTGTCTTGAAGGTCCACACGGAGTGAACCATCCCTTCCTTGTCGAAGGAACGAATGATATTCTTCGCCTCTTCCTTAGTCAGCACCTCAAAACCATATGAGTCATCAAGGAGTTCGGCTGCGGTGCCCGTCAGATTTGCGCCGAGGCCGAAGCAGTACCGTGCCTCCCGACCAGTGGTAAGACCTCGGCAGACACAGGGAATGCGTACGATTGACTCCTGCAAGTCCAAGATTTGCTCTACGTCCTCAATGGGTACGACTTGACCCCAATGCTCGACCTTTTGCCTGCGCAGTGCCATGCGGCGTACAAAACCATAGACCACTGGGTTGTTTCTGATGGCATCGAGCTGCGAAATTGCCTTGACCATGTGTTGCTCAAAATTGTTAAGAAAATCTTGCATGTACTCCACTCGCCCGTCCTGAGCAAGAAGTTCGCGCGAGTAGTTGCGCATGACCAAGTACCACTTCTTACCCTCTCCGTGTTGGGTACAGAATTCACACATCGGCTTCCTCCGTTGAATCACTTATCCGTTTCGAAGCAGAACCATGGCGAGTATGAGCGGCATTTCGTCCATTGTCATAGATTCCAGTAGCGTCTGATACCCAGGAGATCTACAGCCCACGAGACCCTGCTATACCCTAGGATGCAATTACAAGGAGAACGCCGATTCATGCGGTACCAAGCTCATCGGCGTCCTGTCGTATCGACCGCAGCCTCTAGAAATAGCGCTCCCCGACATTCTCTAAACGTGACTCGACGACGTTTGGACAGGGTCTTCACTCGGTCCAGTATTCGCAGGGAATCTTGATCTTGCGCAAGAGTCGGCCGGCATTTCCTCATAATGACCGGAGTTATCGAAGGAAGCTCAACGCCTTTATCGGTAAACAAACACGCGAAAACGAAAGTCTCTTTACCCTCGGGTCTTCGCGAGTCAAATACAAAATTCCCCAAGCTGTAAACAATAAACTTGCCCTTGTAGTTCTCTATGCTTTGAATTGCATGGGTATGGTGCCCTATGACCAGGTCTGCTCCCTCGCCAATGACCCGATGAGCGTACGCTTTCTGTCTTTCAGACGGTAAAGGAGAGAGCTCCGCTCCCCAGTGAAAAGACACTATGACAAAATCTGCTTCTTTTCTGACCCTGTGTATTTCTTCTACTATTCTCTTTATATCGGTCTGAGCCGGTCCCGGCAAACCCTCGGAGTACGCTATCCCATCCAGAGGAATGTCCACAGACGCCAAGAAGGCAAAGGTCATCCCGTTTACCTCTACCACCGTTGCCTTTGAAGCTTCCTTTTGACTCTTACCGGCCCCGACAACGTGAAAACCGTTTCGTTCAAGAATGTCTTTGGTGTCTAGGAAAGCTTCCCTTCCATAATCGAGCGTATGGTTGTTTGCAAGACAGAACGTATTCAGTCCCGATTTTCTCAGGCCGTCCACAAATGAGGTATCCCCTCTGAATGCAAAAGCCTTACCCAATCGAGTTCCTCTTGCCGATATCGCGCACTCCAAGTTGCAGAAGGCTAGGTCATGGGCCTTGAAGAACTCGGCGGTCTCTTCAAATGGGTAATCTACGCCATTCTGCTCGATCTTTGCTCTGACGCCTCTGTCAAGCATTACATCCCCCACCGCACAAAACGTTACTTTCTCTTGTGCTGTAGAAGCTCCAAAGGGGAATGTAGAAAGAAAAAAGGCCAGGAAAGTCAAGGTGGAGGCTCTGAGAACGAGGTTAGCTTGCAAGGGAAGACCTCTTCTTTCTACTTCCACGGGAAACCCTAATTTTGCCATTCGCAAGGGAAGCTCTGCTCTCCCCACGGTCTTTTTCGGGTCAGCACTCTGCTCTTCGCACCACAACTGGCTTCGTATGGGCAAACATCAACGTCAGCGATGAAATATGTCCCACGGACTAGGGACTTCATGAGCAGCCTGGTCTGAGAGATACTTTCTTGTCCAACCGGGTAACGCTGGCTGTTCATTTTTCTCCAACATAAGCTGCCACTTTTCGTCAGTAAGTCTATCGCTGGCGGGATGAATGAATTCATAGTAAGAAAACACCGCGCCTCTGGTCAGCCTCAAATAACCGTCTATTTCGACTATCGTATAGATTTCGAATGCAGGGCCGACTCCTTCCTCTAGCACCGTATCCTGGGATGTATGCACATCCGCGACGACGGCCACATTCCTATCAACATCACTTATGACCTCATACCAGCCCTCAACCTCTTCGTCAACCATAACGGATATCGTTAGGTTTTCGAGCAAGGCCCCGATGTTTTTTATCTGATCATACTCATCATTTGTAAGAGGTTCGTTAGCTAGCTCCTTTACAGACACTTTCTCAAGGAATAAGACAAGCTCCATGAATCTCTTGAACTTTTCTTCCATTCTCTCGGTAAGCAAACCCCTGCTCTCGAGGCCCTGCCTGGTGAACGAAAGTAGCTCCCCCAGCCTTCTGTAGAAGAGGACGTTTGGCTCGACATATCCCTTGGGGGGGTCAGGGTACCATTCTGCTCCATCACCTTCCGCCCCCGACTGTTTGCCATAAAGGATGGCGTCGTGTCTCAGCTCTGCCCAACTCGCCAGAGAAGTATTCAGATTTTTCAGCTCCCACGCTTCATTCTGCATGAAAAATGGGTAAGTGAATTCATCACTAGGCTGAGCCAGGGCTTTGAGGCACCAGACCCAACTGTGGTAGAGGTTCTTTCTCCAGTCAGTTGGCGTCAGCTCTCCAAATTCCCTGATGAGCTCATCGAGTGTGTCTGGATATGCAGCCCATCTCTCCCCTTCCTTATAATCGTCCAGTAAGATTCGTTTGGCCTGCCGAGAACCCAGGACCGCGAGTACATCCAGCCCCTTAGGAATTGGTCTTTCCGGCCACGTCGAAAGCCGCTGCAGGATTTCAGAGTCAGGAATGTATCGCTGCCCCATGAACCTAAACTGTGCATCGGACGGGATCCTGACCAACTGAGGTCTTATTCTGCACTTCTTGGCCCAGAGATCTCCCGCTAACCGTCTAAACTCTGTCAATTTGGGTTCATTGATGAGGTCTTCAGGCCTGGGCTTCTCACCGAAGACCTGGTCCATGAGCTGCTTGTAATCAGTCGGCGTGAGGTCGTCGGACAACCCTACATAGAAAGAAGTAGGTTCGTAGATCTCGCCCCATAGATCAATCAGTCGCTTCCCACCAACCCTGTTGTCGTAAAGCTGCTGGGTAATTGCCAATGACTGGATGAGATCACTCCCTTGACCCACCAGAAAATAGTTCAGACCGAACCACATCATTGCCTTGAAATAGCGCTGCAGCTCCTCGCCTCTCGCATAATGCCCTCTGGGAATAAATTGTGTGTAATCAAGATCGTGTTGGATCGTGGGATCAGCATCCGGGTTAAAAATCAATGAATTCTCCCGTGCTTCGGCATTCTCACATTTATCGATTTCCGTACTTACTACTCGAGACACCGACGATTCAATTTTCGAGGAATCCCCTGTGAGAAAGCGCTCGGGCACGGTAAAGTAGGCGAGGTTTCGAAGTGCCGCCTGTTTCGTCCCTTCCGCTGTCGTGTCGCGGTACGCTTCTCTCGAAATCTTGAGCATTTCTTCTGTCAGCGTTTTGAGAGCCGGAAGCAGCTTTTCCGTCTCCAGATTTCTCAGGGTGAAGTCAAAAAACATGTGGTAGAGCTGAAGAACTGCGTCAATTGTGACAAAACTCGGCACATTCTTGTACTCATTGTCTTCATATAGGTGAAAGAACTGCTCGTGTTTTGCAGGTACAATCACAAAGCCGTTCGCGCACAGTTTTCCAATGTCTCCTGCCGAAAACGCGCCAAACTGCCATTTGTTTATGACGTTGCTGAAATTGATCCTTCTTTTTCCCCCTCCCACCAGGTAGTTCTGCTTGAGCAGCTCACGCTCTCTTGCATTGATTGCTCGAGCCCGGGCCGCTTCCGTTGTCGAGAGCCTCGAGTCGTCGTACTTAGGATCACGGTTATACCACTTCTGCGCCGCGAAATATGTGTTCAATTCGTTGTCCTTGAAAGGCTTTCCGTGCCTTGCGAATATTTCGTTGCGCATCAGATGAAGCTCTTCCAGGCTCTTTCCTTGGAGTGTATCGCGATGAGCTGTTTGGCCGCTCGCCAGACAAGGAGTTGTGAACCCGCACAACATTATCAATATGCATAGCGCTCTCCTCATTGCCCGCCTCCTGCCTTTTCGAGGTTGACTCCGCGCAGACTCTCTTCTTCTAGGTCTCTTCCCGCCACGGTCACTCCCTCAAAGCCAAACCCATTCCATTCATAACACATCACTCTCTTTAATCCGTTTCGTTGGATCTCGAGTGCGACCAATTCCTCAAAACCATCCCCGTCTATGTCGTGGAAGTCGAAATCAACAAACGGAGAGGAGAGTCTAGAACCAAGCCACTTGGGAAAGACCCGCTCTCCGTTCCAACCATATACGTAAAGGCGGTTCTCCACGACAGGGTGAAACCTGCTTTTCTTCCAAACACCGACGCAGACGTCCAATTTGGAGTCCCCATCAATATCCCTTACCCTGATTTTCCATGGGTTCTGCCCGCGGTCTTTGTCTATCCAGACCTGCTTTATTCTCCCGCCAGTGCACGAGAATACGGCTAGTCTTTGTCCTCGCGGGGTCCCAGGTTTTCCGAGTACAAGAAACAGTTTTCCCGTTGCTTCATCCACATCACAATCCTTTATCTCGAAGGGCGATGTGACATAACAGTCGGCCATCTTACCGGACCTGTCTACAAACAGAATTTTCGTTCCATATATCAGAGCCTCTCCAAGGCTTGTCTCACAGGTCTTTAGCAGTTCCTCGCCGTTTAGGGACACCGTGCGGAAAGAAACCATGACGCTGAAAAAGGTCACGAGAAGTAAAGCCAACGGACGCATGTCTTCCTCGGTGTGACTACTCGACAGCAGGCTCAGTTTCCCCTCCTGTGAGGGGCAGGGTAACCATGAAAGGACCCTTCCCTCCGTCTCAACCCTGCAAGCTGTCTACGATCCCCCACCTCACGCCTTTTCTATGATCTCCCACCCAGCCTGATACTTGTCCAGTTACTCCTTTGTTCGGCGGTCCGTGTCATGCGCGCGCTCGGGTATCTCTACATGTTTTTCAACTCCGCATAACGGAGTGGAAAAGTATCTCTGCCCAGTATCTCGGTCTTGTAGTTCGTACCGAGTTCATCGAATTTGAAAAATTTCTTCACTTCATCTTTCCTGAGATTTGTTGAAGATGAATTTCTTTAGGTCGTTCTCTGCCACCGCTGAGCCCGCCTTCTTCACGGCTTCGATTATCTGAACATACCCCGTGCAGCGGCACAAGTTGCCTGCTAGGGCGTTTCTGATCTCGCCCTCCGAGGGATTTCGGTTCTTGAGTAATAGTCCGATAACAGACATCACCATTCCCGGGGAACAAAAACCGCAGTGAACGGCCCCACAATCGAGAAAAGCCCGTTGTATCGGATGCAGGTCAGGGCCACCGCTGGGCGCCACGCCTTCGATTGTCCAGATATCAGCACCATCAATTTGCGGCGCAAGTATAAGGCACGAGTTTATTGCCGCGCCGTCATAGAGCACTGTGCAGGCGCCGCACTCGCCGATTTCGCAACCACACTTCGTACCGTAGTAGCCGAGACCATCACGCAGGTAGCGGAGCAGCGTCCATCCAAAGGGTACTGGCCTTTCGAGCTGAACACCGTTCAAGCGGAAGCGTACGGCGATGGTGTTATCCTGGAGAGCGTTAGAGCGTGTGTCCATCTATCTTCTTCCAGCCATGATAGCTACTGCGCGCCGCCTGGCACTGCGAAACCTAGACCTTACTTTTGTAGCGGAGCTCATTCAAGTTTACCCCGCTGTCTCTTGCCGCAGACTTCTCCTGTCCCCTCGAGAGCGTACTCTCTCCGGCCTCGCCCTCCATCTTCTGCGCAAGTTCCCCGTATCACTTTATTCACTTTGGCGTTATCCCAACATCTATCGCCGCACATGCCTCTCATAACGTTACTCACGTGGTCTCCACCCCGCTATCTCGTGCCAGTTGGTACAGTGCCCTTTCAAGCAACCCCTTTAGAACGGGCATCTTGTATGGCGTTGACCAGCGCACGCCCGTCTCCGTTATGAGTAGTTCGGTGGCGAGAATCCCCGCATCTTCGAATAGCTTTCTGGAAATGATCTGTCCGGTGAGCAAACGTTCCACGTCCAGCATCCGTTTGGCAACTGGGAATACTGCGCCTGCTGACACTCGAGCGGATTTGATTTTGCCGTCTTCCTCCACCGTGAGCAGAACTGCCAGCGACATCCTTGAAATATTCATCGCACGTCGCCGACCCAGCTTTAGGAAGCAAGAGCTTGTCTTTGCGCCAGGAATCGCACTAGACGCCCTGCACACGATCGAACTCACAAGTTCGTCGGGTTTTCTATCGGTGCCATACGGCCACCGTATAAAATCCTCCAGTTTCGTGCTTCTCTTCCCGGCCTTGGACACCAGCACCACCTCGGCGTCGTAATTCAGGAGCGCTGGCACGGTGTCGGCCGAAGGAGAAGCGTTTACAACGTTGCCTCCTATTGTTCCGCGGTTTCGTATTTGTGGTGAGCCAATCACGCCAGTAGCACTGGAAAGTAGAGGCAGAGACTTTCTGATATCCAGGTGGGCACACAATCTTGAATGCGTGACGCAGGCGCCAATCTCGACAATTCCGTCAGTCACCTTGACGTAATCGAGATCGAGGCAACGCGTGTCAATCAAGGCTCGCGACTCACCGTCGCGCATCTGCGGGATAAGATCGGTCCCGCCTGCGATCGGAGTGAATTCTCTAGACGCCATCAGGTCGAGAGCTTCTTCTAGAGATTCTGGACTATAATACGAGACTACGTTAATCACCAAGCTGTATCCTTCATCGAGTTACTTCTCTCGTAGCGCTGTGTTCGTCTTTGCGTGCGTCTTTCATCTATGCCCCACGGTCTGCATCTCGCACTTCCATCGCGCCCAACGCCCTGTATTCCGCACGTTCCTTTACGTCCTGCTTTCTCTATTCCGCGCCTTCACGGAACCACGTTCTTCTGTGCGAGAGAGCTTTCTTCCCAGAAGAACTTGCTCTAGCGTCAGAGGCAGCTCCCGTATTCTTCTGCCAGTGGCATTAGCAACTGCATTAACAATTGCCGGTGCCGCTATCTCGCAGGCAGGTTCTCCCAGTGACTTTGCCCCATACGGACCAAGTCCGTCAGGGTTTTCAATGAAAACAACATTCACATCTGGCATATCCCCTATGGTCGGAAGAAGATATTCGTCAAGATTATCAAGCAGCGGTAAGCCGGCTTCCTCGCCGTACTCTTCGAGCAAAGCGTAGCCAAGACCCATGGCCACGCCTCCGTATACTTGGCCTTTGGCACCGTGGAGATTGATTACGCGGCCCACGTCGTGCGAACTTATAAACTTGGTCACAGCGACCTTGCCGGTCACGGTATCCACTTCTACCTCTGCCAGATTCGCACCGTATACGAACGTGTAATAGGCATCGCCCTGCCCCGTCTCTTCGTCCCACGATGTTGACGGAGCTTTGTACCAACCGTGGACGTAGAGGGAAATGCCTTTCTCAAAACAGAGGGCAGCCAGCGCGGCCAGCGGCATGCCGTTGCCGGAAGGCTGATGACTTACGCCTCGATCCGTTTTATCGGCCGCGACAGTGCTGTCTCCTACACCGCAAGCATTCGATTTCCTGTCGCAAACTTGAACGAAGTTGTCTCTAAACAGAAGCGAATCAGACGAGCATTTCAGCACCTCAGCGGCCACGGGCCTCAATCTCTCGAGAAGCTCGTGACAACCTCTTCTGGCGGCGTTGCCCACCATAAAAGTGGTTCTCGACGCCACTGTTGGTCCCGAGTCGGGAAGTCGAGACGTGTCCGCGTTAAGGAAAATGACCTTATCAATCGTGACGCCAAGCTCTTCAGCCACAATCAACGAGATTGTCGTTGTAGCTCCCTGGCCCATGTCAACGAGACCAGAAGAGACAATCACCGTACCGTCTGTCTGAAGCGAGATGACAATTCCGGCGGCATCCGTCCCTTCAGAACCAAGGGATACACCACGGTAGCTACAGGATAACCCGATTCCTCTTCTTATGTCGGTCTTCGCCGGGTTCGTTGCGTCTGTTGTGTTTGTCGTGTCTGTTCTGTCTGTTCTGTCTGTTCTCTCTGTTTTGTCTGTTCTGCTTGTCGTGCTGGTTGCGTTTGCTGCGTCTGCTATGTCTCTTGTATTCTCGGTATTTGTTGTGCTCTGTGCATCCCCCCTGGTCGCTTCAAGACAGGAGTTCCATTTCTTCTTGAAGTTTCCTTGCTGGGCCACGTTCAAAAGTGCCTGCCCTATGCTTACCTTGTGATTAAGGTTTTGTCCCGTGGCTGTAACGCTGCCATCCTTGAGCACGTTCTTCAGGCGGATTTCCAGGGGATCCATGTCGAGTTCCAGAGCCAATTCATCCATCAAGGATTCAACGCCAAAGCAGATCTGCGGCGAACCGAAGCCTCTCATGGCGCTTGTATAGCAGTTGTTTGTGTAAGCGGCGTAGACATCCGTTTTCACATTTGGGACAAAATACGGGCCCGCGGCCTGGACCACCGAACGCCACGTAACGAACGGAGACATCGCGGCGTAGGCGCCGGCATCGGCAAAGATCTCTATCTGCATCGCCTGCAACAGACCTTCCCTGCTGGCGCCCACCTTGTATCTCATCCTATAAGGATGACGCTTGTATGTTTCCCTCATCGAGTTCTCTCGAGTATTCACCATCTTGACGGGTCTTCCAGTACCCAGGGCAAGCAGAGCCGCCCGACAAGCCAGGGCGCTCATCGCCTCGTCCTTGCCACCAAACGATCCCCCAAGCGTCGCCTGCCTTATGCGTACCCTGTTTAGCGGAAGGGCAAGAACCCTCGCCAGGGCACGCCTGATCGAATAGAGATTCTGAACTGAACCGGTGACGGTAACGCCCCCGTTTTCGCCTGGCTCAACAAGAACGGCCTCGGGTTCCATGTACGCGTGCTCGACCTTCTGAGTGCAGTATTCTCGTTCCAACACAACGTCGGATTGCGAGAAAGCTCTCTCAACGTCACCTCTTCTTACTTTGTGATGAAGACAAACGTTGCCACCAGGATGAACTGATTGGGAGTTCTCGCGTAATGCTTCTACCGGGTCCGTTACTACAGGGAGCGGATTGTATTGAACTTCGATGAGCTCCGCAGCCTTAAGCGCGATTTCTTCAGTTTCTGCTGCAACTATTGCCACGACATCGCCAAGATATCTGACCTTGTCAGAACACAGAACTACTTGATGCGGGATGACACCGCCAAAACACTTTTCGCCCGGAATATCCAGATGAGTCAACACGGCGCGGACACCCGCCAGCGCCTTCGCCTTGGCTGTGTCCATGGAAATGATCGTTGCATGTGGATAATCAGAGTACTTGACGCATCCGTATAGCTGACCCTTCTGATTGTAGTCAGCGCCGTATTTTGCGCGGCCCGTGACTTTGTCGAGAGCGTCCACACCAGGCACATTGGAGCCAATCACGTCAAACGTATTCTTGTCGTTTACGTAACCAGTCATGCTGAATCTCTTCTTACCAATGCTCGCCACCAGCTGGGGGCTGTAAAACGCAGTCTTTTGGAGGCAGCCCCTTCCCCCTCATACGTTAAGCATTCGACGCGCACAACGTGATCTTCTAAACATGGCTTCATATACTCGAGACCTGCGGTTGCTCTCCCGATCAACTCTGACGTCCTGAGTCTGCGATTCGTGAGAGGCCCCTTCTCAATAGAACAGCCACCATCTCGCGCCTGTAGTCTGCGTCAGAACGTATGTCCGTTATGGGTCTGGCTTCGTTCTTGGCCATATAGCACGCCGCCGAGATACAGTCTTCCGTCAACTCCTTGCCGAGCAAGCACTCTTCGGTACGCATGGCCCTCACGACAGTCGGAGCCACTGCACCAAGAGCAATCCTTATTCTGCTTACTTTTTTCTGTCGCATCGAGAGATCTGCGGTAACCGAAACCTTGGTAATCGCAAGGGCCCTTCTGGCCGCAAGACGGAGAAAGAATCCGTGGCTTCCAGTTTTTTCCAGGGCTATGGACGTGATTAATTCATTTTTCCTTAAGATTGTCGCTCCCGGCCCTTTGAAAAAGTCTCCGATTGGTACCCATCGCCTGCCCTTGATGGAAGACAACTCCAGTCTTGCAGAAAGCACAAACAGAGGAGGGATCAGGTCACCTGCGGGTGAAGCAAAGGCAACGTTCCCGCCGATGGTGCCGCGATTTCTTATCAAGACTGACCCCACGACCGAAGCCGCCTCTACAAGCTGTGGCGCAAATCTCTTGAGCAGGGCGGAATTCTGAATCTCCGCAAAACTAACGAGAGGACCCAATACAACGCGACCGCCCCTTACAGTTATCTTGTGCAACGGCTTTATTCCTTCCAATACAAGTAGCCTGGGCCATGGACGGTCGATGACATCATGCAGTTCGACCAGTACGTCAGTTCCCCCTGCAACCGCCACGACATTCCTTTCTGCCATCGCCTTCAAAGCTTGATTCAATGTTGAAACACTGATGATTGTCGGCTCAGTCATGCCCAATAGTCCTCTTCATCTTATTCCGACTACGCCTATGACCCGCCCCTTCCTTAGTGGATCTTTTCATTTTCTTCGCTGCGAGTTCGACAGCTTCGAATATTTTCTTGTATCCCGTGCAACGGCAAAGATTGCCAGCGAGAGCCTTCTTGATTTCTTCTCTTGAGGGTTCAGGGTTGTCATTAAGAAGTGCGACGGCCGAAAGAACTATTCCAGGTGTACAGAAACCGCATTGCACCGCGCCTGCGTCAGCAAATGCTGCTTGAACAGAATGTAGCTTGTCTCCCCTGGCCAGCCCCTCTATTGTTGTGATCTCTCTCCCAACGATTTGTGACGAGAGTAGAAGGCAGGAACATACCGGAGCCCCGTCCAGAAGAATTGTGCAAGCACCGCATTCTCCCTTTCCGCAACCCTCTTTCGTACCGGAAAGACGCAGCCTTTCGCGCAGAAGGTCTATCAGACGCTCGCCTCCCGACACGTCAAGCACGGTGTTCTTTCCATTTACTCTAAACGCCAGTTTCATCTGCCTCTCACAGCGCGTCTGCTTTCCCCAATTCTTGACACCCGGTTGCCACCTTCAGATTCTTTCTCGTTCAACGCCCTCCACATCTTCTCCGGAGTGATGGGCAGTTCATTTATTCGCACCCCCACAGCATCGTAGACTGCATTAGCCACGGCAGGAGCGATTCCCATCAGCGGCTGCTCGGCAAATCCCTTTGCTCCGTGAGGTCCCTCGGGGTAAGGGTGCTCTACAATTATCGAGACTATCTCCGGTGCATCTTCAGCAGTCGGGATTATGTACGTAGAAAGACTGGGATTCAGAATGCGACCCTCGGAGTCAACGGACATTTCTTCCATCAAAGCGAACCCAACTCCCTGGAGTACGCCGCCTTCTATTTGACCTTCGGAAGAGGAGGGGTTTATGGCCTTGCCCACGTCATGAGCCGACCACACTTTTAGGACTGATACTTCACCCGTTTCCCTATCCACGTTCACTTTGACCAGATTCGTAGCCCACGCATACACCATGTAAGCGTCGCCTTGCCCGGTTTCGTTATCAAAACTTGTTGGCGGAGAGACCTGCCATCCAGTTGCAAAAAGTGGCTTTCGTTTGGTCACGCATGACTTGATAACATCAAGCAGAGGGATCGAAACGTCGCTCGCCCCCGAAGCTCCTCCCGACCCAACTCTACCGTGTACCAGCGAGGCAATTCCTACCCGGACTCCACCCTGCGCCAGCGACACACATCCTGCCCCAGCTCTACCCCCTGCCACAAATCCGGCTCCACTACCCGCGGCCAAACCACCATCCGCCGCAACGATACCTTCATCTATCCTTATTCTGTCAGCCGGGCAGCCCAGCATCTCGGAAGCTTCTTCAACAAGTATATCTCTTATTTTCTTACAGGCATTTTTGAGCGCGTTGCCTGACATGGTGGTTGACCTTGACGCAACCGTCGGGCCAGAATCGGGCACGCGACTCGTGTCGGGAGCTGTCATCCGCACCCATTCGAATGGCACGCCGAGTTCATCGGCAACTATCTGCGAAAGAACCGTAGTCATTCCCTGACCAAGCTCGGTCGTTCCCACTGAAAAGAGTACCGAACCGTCCGCATGAAGAATCACATTTGCACCGGTGCGTGCAAGATACTTCCCCGCAGCACCAAGACCGACACCGTAAAAGGTAGTAGAGAGACCAAACCCGATGCCGTCGTTTCTAGCCCCGCCACCGTCATCCTTACCTCCGGTCTTCTCATCCTTCCCTCTACCCACGCCATCGCCACCATTATCCGTACTGCGGACCCCTTCATCCCTACCGTCATCCTTACTCTCGTTCTTGCTCGCGCCCCCTTTCGAGCGGGGAGACCATCCGGAGGATTGGAGGACCTTGTCCAGGGTCTCTTCCAACCCGACGCTGTTGAGGAGCTTCTGACCAGTGACAGTTGTGTCACCAACCCTGAGCAGATTTCTGCGCCTAAACTCAACAGGGTCGAGACCGAGCTTCTCTGCCAGCAGGTCCATCTGGGACTCCGCAGCAAAGAGTATTTGCGGCGAGCCAAAGCCGCGGAAAGCACCCGTGGGGACCTTGTTTGTGGCGACGACGTAGCTATCTACCTTGACGTTTTCGCACCGATAAGGCCCCGCCGAGTGGACCGTTCCCCGAAACAACACTGCGGGCGACAGCGTGGAATAGGCGCCTCCATCAATAACGTACTCAACCTCCACTGCCTTCAGGATGCCATCTTTAGTTGCTCCAGATTTGTAATGTACCCAGGCAGGATGGCGCTTGGATGTTGAAATCATATCTTCGGTGCGGTCGTAAACAAGCTTGACTGGCCTCTTGAGCTTCAAGGCAGGCAACGCGACCTGACATGCCAAAAGCGAGGGAACGTCCTCCTTCCCCCCGAAAGCACCACCGGTGGCAGTCTGTATCACCCAGACCTTGCTCTCTGGAAGCCCCAGTACCCTTGTCACAGCATTGCGCACGTAGAACGGGCACTGCATCGAGCCTCGTATCTCAATCAAGCCGTCTGGATATGGGATTGCGATCATGGCCAACGGCTCGATGTAGGCATGCTCTTGGTATGGCGTGCGGTATTCGTTCTCAACAATGACATCACATGCTGCAAAAGCCTTTTTGATGTCGCCCCGCCTGATCTTCAGGTGTCTGAATATGTTGTCTTTACCGAACAGGTGGATGGTCGCATGATCGCGAGCCTCGAGCAGCGAAAGAAGGGGTGTGAGTTTCTTGATCTTGACCTTGACATTCAAGGCCGCTGCTCTCGCCGTCCGCCGGTCGCTGGCCACAACCACGGCTATTGGCTCTCCGACGTAGTTTACGTATTTTTCGGCAAGAAACGGCTGGTCGTCCAAGATGATCGGGACGCTATTGCAGCCAGGGATGTCTTTGAACGTGAATATTCCCTCGACCCCCTTCATCTTCAAGACGCTCTTTGTATCAATCTCCTGGATCAGACCCCTGGCAGCGGTCGAGCGGACTATGGCGGCATGTAACATGCCTGCGTAGCTGAGATCGTCGGTAAAAAGCCCTGCCCCGGTGACGCGATCTATGCTCTCAGATCTCCTGACTCTCTTACCGACTACAGTCATTTTAGGTACTTTCCCTTTGGGTTATCTTCTACGGCAGATTCTCATGCGCGCCACCCACGCATCATCTCTGACACGCGCTCTCCGGCACACGCGTTGCCTGCTCCCTGCCGCATCATCTCTGACACGAGTCATTTGTTATACGCGCTAGCCAACCCCGCTCCATCATTCCTGACGGGCACTTTTCAAGTCCGTTTCTGTATCAATATCCTTCAGAATCCCGGCATCGTCAACGGCTTGCTCGAGCACGAGATTGTTATGTTTTTTCATGATATCTCTGAGTGTCATTCCATCCGGGGCGTCGATTATCTCCGTTATGACCTCTCGAGGTACTACTACAGGATGACCTCGTCTGTCGTGATGTGTCGGAATGATGATTCTCTCCGGAAACCTCTGAGAAGTTCTTACAAGAACTTGATACGTTTCTTTCTTGACGAAAGGATGATCCACGAGTGCCACAATGGCTCCGGCTTCTTGTAGTCTCGCTCCCCTTCCGCCAGCCGTCTTTGGTCCCCTTTTGCTCGCGCGCCCTGGTTCATTTGCGCTCGCCAGATCTGAACCCTCTGCACTTGCCGGCGCCGATCCCTCTGCACCGGGCAGCTCAGACCCTTCTGCGCCCGCCAGCTCTGACATCCCGGTCTTCAGGGAGGAGAACTGTCCGTTCTGCCAATTGCTGTTCAAGGCGAACCTAACGCCCAGGCGAAGAGCTTCTTCTCTGACGCTGCTTGCTTCAGCTCCGCCCACGACTATCACCGGATCGCATCCCGCGTCGCGCATGCAAGTGGCCACTCTTTCCAGGGATTTAACACCCCCGATTTCAAGTAAAGCCTTGTTCCTGCCAATGCGTTTTCCTTCTCCCGCCGCCAGGATTACACCGGCCACTTTCACGCTTCGCGCACTTCCTGAGCTCGTCGAGCCCATCCAGCCTCCTCACGGATTAACTCTTATCACTACATGAGTTGGCTACGTCTCCGCTCCTTGTACGTCTGGTCCTCACAAAGATTCCTTACGACCCTTTCTCATCCCCGTAGATAATAGAAATATATCAGCGAATCGGCCTCTTGCAAGGCAATTTTCCGCAAATACTCGCCAACGCAAGCGAACGAGCACGTGAGCGTGATTGCGCAAGCCTTCTGAAACAGTCTTGAGAATTTACTTGACGTGCTGTACGTTTGTGCATACAGTCAGGTGATGGGTTGCGAATGGGACCACAGAAAGGCCGAGCTGAATCGCCAGTAACATGGCATCGATTTCGCGGATGCAGTCGGCGTCTTTGAGGACGCGTATGCGATCACCATTCCAGACGAGCGTCATGAGGAATCGCGATTCGTCACAGTCGGAATGGATACACTCGGCCATGTCCTGGTAGTTGTCCAAACATGGCGCGAAGGGCGCATTCGGATTATCTCGGCGCGGAGGGCGACGCGAAGAGAGCGTCGCCAGTATGAGGGTTAATGTATGAGAGCAGAGTACGATTTCAGTAAAGGTAAGCGCGGGCGGGTTGCACCTATGCCGCGCGGTAAGACTCGAATCACCATTCGGATTGACGATGACATTCTGGCATGGTTCCGTGAGCAGGTTCACGCAGCGGGTGGCGGAAACTACCAGAGTCTCATTAACCTTGCACTGCGTGAGCACGTCCGTCGGAGACGGGAACCTCTGGAGGATACCCTGAGGCGAGTCTTACGTGAGGAACTGCCGGGATACCAAGCTCGACGCAAATCTGTTCGGCCCAAGCGAGGTGCGAGGTCTGACCAGGGTTTGCAGTCGTCACGCCCTGCGTCTGGCTGAAGCGTGTCGCGTTTCCCACCTTCCAGATGACCACAATCACGCCGACGATGACGAATCACAGCATCGCCCGGGGTCAAAACGCCAAATATCCACCCCTTGGCCGTTGACAGAAAAAACGAATTTTTTATTATACCAGCTTCCGCACATACACCATCCGTGTCCTTTCTCCGTCGGCAAAGGATATGCAGTACCTAACGTGTCCACGCGTGCGGTCGTGTACACAGGCACAAGTTGGCTTGCCACAGCACCCCCTGATCTTGACCAAACTACCCCGAATTATCAGACCCAGCTCTTTTCCCAGCGCATCCCCAAGCTGCTTCCTATTTCTGGTTTGTGTTTCCACAATCCAGATAATGCAAAAAACCAAGAGATGCAACGCTTAAAATCAAGAGTTCGACAACAGGCTCATATTGTGAGCAAAGGACGCGGCTGAAAGAGTTGGACGACTGGATACACCGCCGGTTGCGGTGTTACCTGCTGATGCAGTGGGGACGCAGCCGATACCGGGAATTGGTGAAAAGGGGGTAGTCGGGACTTGGCTTGGAGCACAACCAAGACGGCGCACGGGCCGTGGCGGCTCAGTCGCAGCCCGGCCCTTGGTATTACTCTGCCGGGAAAGTCCCTTGAATGCCTCGGGCTCCCTCGTCTCTGCCCCAAACCTGTTTGACTCAACCGATCGAATCGCCGTATACTTGATCCGTGTGTACGGTGGTGTGGGAGGAGGGAAGCTGCGGGGCTTCCCCATATCCCGATTAGGGATTCTTGGGGAGACAGAACCGGTGACATCATCTCTTGGACCAGGCATATGCCGCTGGGATCACATAGCCAACGTCCAGAGCGAGACCGAGCGGTACTTGCAAGATACTCCTAATCTACAAAAACGCCTGGATGTCCATCTATCTGCGGCCTACGAAATAGTCGATCTGGTGCCCGAGACATTAAAGAAGCTGGGGAGTGGTCATTTCTTTCCCATAGCTGAGTCTTTTAGGGAGCTGGAGGCATCGTTCCTTCTGGCCGCATGTGGATTCTATCGGCATGCTTTAGTCGGCCTGCGATCCGCCCTAGAACTGGCACTTATCGGAATCTACAAAGACAGAAACGACGAGGCCGAGAAGGAGATCTCTTCGTGGCTTCGTTCATCTGAGCGACACCTCAACTACAAAAAGATGTTCAAGGAAATGAAGAATGTTCCATCCTTCTCCAGGTGGTTCGCAAACACCAATTTCTATGACTCAGTGATGGAGACATATGACAACTTGGGAGGCTTTGTTCATGTCCGTGGCTTCCCATACTCGTCAATGAGTCTGTCGGAAGCCAATTTCAATCGATTCAACCACGAGGTCCTCGGCCATTTCGTCGATCAATTGTGCCATATAGCTCGATGCATCGTGATAGTCATTCTGTTGAAGTATCCCTGGGGGATTGAGCCTCTGCCGGTCTTCGCCAAGTTCGGGCTGAATCCACCATTGGGAGGATTACTTGACGAGCAAGCGCATGCGAAGGTATGCGCGATTCTCGAACCTTGGGAGGTCGCTCTACTTAAGGTCATATGCTCTGGCGACGCCGAGAGTCGGGGGAGAATCGAGGGAATCCTAGCCATGTCTGATCTCACGTCGGAAGAGATCGACATGCAGGCGGAGGAGATCGATCGGCATAAGACCACCGAACCATGGCAAGATGCCTAGCTCTGCGTTAACCTGACGGCTCTCGTCTCTCACGGGTCCTGCGGAGGCAGGCCCCGCGTCAGCCTGTGCCCGCAGGTTACGCCGATGTTAGGCTGGCAAGACCATATGCAAGACACGACACCATTTCATCAGCGTGTCCCGCAAGCACGGCTGAATGAATCATTCAAGCAGCTACGTAATCTGCCCGGCTATGCTCCCGCCAAGGCGATCATTCAGGAGCATTTCGCTTCGTTCCCTGACACGGATGGCAATTTCGTCGAGCAGTTCCAGTCGTCTGGATTCGATTCCCGCCTTTGGGAACTGTATCTTTTCATCTCTCTTTCAGAACTCGGGTTCGCTGTTGATAGACCGTATGACCGATCGGATTTCAGGTGCCGCAAAGGTGACTCCCTGACCGTTTGGCTTGAAGCTGTGACCGTGAACCCATCTCAAGCCTCTGGCGATGTTTCCCAGGTTGAGGCAAAGGGGTTGCCTCTAGAGCCTCGCGACATCTTGAGACGCAATCGGGACTTCGTCCCGATCAAATACGGAAGCCCGCTGACATCCAAGTTGCGGCAGGAGTACTGGAAGCTGGATCATGTTGAGGATCTACCCCTGGTGCTTGCGATCGCCGATTTTCACGGTGAGCGCTCCATGATGTGGACGACGACTGGACTGATGACCTACCTGTATGGGTTTAGACATGACTGGCGTCACGATGACCGTGGTCATTTGCACGTCGAGCCCCTGATCGTCGGTTCACACCGCCTTGGCTCGAAAGAAATACCTTCGGGCTTCTTCTTTCTTCCGGGTGCAGAGAACATGAGCGCGGTGCTGTTCAGCAACAGCGGCACCATCTCCAAGTTCAACAGGATGGGGTGGCTTGCTGGTCACACCACTGAGCATCTACACATGATCCGTCAGGGCACCTGCTACAATCACGACCCGGATGCCGTGGCACCCCTGCTGTTCCAGTACGAGATCGGAGATCCAGACTATCCTGAGTCATGGGCCCAAGGCCTGAACATGTACCATAATCCGAGAGCCCTCCATCCGATTCTATACGAAGCACTTCCCGGCATCGCGCACCACACGTTACGGAACGGACTCATGGTAAGTGAGATCCCGCACTTTCATCCCATGGCTTCGCACACAGTAATCCTGCACGAGAACCTAGGAAAGAGGGGCGAACAATCGCTCGAGGCTACAACTCCCCGCGGACGGTCAAGTTGAGCCTCGCCCGTGACATTAGGCCAGAAGATCAATAGGTAATAAGGAGGCGGTCGTGCACGACTTCATCCTCCAACGACTCGCCTTCTCGCTGGAAGCGGCGCAACATACTTCTGCCGCAGTCAAGGAAAACCTCTCTCTCAAACAGCCCGTCAGGAATAGTGAGTTCGCAGTTTACTTGGCCGGACTTTTTCTTCCCGTCAATACTTAGAGCAACCCGCACACCACGTTCCTTGCAGTCCGCAATGGCACGCAACAGCCTTTTGAGTGAGAAGTCCTGTCCCCTGTAGAGAATCGCTTGGCTGCAGACATAGGGCGGATCGCAGTAAACAAGGTCCTTCTCTTGCGCCAAGGACATGGCTTCTTCAAAATCCATCTGTCTGAAATTCGCTCCAGCCGTTCTCCGCCGCCATATCTCCACTCGCTCAGCAAACGACCGGGGGGTAACGGGGTCATGAATACCGCAAGGCGTCGAGATGTACCCATCACTTTTTCTGAACCGCACAACCCCCCGTAGCAACTCCGACAGATGAAAAGTAGATCGGCACCATTGGGGTCGGAGTTGTATCTTGCCTTGATATGCTCGTAGCCCTCCGGTCTCCCGCGTCTCTTGAACTCCGAATAGCGAGCTTCGTACCAATTCACGAGTTGGTCGGGGGAATCGTGGAGACACTGCCAAATCTCCATGAGCGGGCCGCAGATGTCGGACCCCACAGCACCCGGAGGCTGGAGTGCCGCAAGAACGGCCCCACTTCCAAGGAACGGCTCCCGATATGTGCGAATGTCCGTGGGGAAAAACGACGCTATCTTGTGAGCAAACCTTTGCTTGTTTCCTATCCACTTTAGGAGCTGGGTCTTGAACGGAGCCACGTGCTGGAACTCAGTTCCGTAGAACAGATCGAGAGTATCTTCTTTGACTTTCATGACGCGCCTACAATATCCCGATTTGGGATTCTTGTCAACCATATTATATATTACCCTACGTGAAACACAACAGGTATGCGGCTAACGAGGAACGTCTGCGGAGCTTGCTCCGGCAGAAACGAATACAGTGTGGGCTGACACAGGCCGCACTGGCGACCGTGCTTCGGAAACCCCAGTCCTTCGTCAGCAAATACGAGTCAGGGGAACGGCTTCTGTCATTTGTCGAAACCATCGGCGTCTGCCGAGCGCTGAACCTCGACCCACGAATACTTCTCAAGGAGTATCTGCCACACCATGACGCCTGACAAGAGATTCATTGGCTTGCCAAAGCAGTTCTGGGCACTCGTTCGCCTGATCGGTCAGGAGTGCGGCTACGCACGTCAGGGGCAGATCACCATACCAACGCGGGAGGAGGTGGCGCATGCTCTCTCCAATCTCGGTTTGACGGCGACGTCCCTGAGCATGCCGCTGCCCGGTGGCAACGATACGTGGAAAGTTCTTTTCGGCTACTTCATGTTTCGACGGGATCTGCTCCACCAGCACGTTGAACCCAATCTGATGGACGCTTCACAAGCGAAAAGGGAGTTCATGCGGTTGAAGCGCGAGTTGAAACCAAAATGCCCTCTCCCCATGAACAAGCAGAAGGGAACGAAGAAGGCTCCCGCCTATTTGACAGGCATCGTCAACATGCTCATTGAGGCCAACGCCAAGGGCAAACCATGCGACCATGATCCACGGGCTCTGACCACGGTGGCTGTCGATGGGTCTCCCCTACGAACCTTCGCCCGCCGCATGGATGGGGCCTTCCCCTCTGTCATCAGCCCAATCGCGGTATGGGAAGTGAAGGAGTACTACTACACAACCACTTTCGAAAGCCGCGTCGCCGATGGCGTCTATGAAACCCTGCTCGATGGCATGGAGATCCAGGAACTCGCCTCAGCAGAGAAGGTCAATGTTCTTCACTACCTGATGATTGACGCTCGCTATACCTGGTGGGATTGTGGCAAGTCTTATCTCTGCCGAGTGATCGACATGCTCCACATGGGATACGTCGATGAAGTTCTTGTTGGCCGAGAGGTCATCACCCGCCTGCCTCTCCTTGTCAAAGAATGGATACGGAAGATGGCTTAACCAGAGGGCGCAACTTACGGCTCGCCCGGGGTCAAAACGCCAAATATCCACCCCTTGGCCGTGGACAGAAAAAGCGAATTTCTTATACCTTCCGGGCAGAATGCGAACACGATTGTATATGAGAACCTCTGCAATATCTATGCAAGGCTTCATCCGTCGACTATCCCGCAGCTCGTAGAGCTTTCAATTCCAGCCGACACGGGTGGCAGTAATTACCCTATGCTACGCGAGGCGAACGGGCAATTTAATATGCTCACCCTGCCCGTGATTTTCACGGAGAAAGCGCAGACGCTCGGGACTAGGGGCGATATTATGTTATGAGATTTTAGCCAGTATATGGTGGGCATACCCTCCGATATTCGGATTGATAACAGTATCCGTATGAATTTCAAAAGCGACGAAATCTACTACCGGGGCGTTTTGCGAGTTGACGGTCAACCGGAGCGGAACGAGCGGAACCTGTCAACGATTTTGAGACACTGGGGATTAGCATTTAGTGTACAGCCTTCTCTGACAGGCACCCACTCATGAGGGCCGTACCACGCATGTTGAGCGCTCCGGGTCATCCACCTTTGAGATCGTTGTTCCTGGAGCTTGCCTGCGCGTCGTTTTTTCCACCGGAGGGTTGATCCACACCATTGCCGGCACTTCTGGAGCTGACGGCGGCCCTTTCACGAACCTCTCGGGATGCAAAGCATAGGCCACGTCCAACGTCTTCTGCCGCGCTGCTCTGACCTCGGGTGCCCAGCCATAGTGCACCGCTTCCGGCGTCATCATACCGATGCCCGAGTGCCGGTGCTCGGTGTTGTACCAGCGGAAGAAGCCGCGGCAGAACTCCCTGCCGTCCTGTTCCGAAGCAAAGCGCTCGGGGAACTCAGGTCGGTACTTGAGCGTCTTGAACTGCGCCTCAGAATACGGATTGTCGTTGGACACGTGAGGCCGGGAGAGAGACTTCGTGACCCCTAGGTCGGCCAAGAGCAGTGCCACGGACTTGCTAATCATTGATGGACCGCGGTCAGAGTGCACGGTGAGCTGACCTTCCATTATCCCCTGCCGCTCACAGGTTTCCTCGATGAGCAGCCTCGCCAGGGTAGCGCTCTCCTCCCTCGCCAGAAGCCACCCGGGAACATACCGACTGAAGATGTCCAGAATCACGTATAGATAGAAGTAGGTCCACTTCGCCGGACCGAGCAGCTTGGTGATGTCCCAGCTCCATACGTGGTTTGGAGCCGTGGCCAATAGCTCGGGTCTACGGTAAACCGGGTGTCGCAACTGATCGCGCCGCTCTCGCACCTCGGCGCTATCCGCGAGGATGCGGTACATGGTCCGCTCAGAACAGAGATACAGACCCTCGTCAAGCAGCGTGGCGTGGACCTGTCCGGGTGCGTGGTCCACGAAACGAGGTCCATGAAGCACCGCCATGACCTCCTCACGCTCCTGCGTGGAAAGGGCACGAGCCGGTCTCGGACGAACTGTTCGCTCCAGCCGAGGACGTTGCTCACGATAATAGGTGGCTCGAGGCAACCCCAGCGCAGCGCATGTCCGAGCCACACCCAAACGAGCTCTAACCTCAGTGACGGCCTGCATCATCGCTTCCCTTCGGACTCGGGCAGAGCTCCCAGGAGCAACGAGACTTTTTTTTGGATCTCCACCAACGCCTCAGCACGCTCCGCGCGTGCCCGCCATCCCCTGACCTCACGCTCCAACTCTGCTATCCGACGATCCCGGCCGTCCCTAATGACCACCTTTGGACCACGCCTCTTCGGAGCCAAACCCGCTATCTCACCACGCTCCCGCGCGGCACGCCATGTCCTCAAATGCGAGGAATACAACCCCTCCCTGCGCAACAACGCACCAAGCTCTCCAGGACGAACACAACCGTCCGCCTCCTTCAGCACCCGCCTCTTATACTCCACGTCGAACCGCCGCCGTACAGGCTTCTCTGCCACTTCCACCTCCGGCTTCATGAGACCTGTTGCCACCGACTCCATAACAACCTTCTCCTCCCCCGCCTTCTACAATAAACTATACACCCCCCTGTGTCTCACTCATGTTGGCAGAGAGGGGAGCCGCTAACCTTGGCAGATGGAAGCACTACACTTTCCCCGTCCATCGTTCTTGAGAAAAGAAGTTAATAGGAGACTGAATAATGAGAATGTGTCTACCTGAGCAAATGAAAATTGTTGAGGCAATCGCGCCGTAGGCGGGCGGTGCTATTACTGCGGTTTACTTCCAGGCCGCGCCCCAAATATCTTAAATCTGAGACAGGAAGGTGTTATAATGCTGCCGCGGTCAGTAAGTTTCAATTCAAAGCCAAGGGGGCCAGCCATGAAACGGTTGCTTATCTTAGCGATTTTATGCTTCTTATTCAATGCAGAAGAAGCTCGGGGCGACAGCTACAGGTGCGCAGTATTAGCAGATGGATATTCAGAACCAGGAGATGGATATTCAAAGCCACCAATTTCACATTTTGCTGCTCTTGTTTATGATGATTCTAGTCACACATGGGAAGTATGGAACAGTTATTATTGTTGGAATGAGTATTATGGAGCATGCACTTGGTTTGTAAGACACGCAGTTCCTCAAAACGGACAAATTATTGGGCTCTCTGTTGTATATAACACTCTTTCACCCACTATATATTTATCCTATTCTGATGGGAAAACTTATAAGATAAGGGGAGGTGGCGACCCTGGCTGTTGTGATAATTGCTGGGAACCGACTAGCTGGATTCTCGTAAAGGATTTTGGATTTTTATGTTTAGAACTATCTGGTATAGAAGAAAGTAATCCTTCAAAATCGAATTTTAAGCCAACGCATCTCTCTAATTATCCAAACCCATTTTCGATTTCAACTCAGTTATCATTCGAAATTGATCAACCAGAAAACGTCATCATAACGATCTATGATGTTGCTGGTCAAGAGGCACGCATCCTTGAGAAAAGAGATTTACCTGCAGGTGTACATGCGTTCTATTGGGATGGTAAAAATGATAATGGCAAGCGAGTTGCATCTGGTATGTACTTCTATACTGTTAAGACTGCAAGGGGAACTTCAGCAAAGAAAGTGATTTTATTAAATTAGAAGAAGGTATCGTATGAAGTTCTTCATGTACTCTTCGGTTTCGTGGCTGTGGGCGGCTGTGGCTGTGTTGATAGGTTTCTATATTGGGAGTCATAGTGCGGAGGCGCAAGCCTATCCTAGAGGTTATAGCGCTCTTGCCGTTTCCCCTCAAAACGTAAGCATTATTTTGGACTCAGGCGATGTGTGTTGGCGCACAGAAGCTCTGGAAAGAAGACCCTCTGATCTGTGACAACTGCGGCGGCAGGATGCATATCATCTCGTTTATCACTGACAGGATCGTGATAGACAAGATACTTCGGCATTTCGGCTGGGGGCACCAAGATTTGTTTCCTCCACGATGCCACCCGCTAGTCAACGACAATTACATTTTCCACCTGAGCTTTGCACCTTACCCCTCGACTGAACCGGGGAGCCCCGCGCACACCGCTTCATCTCCCCTCGCTGCCGGGTGAGGTATGTCCTCCCGTGCAATTGATCCTCGTATCATGTGGATATCCGCCCACATGGACACCAGTTGATCCATCCAGAGAACTTCCAGATGACCATAATCACGCCGATGACCACGAATCACGGCATCGCCCGGGGTCAAAACGCCAAATATCCACCCCTTGGCCGTTGACAGAAAAAAGGAATTTCTTGTTATATTGATTCCTTTGGTAAAGAGATTTGAGATGGCTTTCCCCTCCTTGAAACTCATCGCAGGAAAGAACTTTGTTGAGGATTTTGTGGGTGAAAGAATAGTTGAAGCATATTGGACTGCAAACGAGCTTTTAGAGCAGGTAAGTGCCTTAGATATTAAGAATTTGATTCTAAATGATCTCACGCGTGAGGAAAGGATTCCAAAGAAGTTTGCAGAAGAAACAGCAAAAACATTCCAGAAAACGCTGTATTGCACCACTCCTCTATTATTTTTGCCATGCCCTTTACTTCAGAAAGAGTTAAACGAGGAATAGAGAATTTTGACAAATGCAGGATCTCTTGGGGCAAAATAATTTCGCTTGAAAACAATACCGCGAAAGTTCGCCATAATCCACTTGTTTTCTCCAGAAAGAAATTATTGCTTTCAGAAGGGGATTTTGTTGCATTCCACTGGGAAACAGCAGCGGCAAAATTGGATGAAAAAGGACTAAGGAATTTAGTTAAATGCACAGAGCGCTCTCTGAATGCGTTTAATTCCATGCATTAATTTCTCTCAGTTTCTTTCCTTCCTTTTTTTCTTCCTGTAAGATTCGCTTAATGCCTTCGCTGTTTCCATTTCTTCCTCTCTGCTAAGCCTTTCAATCACTGCCTTGTTCCTCACAAGGAGAAATTCCCCTTTCCTTGCATTCGCAAGATTCAATGCCCCTTCCTTCGCTTCGCCAAAAGAAACCAGAGCACTATTTCCCTCCAATTCAATTACTTTTCCTGGAACAGTTAAGCACATAAGCAGAACCTCAGTGCCATCTTCTAGTAAATGCTTCCTGTCTCGACACTCTAGATGGCTCTTTCGGTTTTCTGCCTTTTCTGCTTTTAGCAGCACCAATTGCTGTACCAAAACCCAAACCCAAAGCAACCCCCCAAAGACTGCCTTTCGGAATCCTCCGCATGTAGATCTTTCTAAAATCTTCAGCAAGGGTTGGCGTTTTCTCAAGAATTTTATCTGACTTTTCCAGATTTGCCATTATTTCCCTTGATTTAGAAGGGTCTGCGTCATGAACAGGGCGAAGTACTTCTTCTATTATTTTGTCTCCTATTTTATCCCTTGTTTCAGCGCTTATGCCTGGCTCAATTGACTCCTTCAAGAGTTCTTTCCAGCGGCTAAACTTTTCTTCACCTAAGGTTGTTCTCACAATCCTATCATTTTTGCGTACCACTTGCCACACCTTCAACGCATCCCTTCCAGTCGGCGTTAAAACACTGCTACCCAAGCCAGCCAGCCCTCCCAAAAAAGAACTAACAGATGCAGTAAGCAAAAGACCATATACAGTCAAAGCACCAGTGTTAATTCTCGCTATTCTTCCTTCAGCCATATTTCTCTACTCCATTAAAATTGCAGGCTTAAGAGGAAAGGCATTCTTTGCTTTCCCTTCCTTTGCTTTCTCTGCCTTCGCAACCTCCACCTTGCATTCAGATTCTTTCTCCAAAAAGTTCTTAGCACTTTCCAACACAGCAAGCTCATTTACCTCAATCAGTTCCACAATTCATTCCATTTCCTTAAAAGCACTTGGGTAATTGATTGCGGGAACCCCATGAACGGTTTCGCCCGTATCAAGTGCACGAGCTGTGGTGCGGAGAAACTGCTGCATTCCAGCTGCAAGACACGCGGATTCTGCCCGAGCTGCCAGACACGGAGGGCGGAAGAATGGTCGAGATGTTTCGCAGGCGATCTCTCGAGAGCCGCCCACAAGGCAGTCGCAAAGTTCATGGAACTGGCCACTGGAGAGGGCATAGTGCCGGCGATGGTCGTTGTCAAGCACACGTGCGGAGAGGGAGTGCGGTTCCATCCTCACCTGCATACAGTAGTTTCAGCCGGCGGCTGGCGCTCCTGCAGTTGTTCCACGAGCGCTCGGACCGCATCGGCCTCCGTTTTATCCGTCGGGACCGTTGCATGTGGCTGTCCCTCCGCCCGGCGTCCTCTCGTGGCGGTTTCAGAGACAACCCTATTGAATTCGAGACCATACCTTGGCAGCCAGCTTCCGTGATCTCGCGGCGATCTCCTCCTCGTCCAGGGAGAGAATCTGTTTGTTCTGCATGAGGATCTTTCCAGCGACGATGGTGGTATCCACGACGGCATCCACCATCCCAAAGATGAAATGCCCCAGGAAATTGCCTGCCTCCAGCGTTGTGGGTGGGATGTAGTCGACGATGGCGAAGTCTGCAGCAGCTCCTTTTTCGATGGCGCCGAGCCGCATGGGGAAAAACCTGGCGGCTACTGCGGGATTGTTCCAGAGCAGGAGCTGGGGTGCTTCGCAGAAGGCGACACGCGGATCACGATTTTCGAGCCGGTGCAGCAGGTAGGCGCATCGCATTTGAGCCGGCATATCGGAAGCCATGCCGTCGGTGCCCAAACCCACCAGAATTCCCTTGGCCATCATCGCGAGCACGTTGGCTACTCCCACCGCGTTATTCATGTTTGATTCTGGATTGTGCACCACCATTGTCCCGGTATCTTTAATAAGGTCCATCTCCCGCTCGTCGATGTTGACGCAGTGAATGTAAAGCGAGTTCTTCCCGCAGATGCCGCGAGTTACCAGGCGCTCGACGGTGCGAATCCCGTATTTCATCAAGGAATCCGTATGGTCTTCGAGGCCTTCAGCCACATGAATATGGTAACCGACGCCGTAGCGTTCAGCCACGGCGCGAGATCTGGCGAGCGTATCGTCCGATACGGTCATGGAGGCATGTAGACCCATCATGCCGGTAAGGAATGGCGACTTTTCGGCATCCATCCGCTTGAGAAATCGTTCGTTTTCCGTCAAGCCACCGGCCGGTACGTTGCGATCCGATACTTCATAGCAGAGGGAGGCGCGAATGCCGCTCTCCAGGACAGCTTTTGCGATCAAGTCGAGGCTGCCGTCACGGAATGAGGGGCTGGCATGGTGATCGATGATGGCGGTGGTGCCATTGCGGATGCATTCGATGAGTGGAATGAGTGCACTTAGATATACGTCGTCTTCGAGGAGCGCCCTGTCCAGTTTCCACCAGAGTCGCTCCAAGATTTCGCCGAAGCAGCGCGCAGGCTCGCCAGGCGGCGCAAATCCCCGCGCCATGGTGCTGTAAAGATGGTGGTGGGCGCAGATGAAGCCGGGCAGGATCACCTTGTTACGAGCGTTCACCTTGACTTCGCAGGCATAGCGTTCTTTGAGATCTTTCGCTTGCCCCACATCCGCAATCAAACCATCCTTGACATATACTGTACCATCGTGGATGACTTGGTTGTTCCGACCCAGAGTTATAACGATTCCTCCGGCAATCAAGTAGTCGTTCACGCGTATCCTCCTTCATCACGATTAACCGGAATCAAGGGTTTAACATGCCACGACAACAGATTCTGATATCCTCGTGTTTACTTGATCAGCGGAATCAAGCTTCGCGAAGCGCCTGCGTTTCTTCCGGAGTTCGGTCCCGCATGCTCAATGCCAGTGCGAAGCAGAGGAAATTGCACATCCTACAGCCGATGCATCTTTCCGGATCGGTTACAGGATAGCCGTCATCGCCGTAGCTGACCGCCAGATAGGGACAGTGCTTACAATTACCGCATTGCAGGCAAAGCTCGCGATCCACCTGGGAAATCCGTTTCACCGAGGAAAGCGCCATGAAGTCCGTGATGGGTTCCGGCAAGGCGAGGCCGATGAGTTGCCGCACGGAACGCAGACCGCGTTCGAACATGAGATGGCTGAGTCCCGAATTCAACTCATCGATGATGCGGTAGCCGCTCTTGGTCACCACCGAGCAGAATTGGACGGTCTTGCAGCCAAGCGCGAGGAAATCGGCAGCGTGTTTGTAGTTGACCGGCCCCCCGTTGCCTGAGATCTCAACGCCCAGCGGCGCTGCTTTTGCCAACGAGAGGTAGCTGATATTCAAGACGCCTTCTCCCCCCATGCCTACGATCACGCTTTCTTCCCATTCTTTCTTTTTTCCGGGCCGGAAAACCAGGGTCGGAAACGTATTGGCCAGGGTAATGCCTGCTTTCTTGCCCTGATGGCGGTTGAGAACCTGCTTGATGACGGAAACGATGGGTGCGATGGAGGTGACTGCACCGGTCAGTTTGAAGAGCTTGGGGATCGAACCGTCACCCGCCGCCAGCACCCAATCGATGATCTTGGCAGACAGCTCGGCGTTCTGAGACACAATGTCTCCCTGGGTGCCGTCGCCGCCTTGCGGGCAGGAGAGGCTGTACTCGATGGCCATCGCACCTGCATTCTCGAGCTTCCGAGTATTGCTCTGCCAACCGCGCTTGTCGCTCTCATCGTTGCCGGTCACGGGACCGCCGGTCGATGCCATGGTTACGCGGTCAGGATATAGTTTGATCAGCTGCTCGATCTCGCTGCACACCCGATCCAACGGATGACCGGAAACATTATCGCAATTGGCGAAGGTTGCATCGCCGAAAGCAAACATGTACTCCGCCGGAATATGGATGGGCACGTTGTCGAAGGATGTCTTCATGATGCCGCCGGGCCATCCTGCTTCGTATGCTTTTTTCATCTGATCTAATCCGTCGGTCGTCGGTGCTGCTGAGAGCAGGAAGGGTGAAGCGATCCTTCGCCCAAAGAAGTCGGTTTCGAGCGGCACCGGCGTGAAATTGTAGCCAGGGATCTGGATGTAGCTCTTGACGAATCCATTAGTATTTCGCTCGAAATGAGGAATCGGCTCTCCCCGGACGTAAGCATCCGCTTGCTCAGCGACGTTCTTGCCGGCAGCCGAAGCTTCCACCACAGTGGTTGGGCCTTCCACGCAATCACCTGCATAGAATACCGCCGGATGCTCTACCCGAGGCATTGCACAGCGCGCCCCGATGGCAATGATAACTTTTTGGATATCACGCCGGATCGCTTCACTGCCGGGAATTGGCGTCACCGCCTCGGGCCGGAATTTCACGCCCGCTTGCAGCCTTACCTTCTGCGTCGAGATACCGCTGACGGTGCCATCTTCACAGAGGATTTCGCTTACCCGAATCCTGCCGTTCACATCGATCCCGCTCTTGGTCAGCTCGCCCATCTCTCGGTTGGTGAGCGGCATTTCACTCAAGTTCTCAAGCGCGAACAGTTCGACCCTGCTGGCGCCCAGCGTCAACGCGGTCATTGCAGAGTCAAAGGCGGTGGCGCCGCCGCCGATCACCGCCACGTTGCCATTCACTTCATATATTTCGGGCCTCTTGAGAAACGGAATCCCAACGATCGCCTTGTCCTGATTCGGAATACCGGAGAGGATTGGCGACCACAATCCTATTGCGACGATCGCCACATCAAACCCGACACCCAGAAGTGCCAGCGGATCGGCGATCTCCTTGTTGAGCTCGACCCGAATATCGCCTAATCCGAGGCTCCAGTCGATATCGGTCTTCAAAACCTGTTTGTCAAGGCGGAAGTCGGGGATGAGATTGCACATGCCGCCTGGGGCGGAATCCCTCTCGAAGATGGTCACAGCATACCCCTTGCGCCCCAGCACCGAGGCGGCAGCCAAACCTGCCGGACCCGCGCCAATCACGGCAGCCCTTCTGCCATTGCGATTCACTGCCTCCATCACCGGCATGACCCCCAATCGTTTAGCCTTTTCGATGAGAGTGGCCTGCACCATCGGGATATTTACCGCGCCGTTCAACTTCCTGTGCACGCAAGCCGCCATGCAATGCTTGTCCGGACATACCTGCCCGCAGATGCCGCCCAACGGATTCTTCCCCATGATCAAGGCAGCCGCGCGCCTGATGTCTGACGGCGATCCAACCTGAGAAGCAAGGATGAAGTCCGCCGGTGAGCAGTCGCATGGACAGGCGCCCGTGCATGGCTTATCCTCACAATACTCGCATTTTTCCAGCTCAGCCTGTAACTGAGCCTCTGTCATAAATAAATTGACGTCGTAAATGGAGTCCCCGCGATCGCTGGGCAACCCCGTCCGTTTCCGGATGACATCGCTCGCCATGATATGCTCTTCTCCTTTAAAGCGGCCTCGCTTCCGCGCCTGCAGCGTTTAGTACGCCGCGAGCCGCTTTGAGTTTCGCATCAATATCGCCAATCATTTGCTGTTGCTCGATCCACCATTCCTGGCTGAGCTGTGCGTCGAGCTCTTCAACGGTCCTGCCTTGTTGCTCGACCCAGGTATAGTATTTCAAGTTGTGCCACTGGCGGCGCATCTCGGTTGTGCCTTCGTGAATCCAGTCAGTAGTCTTGTCGCGGAAAATATGCACGCGCGCGGTTGCTTCGGCTTCGTCCAACTTGCCAAACATCTTGGTCATATCGCCCATCACCGAGTGATAGCGATCAATCGCGTCGGTGCAAATCGTGACGATGGTGTCGTTCTTGCTGAATCCGTAGAATCTCGCGGTCTTGATCGCACCAAGCACGTTGCACACGCCGCTGATGCCGAAAATCATCGCCATTTTTTTGACGGATGCTTCCGGCACGCCAAAGCGTTTGACGAGCGTGTTCCACCCAGCTTCTTCGGTGAGCAATTGCAGACCCTTTTTGCATTCGATATCGTCGAGGCACATGATCGCGTCCATGTTCATCACATTGTGAATCCACGTCACGTGCTTGTCGCCGATGCCTTGAATGTCGTGCGAGCCGTAGCCATTGTTGTAAAGCGTGGGACATTGAATCGGTTCAAGCCCGACGATTTTGTGATCGTGCCACACTTGCTTCAAGCGATCACCTGCCGCGATCGTGCCCGAACTCCCCATCGCCGAGCAGTACGCGGAAATTTTGCCGATGCCGACACCTTGCGCTTTCAGCACATCCGCGAGTTCGACAATCGTGTTGCCGGTGACGTGATAGTGGAAACGATAGTTGCCCATCACCTCGAATTGATTGAGGATGCGGACTTTGGGGTCTTGGCGCAGGCGATGCGTTTCGTCGTAGATTTCCTTAACGTTCGATTCCGAGCCGGGCGTCTTGATAATGCGGGCGCCATACGATTCGATCTGCTTGAACCGCTCCTTGCTCATTTCCTCGGGCAAGACGACAATGCTATCAAAACTCATACGACAACCAACCCATGCGCCGCCGATGCCGTAATTACCGGTCGAGGGCCAAACGAGCGTGTGCGTGCTGGGATCGACTTCGCCGAACATTTGCTTTTCGATCAGCACGGAGTATGCCGCGCCGACTTTGTGTGAACCGCTTGGAAAATCCTTGCCGTAAAGGACAACGATGTTCGCGTCCACGCCGGTCAACTCTTTTGGGATCACGTGATAGTAAATGTTGTTGTTGCCATCCCGCCACGTGATATTGAACAGATTGATCGGGTCGAGCGGGTCTTTGGTTCTTGCTTCAATCGCGCGCTTGCGAATTTCCGGCGCAATTTTGTTGGGGTGAAGCATTTCTTCGAACATGGGACCGAGAATCAGTTTAGACATTTGAGACTCCTTGATTCTATTTGAGGTTCAATTGCTTAACTGCCTCCAGCGTCGGCTCGATGACTGTGCCAACTCCAGCCACTTTCAGCGCGCTGCCAATATCCTTCAGACCGTTCCCGGTCAACATACACACAATTGTTTCATCCGATTTCACGAGACCCTGCTTGACTGCTTTCTTCAATCCCGCATACGCGGCCGAGGCGGCGGGTTCAGAAAAGATTGCTTCGCCGCGCGCAAGTTCAACAATCGCGGCGAGAATTTCGTCGTCGGTCACGGTGAGGTACGCACCGCCGGTCTCGCGCACCGCACGCCCCGCGCGTACGCCATCCCGCGGCAAGTTGGCACTGATCGAATCGGCAACGGTTTGCGCGTTGACAACGGTAATTTTTTCCGTTCCAGCTTTCCACGCGTTGTAGCACGCCGCCGACCCTTCGGCTTGAATGCCCATCAGCTTCGGCATCTTCTCAATCCAACCGAGCGCAACCAAGTCGCGCAGTCCTTTCCACAATCCGCTGATGATGTTTCCGTCGCCCACCGAAACGAAAATGCTGTCGGGGGCTTTCCAATCCCCACCCCGCCCCCCTCCCGTCGCAACAGGGAAGGGAGCCAGCTGCTCGCAAATCTCAAACGACGCGGTTTTCTTGCCTTCGACCGTGTACGGATTATAGGCGGTGTTGCGGCAATACCACCCAAACGATTTGGTTACTTGTAGGCACAAATCGAATGCTTGACCGTATGTGCCTTTGACGAGGATGACACGCGCGCCGAAAATCAACAGTTGCGCGATCTTCGCTTGCGGCGCGGTTTGCGGAACAAAAATCACCGCTGGCATTTTCGCGGCGGCGGCGAGACCCGCGAGCGCAGCGCCTGCGTTGCCCGTGCTTGCCGTCGTGATGATTCCGACGCCGAGTTCCCGCGCTTTGGCGACGACGACTGCGCTGGCGCGATCTTTGAACGATGCGGTCGGATTGCGACCATCGTCTTTGAAATACAAATTGCTCAAGCCAAGTTGCGCGCCAAGCGTCGTCGAGCGATAGAGCGGCGTCCAACCAACTTGAAGCGGCGGCGCAGATTTGCGCGCATCATCAACCGGCAGAAGCGATGCGTACCGCCAAATCGAAAAATCACGTGAATCGGAGATTTTTCCCGGGTTTGTCTCTTTCGCGATTTTCGCGTAATCGGGAATCGTGTCGAGGATGCCATCGTCCCCGTGCTTGGGGCAGACGTAGCGGACGGCGTTGCTCTCGTACTCTGCGCCGCAAAGCGTGCATTTGAAATGATAGTTCATCGGGACTCCAGTTTAAGCCACCTCTTCATCTTGTCTGCCTATCTACCTCTTTACCTATTTACCTCAGAACTATATGCGTCCCGGTTTCCCCGCGCAACGCGCGTCCGATATTTTCAGGGTTCGTGATGATCGCGTGCTTGCCGCCGACTTCGAGAAACCGGATGATCGCTTGAATCTTAGGCGCCATCGAGCCCTTGGCAAAGTGTGTGCCTTCGGCGAGATATTGCTTGGCTTCTGTCAGCGTCATCTTGTCGATCCATTGTTGGTTCGGCTTGCCAAAGTTAATCGCCACTTTTTCTATCGCGGTCGCAATTAAGAACAAATCGGCCTTGACTTCGCGCGCGAGCAAACTCGATGCGAAATCCTTGTCGATGACTGCGGCAGTTCCCCGATACTCACCCTCGCCCACGTCGATGACGGGAATGCCGCCGCCGCCGACGGTGATGACGATGATGCCTTCCTTGAGCAACGCTTCGATGGTCGTCTGCTCGACGATTTCCTGGGGCATTGGCGATGGCACAACCCGCCGCCAACCGCGCCCGGCATCTTCAACGACGCTCCAGCCCATTTCATTCTTGCGGCGCGCCGCTTCGGCTTGATCCATAAATCCGCCGATGGGCTTGGACGGATTCTTGAAAGCCGGATCATTTTGATCAACCAACACCTGGGTGATGATGGTCGCGCAGCATTTTTTGATGTCGCGATGGTACAACTCGTTTTGCAGTGCTTGTTGCAATTCGTAGCCGATGGCGCCTTGCGTGTCCGCGCCGCACACATCGAGCGGAACTTCGTGCATGCCTTCAATCTTCGCGGCGATCTCGGAACGGCGCAAAACAAAACCAACCTGTGGTCCGTTGCCGTGACCGATTGCCACATCCCAACCCTGCTCAACCATATCGGCGATGTGATGCGCGGTCTCGCGCAACGCGTCATGTTGATCCTCGACCGATTGATGCGCCGCGTCTTTGATCAGCGAGTTACCGCCAATCGCGACGACGGCCAGTTTGCGTTCGGGCGCACGCTTGATGGTCTTTTTCGTTGTTGGTTTAGTTTGCTCGAGCATTTTCTTTTTCGTTGGCATTTGAATTCCTTATGAGTCCAATAGTGCGTTGAGACGTCGAAAAACCCCTGTTGAGGCGCTTTCTTGAGAGACTGTGCCTGATGAGTTCAACAGGTTACAGCCAGATAAATGTAGCGTCCGGACTTTTTTAACAGTCTCGTTAGTTCGATAGCGCGATAGCTGAACTCACCAGCTAACGCACTATCTTACTATTGCACTATCGTACTAACTCATTGTGAGCGCCATTACCGCTTTTTGCGCGTGCAAACGATTCTCGGCCTCGTCGTACACGACCGATTGCGGACCGTCCATCACGCCGTCGGTGACTTCGATGTTCCGGTCGGCGGGCAGTGGGTGCATGTAAATCGCGTCCGCCTTTGCCAACTTCATCCGGCGCTCGTCCGTGATCCACGACGAATACTTGCTGATGATCTTTGCGCCTTCTTTTTCGTCCGGCGTGTGCACCATCGCGCCCCAGCATTTGGCGTAGACAATATCGGCGTCCTTGAACGCAGCATCCATGTCGTCCACCACCTCAAAGCCCGCGCCGAACTTCTTCGCTTGTTCGCGCGCTTGCTCCATAATTCCCGGCATCAGTCTGAATTCCGGCGGATGCGCAAGAACGACGTCCATCCCAAATCGCGGCATTTGCAGAATGAGCGATTGCGGGACCGACATCGGCTTTTGGTACGATGCGGCATACGCCCACGACACGACCAGCTTCTTGCGGCGCAAATCGCGTCCCTTCTTCTCGATGATCGTCATCA